>OFDC01000710.1_pt1 | contig 22149 bp, 22 predicted proteins | sample 1520941 | NCBI WGS metagenome assembly OFDC01 (sample SAMEA94258168, study PRJEB24077) | hot springs metagenome | biome: Aquatic biome; feature: Water | place: India | collected 2012-12-06 | depth 5 m | reverse complement strand
CCGTATATGCTCTTCCAGAAAAGGCTATCTCTTTAATCTTCTCTATCCTATCCCCTGCACTTATCAAGGCATAAACACACTGCCTTTCCCCTATGTTTATTCTTAAGTATGTTCCATCCTCTTTTACCTCTATCCTTGTGTTTTGGTTTCCTTTACAATTCGCCTGTCCCATGGAGTATAGATTGCCTTTTCTTCTCTCTTGGAATTGGATTTTTAATCTTTGATAGTCTTTTCCGTTTATGTGCCTTTTTTGCAACTTTCTAAAAATATCTCTTCCACCAAAGATGGCCTTTTTTAAGCTCTGTCCTTTCTCTTTTCTTACTTTTATCAAGGCTTGGGCTTTCACAATGGCTGAGTGTGAATATCTTGAGTTTAGTCCAAACGTGCTTTGAATTAGCTTTCTTAAAGTGTTTATTTCCATGCCTTCTAAGAGTCTTTTGTAAGCATATCTCATAGCCGAGGACCATCTTCTCATTAGGTTTAAGACCTTCTCTTTGTCTTGATAGCTTGAGAATAAAAGCTTAGTGCTTATTGTTATCATCTCTTGTTATTTTAACATAACTTGTAAGTAAAGTGGATTTTTGACACACCCTCCCTACCTTCTTGACAACTTCCAAGTTTTTAGGTTATAGTTTTCCTGCCTCCTTGGAGGAGGTAAAGGAGGACTGACATGAAGAAACTTGCTCTTTTGGGCTTGATGGTGGGATTGCTCGGACTTTCCTTACCATCCGAAATATCCTTTGCCAAAAGCCACAGCAAAAAGCACGTGGTTCATGTAAAAGACAAAAAGGCTAAGAAAAAAGTAAAGAAGAAGGTTGCATACAAAAGACCACGTTATGCTACAAACATAAATAAGCCCCAAGAGGGTGATATCTTAAAACTGGAGGGTATGGTAAAGGACTTAAATGAACAGTGAGGACCTTAGCCTAATAGAAGAGCTTAAGATAAAGCAGGGCGATACTTGGCGTGTGTTAAAGATTATGAGCGAGTTTGTCCGTGGCTTTGATGCCCTTTCTTCTGTAGGCCCAGCCATCACCTTCTTTGGAAGCTCAAGGCTAAAGGAAGATGACCACTACTATAAGATGGCTTACAGAACTGCCTTTATGTTGGGTAGCCTTGGTTTTCATATCATAACTGGCGGTGGCCCTGGCATAATGGAGGCGGCCAACAGGGGAGGAAAGGACGCAGGCACCCTTTCGGTAGGTCTAAACATACAAATACCCACAGAACAGATACCTAATCCTTACCAAAACCTTTCTTTAAACTTTGACTACTTTTTTGTTAGGAAGGTTATGCTCCTTAGGTATTCCACGGCCTATATCATATTTCCCGGTGGCTTTGGCACACTTGATGAGCTTTTTGAAGCCCTAACCCTTATACAAACGGGCAAAAGCCCACCCTTTCCTATCATACTCTTTGGCTATGAATATTGGAAAAAGCTCTTAGACTTTATGCAAGACACAATGGCAAACTATGGCACCATAAGCAAGGAAGACCTAAGTTTAATATCCTTGTGCAACAGCCCTGAGGAGGCTGTAAAGCTTGTTTTGGAAGAGATGAAAAGTCTTCATAAAAAGTTAAAGGAGGAGGAAGGCTATAGCCACTTTTTCAAAAGATTGGAGGATATACTTATAAGGGCTGGGGTTTTGCTATGAGGTTGCTTCATGTGGCAGATTTGCATGCTGGAAAGAGGCTATACGATAGAATAAGCAGGAATGAGGACTTGCTTTATGCCTTTGAGCAGATAAAAAGGATATGCAAAGAGGAAAAGGTAGAGGTGCTTTTGATAGCTGGTGATGTTTTTGATAAAAGAAATCCAGATTTTGAATCTCATGGAATTATTTTTGAATTTCTTACAGAGATAAACTCCCTTGGGCTTCATATACTTCTTATAGCTGGCAATCATGACAGCTATGACTTTATGAAAATACACAAACCACTTAAAAAGCTTGCCAACATACATGTTTTTGATAGACCATCAAAGGATATAAAGGAAATGGTCTTTGAGTATGGGGATTTAAAGGTAGCCTGTATACCTTATCCCGATGAAAGAGTAATTACACACCTGCATGAAGATAAGGAAAGAAGCTATGCGGAAAAGGTGGCCCTTTATATGAAGGCCTTGGCGAATGAGGTGAGGGATGCACGGTATAAGGTGCTTATGGCCCATCTTATGCTGGATAGGGCCAAGGTAGCGGGTAGTGAGATAGAATACACGGTAAGCCCTGCCTTTGCAGTCAGAACAGACTCCATACCAGAAGATTTTGATTATGTGGCCCTTGGCCATGTGCATAGGAACCAGAGAGTAGAAGGAGCAGTGCCAAAGGTCTATTATGCTGGAAGCCCATACCAGATAGACTTTTCGGAAAAGGGTATGGATAAGTTTGTAAACCTTTTGGTGCTTGAAGATGGCCTTGTAAAGGTCAATCCAATAAGGCTTGACCTAAAAAGACAGCTAATAGAGGTAAGCCTTAAAGAAGAGGACAATATTTCTCAAGCCTTGGAGCCATTTGCCCATATGGATGTTTTGGTAAAAGTGTTTCTAAGCGTAAGAATGGGCGATCCCTTTTATAACTACAAGAGGGACCTTGTGAAAAAAATATTGGGTGAAAAGCTTGCCAAGCTTGAAATAGAGCCAATAGGGACTTCAAAGCCAACGGAGCTAAAAGGAAATAATCTCAACCTTATAGACCTTTATGTTAATTTTTATAAACATAGATATGAAGCTGAGCCATCGGATAGTTTAAAAAAGCTTTTACAAGACCTAATAAACAGAGCAAGCCATGAGGCCCATACGCCTTGAACTTAAAAACTTTACCGTTTATAGGGGAAGGCATAGCATTGATTTTTCACCTTTGAACTTTTTTGTGATAAAAGGTAGGACTGGTGCTGGCAAGTCAAGCATTATAGACGCCATATGCTATGCCTTGTATGGTAGGGTGCCACGGTATAGGGGGGAAAGAGAAGCCCACCACAAATATCTCCTTTCAAAAGGCGAAAGCTCTATGTATGTATCCTTTGAGTTTTCTGTGGGAGGCAACTATTATAGGATTGATAGGGCATACACTCAAAGTAAAAGCGGTGGTCAGCCTGCCTATAGGTTTTATGAAAATGGAAAACCTATGTCCTTAAAGGCGGAGGAGTTAAACAGACGCATTAAGGAAATATTAAGGCTTGATTATGAAACCTTTATAAAGGTTATAGTTTTACCACAGAACCAGTTTGATAGGTTTTTGAAGCCACAGGTTCCTAAGGAAAGAAGAGAAATTTTAAACTCTCTTTTGGGATATTCTGGTTTGTTTGATACTATTAGAAAGTATATAAATGATGAATATAAAAGCTTGAAACACAGCATAAGTGCCAAAAATGAAAGGCTTGTGCAACTTTCACAAGCGGATGAGAATGCAATAACCAGACTGGAAGGCGAAATAATAAATCTTGAAAGGCAGTATGAAGAATTAAAGAATAAGAAGGCGGAGCTTCAAAAGCTTTTGGAAATTTGCAAAAGAAGGGATGACTTGGAAAAAGAAAGGCTTGAGATTGAGGAAAAGCTAAAAGCTTTTTCAGAAGCGCAGAAGGAGATAGAAGAAAAGAAGAAAAGGTTAAAGCTTGCCATTGAGCTATTGCCATATAAACCAAGGATTGAGGAGTATGAAAGGATAAAAAGGCAAGAGGAGGGTTATATAAGGGAAAGGCAAAGAAAGGAAAGAGATTTAAGCGTATATTTGGATGAATTAAAATCAGTTGAAGAAGAATTTAAAAAGATAGAAGAGGAGTTTAAAAGACTTGAAGAATACAATAAAAAGATTTTAAAACTAAACAATGTGCTTCAGATAATAGAAAGCTATAAGGAGGTGGAAAGAGAAAGGGAGGAGCTTAAAGGAAGATTGGAGAAGATTGAAGAAGAATTGGTGAAAGTAAAAAAGGAAGAAGAGGATTGTAAGGAAAGGCTTAGTAAGGGCGAAAGCCTTACAAAAGAAGTGCAGGAGAAAATAAAAGACTATGAAGAGAAGGGTGTGGAGGAGAAGATAAAAAGCATAGGTGAGTTAAAAGAAAAGCTAAAAAGGCTTGAAGACTTGGAGAGAGAGGAAAAAAGGGTTTTGGAAGAGATAAACAAAGAAAGGAAAGAGCTTGAGGTCAAGGAGAGGGCTTTGGAAGAAAAGGGTAAAGAAAGGCAAGGGCTTGAAGAAAGGATAAGGGAGCTTCAGGAAGATTTGGAAAACCTTAGGCTTTCCTTGCAGGAAGAAGTAAGCCTTGTAAGTCAAAGGACGGATATGGAAAGTATGCTAAGGAAGGCTGTTGAACTTGAGGGGCTAAGGGGGGAAATAAGGGAGTTGGAAGATAAGTTGAGGGATGTTGAAGAGGTATTAAAAGGGTTGGAAGAGGAACTGTTTGAGCTTGAAAATAGAAGGCTTGAGATATACGCAATGGAGCTAAGGGCTTCTTTAAAGGAGGGGGATGTGTGTCCTGTGTGTGGTGGTGTGGTGGGCCATGTGCATGAGGTAAGCCTTAAGGAAGATTTGCAAAGCCTTTTAAATAAATTGAAAGAACTCCAGGATAAGAAGTCTTACTATGAGAGGGAGAGGGCAAGCCTTGAGGCACAGCTTAATCTCTTAAAAGAAAAGGAAAGAACTCTCAAAGAGGAGCTAAAAGGTTATGACAGGCAAAGTATAGAGCTTGAGCTTTCAAGGTTAAAGGAAAAGCTTGAGGAGATTGAAAAGAAAAAGGCTTTGGTGCAAGAAAGGGAAAGAGAAATAAAGGAGCTAAAGGAAAGGGAGGAGAAGGTTTTAAAGGATGTGGAGGGCCTGAGGATAGAACTGGAGAGGATAAAAGAAGGCCTAAAGTATAAAGAATCTCGCTTAGAACAGGCAAGAGAAGAAAAAGAAGGCCTTATCTCCAGACTGCCAGATGAGCCAAGCAAGGTGGAGCAGTATATAAAAGAGGTAGAAAGGGATTACGAAGAGTTAAAGGACTTGAGGGATAAGGAAAGGAGGTATTTGAAAAGGTTAAATGATCTAAGGGAAGAGCTGTCTCAAAAAGAAAAGAGTAGGGTTGAGTTGGAAAAGGAAAGGGAAGGCCTTATAGAACAGATAAAGGAAAAGGGAGAGAGGTTGAAAAGGCTTGAAGGGGATATAAAGGCGCAGATTGGAGAAGCTTATTCTCACCTTTTGGAGCAAAGGGTAAAAAGGGCTGTGGAAGACCTAACAGGGAAGATAAAACAGATACAAGAGGACTATCAGAGGGTAAGCAAGTATAAACAGGATATAGAACTAAAGGTGGAAGGTCTAAGGTCTGATATAAGAAATATAGAAAATAACCTTTTAAACCTTAAAAGGCAAAAGGAAGAAGTGGCAAAAGAGCTTTATGAACTCTATGAAAGGTTTGGAAGTCTTGAAGAGGCAGAGAAGTATATGCTTGACCAAGAGGGTATAGAAGGGTTGGAGCAAGAGGTAAAACAGTATGAGAGAGAAAAGGACAAGTTAATTGAAAGAAAGAGGGAGATAGAAAAAAGCCTACGGGGGCTTGAGGGTCTGCCAAAGACGGAGAAGGTAGAAGAGGAATTAAGTAAGGTGGAAAAGAGCATTCATGATAATAGAGAGGCCTATGGCCATCTCCAGAGGTCCTTGGAAGAGCTAAAAAAGCTGGTAGAAGAAAGGAAGGGCATTGAAAAGGAGTTGCAAGAGCTAAAGCAAATGGAAAGCCTTTATGAGAGACTAAAGAAAGATTTTGAAGACAATCAATTTCCAGAATATGTTAGTCAAATAATGTTGAGCAATATAGCGGAAAGGGGAAGCTATTACCTTTTTAAGTTCACATCTGGGCAGTTTACCTTTGAGATAGTGGATGGAGACCTGTATGTGATGGACCATCATACAGGCCACCATAGACCAGTCTCCAGCCTTAGCGGTGGTGAGACCTTTCTTGCAAGCCTTTCCTTAGCCTTTGCAGTGGCGGATATACTCTCTCAAAATGCACCTCTTGAGAGCCTGTTTATAGATGAGGGCTTTGGTTCTTTGGATAGAGAAACGAGGGAATCTTTGGGAGAGTTCTTTGAAGTGATAAAACAATCCACAAACAGGATGGTGGGCATAATAACTCATGTGGAGGACATTGCGGATAAGTTTAGCCAGCGCATTGAGGTGGAGAAAAAGGGCGCATCTGCCACAATAAAGGTTATATATTAAAAGCCTTAGGAGGTTTTAAAGTGGCAAGGTTTTTTGTGCTTATGCTTATGCTTTTGACCTTTGCCTTTCCAAGGGAGGTGCCTACAGCCATATCTCTTGTGCAGAAAAAGGTTATTTTTAAGCCATGAGACTATCTTTAATAATCTTGGAGGTGCTTATTATGGTGGCAGTTGCCCTTTCTGGAGAGCTAAGGACTTACAAGCTTCCCAACGGAGCCAAGCTTGTGATAAATAAAAGGGAAGATACTCAGGCTGTGGCTCTTCATGTTTGGTTTAAGGTGGGGTCCATATACGAGGACTATCACCAAAAGGGTATGGCGCACTTTTTGGAGCATATGCTTTTCAACGGTTCGGAAAAGTATGCCTACGGCCAGATAGACTACATAGTGGAAAGCCTTGGTGGAAATATAAATGCTGGCACTTCTAAGGAATACACCTTTTATCACATCACCATAGCCAAGCCTTATTGGAAGCAGGCCTTTGAGGTTCTATACCAGCTAACGCAAAAGCCCTTACTCCTTGAAGATATGATAGAGAAGGAAAAGCCCATAGTTATAGAGGAGCTAAGGCGTGGAAAGGACAATCCTACCACCGTGCTTTGGGAGGAGTTTGAAAAGCTAATATACAAGGTCTCTCCATACCGCTATCCTATAATAGGCTACGAGGAGACAATCCAGAAGTTCAATAGAGCCATGCTCCTTGAATTCTACAAAAACTTCTACCAGCCAAAGAACATGTTTATAGTGGTGGTGGGTGATGTGGACCCTGAAGAGGTCTATCAAGAGGCCCTTGGCACCTTTGGAAAGGAAGAGGGAAGGCCAGTGCAAAGGCCAAGTATACTTCCAGAGCCAGAGCAGTTGGAAAACAGAAGCAAGCTCATAAAGGACCCAAGGGTAGAAAAGACCTATTGGCTTATAGGCTGGAGAGTGCCTGCCATAGGCACAAAGGAATACTACGCCCTTGTGGTCCTTGACCAGATACTGGGCAACGGAAAAACTTCCCTTTTCTATAGAGAACTAAAGGAAAAGGGGCTTGTGTATGGCATATACACAGGAGACTTTGGAAGGCCAATGGATAATGTCTTCTTCCTTTCTGCCACCCTTGATAAGGAGAGGCTTGAGGAGGTAAAGGAAAGGGCCTTTAAGCTTATGGAAGGCTTAAAAGAGAACCTTACAGAAGAGGAAGTGCAAAAGGCAAAGGAGAGGGTGATAAACTCGGAGGTCTTTGCCCTTGAAAAGGTGGAAAATGATGCCTTTTATATAGGCTATTCTCTCACCGTTGTGGGCCTTTTGGACTACTATAAATACTTTGAGAACAACATAAGGAGCGTAAGAAGGGAGGATGTTTTAAGGGTGCTTGAGAAGTATATTCTTGGCAGGCCATACAGCGAGGTTATTATGGTGCCAGAAAAATGAGCTATATAATACTTCTGTTTTTTCTCCTTAGTCTTTCCTTTGGAGGTGTGAAGGTGCAAGAATACAGCTTGCAAAACGGCGTAAAGCTTATATTGAAAGAGACGCAAGGCAAGGGTATAGTTTCTGGTGTGGTCTTTATAAAGTCTGGCACCTATGGAGAGGAGAAGAGGGGTCTTACAAACCTTATGGCCACTCTCCTCACAAAGGGGACAAAAACATACAACTCTTATGAGATAGCCAGCGCCTTTGAGGATTACGGAGGAAATATATACACTTCTACGGCCGATGACTATGTGGAGATAGGCTTCTCCACCAAGGTGGAGGGCCTAAAAAAGGGTCTGGAGGTTATAAAAAGCCTCTTGACAGAGCCTACCTTTTCTCAAGAGGATATAGAGAGGGAAAAGAAGAATGTGCTTCAGGCCATAAGGTCAAGGAGGGAAAGGGGCCATGAGCTTGCAAGCGATGCCTTAAGGAGGATAACCTACAAGGGTTCCAACTATGAAGTAGGCCCATTGGGCCAAGAAGAAGATGTAAAGGCCATAAATAGGGAGGACATTGTCAAAAGATGGGAGGAGGTTTTGAAGTCAAGGAATGTGGTGGTAAGTCTTGTGGGAGACTTCAAATCAGAAGAGGTTTTGCCTTTACTTAAGGAGGTTTTTTCAGCCTTGCCAGAGGGGGAGTACAAGGTAGAGCCAAATAATGTGCCTATGGTGGAAAGCCTTGTGGAAAGGGTCAAAAGGCCCGGATCTCAAGCCACTGTGCTTTGTGCCTTTGATGCTCCAGACTTCAAAACAGAGGAATACTTTGCTTTTAAGGTGCTTGACAGCGTGCTTGGTGATGGCATGACCTCAAAGCTCTTTAAAGAATTAAGGGAAAGAAAAGGCTATGCCTATGCGGTCTACTCTACCTATCCTACTCGCCTCTCTTCTCCAAGGCTTATGGCCTACATTGGCACATCTCCGGAAAAGAAGGAAGATGCCCTAAGGGATATGGTGGAAGTGGTGCAAAAGGCCGAGATAACTCCAGAGGATGTGGAGCTTGCCAAGAATAAGATAATAGGTGATTTTCTGTTGGCTCATCAGACAAGGGCAAGGCAGGCTTGGTATTTGGGCTTTTTTGAGGTTATGGGCTTTGGATGGAGGATGGACCAAGAGTATCCGGATAAGATAAGGGCTGTGAGCTTTGAAGATGTGAAAAGACTAAGGGAGAATTATCTTAAAATACATCATTGCGTAGTGGTGGAGCCATAATGGGAGACTTTACAAAGGCAGGACTGGATAAGGGAGACATTGAGAAGGAGTTGGAGCATGTGCTTATATCCGCCAAGATGCTATACAGAAGCTATTTAGCCACCATAGAGGACCTAACGGCGGAAGAGCTAAGGTATGACCTTGAGGAATACAGGGACCAATTGAAGAAAAACATCATGCCCTTGGTAGGCAGGGCAGAGGCCACAAGGAACAAAAAGTTCATAAACATGGCCTACGAAATAAGATACCTTTATGAGAAGATCATAGAGTCTATAGAGCAGAGGCTAAATAGCTTTTGAGCTTTTCTATGGCAGAGCTTTTTATCTGAGAGATTCTTGCCATAGATACACCTAAAAGCTTTGCTACCTCTTTGAGGGGTAGCTCCTCATAGTATAGTAGCTGGAGAACAAGTTTTTCTTTCTCCTCAAGCCTTTCTATGGCCTTTAAAAGCTTCTCTCTTAGGTCCTTTTTTATTACAACCTCTTCTGGGCCCTCCTCTTTGCTTTCAAATAGCTCCTCATAGCTTCTTCCCTCAAAAAATATCTCCTCAAGGCTCATAAGGTATGAAAAGCTTATGGCTTGAAGGTCCTCTTTTAGCCTTTCTGGGTCCTCTCCGAGAAACTGAGCCAATTCTTCATCGCTTACCTCCTTTCCCTTTTCCATGCTTAGCTTTTCTAAGGCCTGCCTTATGGCCTTTTCCTTAGACCTTACATTCCTGCTTGCAAAGTCAATGCTTCTCAAATAGTCATACATGGCTCCCTTTATGCGTAGCTTTAAGTAGGCTGTGGGGTTCCTATTTTTGTCAAGCTTTGGAAGGGCTTCCACAACTGCAAGCACACCGTAGCCTATTAGGTCCCTAACATCTACGGACCTTGGCAAGTGCCTGTAAAGCCTATAGGCTATCTGCTCAACCAAAGGAAGGTAAGATAGAACAAGCTCCTTTTCTTCTGCTGTCATTGAAAATATTTTAAAATCTTTGGAAGATGAAGATATACAGGCTTGGAAAACTTTCCAACATGTTCTCCACTACCCTCTTCCATGCCATGGCAGAGTTTGGCTATGAAGGTTTAATCCTGTGCGAGCCGGAGGATACTTACGTAAGCCTTGGCTACTTTGATAAGGCGGAGGAGCTTATAGACCTTAAAAGATGTAAGGAGCTTGACATAGGTGTTATACGGAGGCAAACGGGCGGTGGTGCGGTGCTTTTGGCACCGGGTCAGGTTTTCTATCAGCTTTTATTGTCTAAAAGTAAAGTGCCTTTCAAAGTGGAAGATGCCTACAGGAAACTATCTCAGCCAGTCATAAGGGCTTACAGAAGGCTTGGTGTAGAGGTAGAATATAAGCCCATAAACGACCTTGTGGTAAAGGAAAGTCAAAGGAAGATAAGCGGTCAAGGTTCTGCCGATATAGGAAAGCTCTTTGTCTTTGTTGGAAACATTTTAATACGCTTTGACCCAGACCTTATGGCAGAGCTTTTTGCTCTAAAAGATAAAAATCAAAGAGAGTTGGTAAGAAAAAGCCTTTGGGACAATATAAGCTGGCTGGAGAGAGAACTAAGAAGGGAAGTAAAATCTGAAGAGGTGGTGGAAGTGCTTGTTGAGGAGTTTTCAAAGGATTTTGAATTTGAAGGCTATGGTAGTGTGCCACAGGAGGCATTTGAGCTTGCGGAAAGGCTAAGGGAAGAGATGACCTCGGAGGAGACCATTCTTGAAGATACGGGAAGAAGGCACAAAGCCATAAAGATTAGGGAAGGTGTTTATGTGGAAATTAAATAAAACAGGTTTTTGGCGATATTATTATTAAGGGAGGAAATTATGTTTGGTGCTACCTTTGGCATAGTGGCTCAGGGCCTTGAAATATTTAGAAAGTCTGCGGATATAAGAAATAGAAATATTCTAAACGCCAACAACCCAGACTATGCCCAAGAAGACCCACTTGTAAAAAGCTTTGCGCCCGTTGGTATAAGCTTGGAAGATATACTAAGAACACAGAATTTTTATTATGTAGGTGTTAGAAATCAAAAGCTTTCTGTAGTCTCTTCCCTGGATACCACCATAAAGGGTGGCTCTCAGGTGGAGGACCTCTTTCAGGAGTTTACACAAGGGCTTGGAGGAAGCGAGTATATAAACAGGTTCTTTACAGCTTACCAGAACCTTATGAAAGAGCCTACCAACGAGGGAGCAAGGAGTGAGCTTATCAACTCAGCCCAAAGCCTTGTCTCTTATCTCAAGGATAGAAGAAGAGACATGGACAGAATAATGGCTGGAACCGATTACGATATGAGGCAGTATATAAACAAGATAAACACGCTCACCAAAAAGATAGCTCAAATAAATCAGGAGATATTGGTGGGCTATGCCCAGACTTACGCAAGAGGGAGGGATTACAAAAACCTACTGGACGAAAGGGATAGATATCTTAGAGAGCTTTCCGAGCTTATAAATATAAGGGTTCAAGAGGATGAAATAGGCAGGGTTAGAGTAGAGACAGATAAAGGTTTTGCTCTTGTGGAAGACAGATACAACTGGGAGCTAAAGTACGACAGCGCAAATAAAAGGATTTTGTGGAAGTCAAAAGACGGATCAGAAGTGGATATAAGCTCTCTTATAAGCGGTGGAAGGGTGAGGGGACTTCTTGACTTTCAGGCGGACCTAAGCAGTTATATCAACCAGCTTGAAACTTTGGCCAAAAGGCTCATAAGCGATATAAAGCTTCCCTTAAACTCACAAGCCACCTCAAACTGGTATTGGCTTAAAAATGTGAGCGACCCAAACGCATCCTTGGGATTCTCTGGAAGCATAACCTTTTCCGGCTTTCCCGGAGGACCAATAACCCTTAGCTACTCCAGCACAGACAGCCTAAACTCAATCATAAACGCCATAAACACAGACCCAACCCTTAGCGTCAACTTTACCGCAAGCCTCATAACAAACCCCGATGGAACTTACACCATGAAGATAACCGCTTTAAACTCCTCTTACACCATAGAGGACTCCAACGGCTTAGTGCATCGGTCCGAGCCTCTCTTTGTGGGCAACGGCATTTCCAATATGGCCATAAACCCAGGTATAAACATCCAAAATCTTGACTATGAAAAGGCGGATGAGTTTATGGACTTCTCAAGAGGTTGGTGGGAAGGCTCAAAGGGTGTTTATAACAGTCTTGTGGATAGTATAGCCTCAAGGCAGAAGGACCTTAAGACAAAGTATGATATAGAGAACGCACTTCTTAGTTCAATAAACGCCAAGCTTCAAGAGATGCAAGGAGTTTCCGTAGACAACGAGTTTATGGAGCTTATGAAGCTTCAAAGAAGCTATGAAGCCTTGGCAAGGGCTTTGAATACAATGGATGAGATGTTGCAAGCTACTTTAAATATGGTGTGAGGTGAAAAGCTATGAAGGTGCCAGATAATATTCTCTTTTCAATATTTCAGGAACAGGATGCAAGGATAAGAAAAAACCTGTCCGATAAGACCTTGGAGATATCCACGGGAAGGAAATACCAAGGCATATCCGAAGACCCGCCCGCAACCTACAACGTGCTTGATTTAAAAAAGGAAATAGCTCAACTGTCCCAATATTCAAAAAACAGGCTCTTTGCAGACACAAGCCTCAGCTATATAGACCTAAACCTTGGAAAGATAGAAGATAGTTTGAACCTTCTTTATGCAAAGACGGTGCAAACAAAGAACCAAATATTACAGCCAAACCAGCTTGTTGCCATTGGAGAGCTTTTCTCTTCTACTTTGAGGTCCTTGCTTGACAGGGCCAACGACCAGCTTGGTGGGAACTATATCTTTGGTGGTGCAAGCCTCACACAAAAGCCCTTTGATGAAAACACCCTTGAATACAAAGCCTCTAAGGAATCTTTTAAGGTATGGCTATCTGACAACTATAAGGTGGATGCCCTTTTGAGAGGTGATGAGACCTTTGGCCTAAATGTATCCATATCCAACGCCAAGTTTTCAAGCCCAGATACAAACTTTACCACCGGTGGCACGCTTAACATAAAGGTAGGAGCAACCAACATAAGCATAATCTACTCAAACACTCAAAGCCTAAAGGACCTTGTGGATGTTATAAACTCCAACTACTCCAACCTGCTTTCTGCAAAGGTAAGCCAAAACCCCGATGGAACCTACTCCCTCATGCTTGTGCCTGTGGATGTAAGCAAGGACATATCAGTTTCAGGCACGGGAGACTTCTCAACAGGTTTTTATTCTCCAAACGTTCTACAAGCGGTAAAGAGGGTAGGAGATAAGCTCTCTGGAGCCATGTATCCAGATGACTCAGACCTTATGCTCTTACAGAGGGCCTTTGAAAGGGTAAGCTTTAGAAGGTCTCAGGTGGGAAGCCTTTTGTCGCATGTAAAAAACATACAACCTGTGCAAGAAAGCTTAGAAGACACACTAAACAAGCAAAAGTCGGACATTGAAGATGCAGACCTATCCCAAAGCATCATGGACTACACAAGGTATAAGCTCGCTTACGAGGCCCTTATGCGCATAATAGCGGACCAAAAGGACATGAGCATACTTAGGTATTTAAAGTAGAGCTTTAAAATTTTTTTGAATTTTTACACAATTTTGTTGTATAATTATCTCTCCAAACTGCGATTATGGACTATTCGGTATTGGACCTCATTCCAGAGCCGGTTTTTGTTGTAAATAAGCAACACAAAGTAATCTTTGCCAACAAGAAGGCTAAGGAGGTTTATGGTAAGTGGGAAGGGACTTGCTATGAGATTTCCCATGGTTTTTTAAGACCATGCTACGAGTATGAGGGGCATCCCTGTCCCGTAAAGAATATACAAGAGCTTGGCCTTGAAAAAAGCGGCGTTGTTCATATTCACAAAACTCCAGAGGGAGAAAGGTATTTTTATGTTATAGCAAGCTACGACCCAGATAGGGAAGTTTATATAGAGTTTCACATTGACCTTTTTGAGCTGTATGAAAACCTTAGATCTTTTGCACAAAAACCTCTTAGCCTCTTCTTAGGGCCTTTGGTGCTATTCCACTGGAGGAGGGAAGAGGGCTGGCCTGTGGAGTTTGTATCTCCAAACGTAAAAGACCTACTTGGTTATACTGCGGAGGATTTTACCTCCGGTAGGATAAAATATGCGGAGCTAATACATCCAGAGGACATAGAGAGGGTTGCTGAGGAGGTGGAGTATCACACAAGGAATAAGTCCCCCTCCTGGACCCATCAGGACTATAGGTTAAAAAGGAAAGATGGTAGTTATATTTGGGTGCTTGACCATACTATGCCTTTGCTTGATTCAAATGGTGAAATCGTTGGATACTACGGTTATGTTATGGATATAACGGAAAAGCATGAAAAGGAAGAACTTTTCCGTCTTTTGGTTGAGACAAACCCAAACGCTGTATTAATTTACGACTTTCATCAAAACAAGATTCTTTATGCCAATACAAACACCGCCAAGCTAACGGGCTACAGCTTAGAAGAACTTTTGAATATGGAAAATCCCTTAGAGCTTATACATCCTGAGGATAGATATAGGGCTATAGAAAACATAAACAAAAGAAAACAAGGCTATAAAAAGCCTATAAGCTATTATGTGCGTATACTTAGGAAGGATGGTAGATTGAGGTATGTAAAACTGACTTCCATAGTTACAAGCTATAAAGGTAAAGATGTATCTTTTCTTACCTTGAACGATCTTACAAAGGAGATAAGAAGAGAGAGGAAGCTTAGAAAGCTTGCTACGATAGACACACTAACAAAGATATACAACAGGTATGTGCTTTTTAGCACGCTTGAGCATCTTATAGAGTATGCGGAAAGATATGGGGAAACATTTTCTGTAATCATTTTTGATATTGACAACTTTAAGCTTTTGAACGACACTTACGGGCATCTGGCAGGGGATAGGGTGCTTAGGGAGATAGCAAAAGAAGTAAAAAAGATTATAAGAAGGAGCGACATCTTTGGGAGGTATGGAGGAGAAGAGTTTTTAATAATATTGCCAAAAACAAAGGATCCATATCCTGTTGCCGAAAAGATAAGGAAGGCTGTAGAGTCCATAGATTTTGAAAAGGGCATAAGAGTTACCATATCCTTAGGTGGAACCGTTTATAGAAAAGGGGACACGGTGGATAGCATAATAAACAGGGCCGACGAGGCTCTATACCTTGCAAAGCAATCCGGTAAGAATCAAACGGTAATACTATAGTTCTTCCTCCAGTTTTTTGTTCATCTCCTTTACTTTTTCCCTTAATTTTTCTTGGTATTCATCCAGCCTTTTGGCAAGCTCTGGGTACTTTATGGATAGTATTCTTACAGCCAAAAGGCCTGCGTTGGTACCGTTGCCTATGCCTACGGTTGCCACAGGCACTCCTGCTGGCATCTGCACTATGGAATAGAGAGAATCCACACCGGAAAGATGCTTGGAAGGCACTGGCACGCCTATAACAGGCAATGTGGTCATGCTGGCAGTCATGCCCGGAAGGTGGGCAGAGCCTCCCGCGCCGGCTATTATAACCTCTATGCCCCTCTCCCTTGCACTCTTTGCATACTCATACATAAGCTCTGGAGTCCTATGGGCCGATACTACCTTTACCTCACAGGGAACGCCAAATTCCTTTAAAACCTCGTAGGCTGGCTTTAGCCACTCCCAGTCGGAGAGGCTCCCCATGATTATCCCCACCAAAGGCCTTTCCATGCATATAATTTTAAGTCATGAAAAGACCTGTTATGCTTATAGACCTTGATAGATGTATAGGCTGTCTTTCCTGCGAGGTTGCCTGCAAGCAAGAGAAAGGCATTGAAAACTTTGACATAAGACCGATGAAAGTCTTCAGAGTTGGTGGCATAGGAGAGAAGCCTGACGCCTTCTTTTTGCCTATGAACTGCTTTCACTGTGATCCTGCTCCTTGTGTTTATGCCTGTCCTACCTCCGCCATGAGAAAGAGAGAGGATGGCATAGTCTATGTGGAAGAGCTAAGGTGTATTGGATGTAAGGCTTGTATAATTGCCTGTCCCTATGGAGCTATAAGCTTCAATCCAAGCACCATGAAGGTGGAAAAGTGCGATTATTGCTATAAAAGGGTAGAAAAGGGTCTTTTGCCCTCCTGCGTATCAAAATGCGTGACCAACTGCCTCTATTTTGTAGAGCTGGAAGACATTCCAAAGGAAAGGCATATAGCCAAAAGGATAGACTCGGAGCTATATAGAGAGCTTTTTAGTTGGAAGTCAAAAGAAGAAGTCTTTAAGGTTTAGCATAGTTCCCACAAAGACACCAAGGGACAAAAAGGGCCCGTAGGGCAGTGCAAACTGCATGCTTTTGTTTTTGACAATTATGGGAAGGGCATACAAAAGGCCCAAAAGAGATCCCAGAAAGACGGCGTATATTACACCCCATACACCAAAGGCAGAGCCTATAAAGGCCATAAGCTTTACATCGCCAAAGCCAAGCCCTTCTATTTTTCTTAGCTTTTTGTAGTAGAGGTATATAAGGAAAAAGGAAATAAAGCCCAAAAAGGCCCCCAAAAGGCTCTCCTTTATGCCAAGGTCCTGTCTAAAGAGAGACGTCAAAAGGCCCAAGGCCAAACCGCCAAGGGTAAGACTGTCGGGAAGGGTAAAGGTGTCCCAGTCTATAAGGCTTGCCACCAAAAGTATGGAGAAGAAAAGGAAAAAAAGAGAGGACATAAAAAGGTCTTCAAACTTTATTTTGCAAAGGAGGGCAAGAAGGCCAGTAAAGAGTTCCACCAAAGGGTACCTTATGGATATCTTTTCTTTGCAGTGTCTACACCTTCCTTTTAGAAGAAGATAGGATAGAACTGGTATGTTGTCATACCATCTTATCCTTTTTTGACAGTGAGGGCAATGAGATGGTGGTGAAAGGATGGATATGTTCCTGGGTAGCCTGTAGATGATTACGTTATAAAAACTACCAAGGGCCAGGCCAATGGCAAAGATAAACACATACTCTAATACTTGAACTGGCTCCACCTTGGGCTAAAATTATAAAACATGAAAAGGCTTCTAATATTTTTGCTTGCAATAGCATTTATAGCTTCCTGTGATAAAGGAACAAAGGCTACAACTTCTGAGATAAAGGACATAATTCCCAAAAGCCCTTATGCCATGCTCATAGTGGAGAGTGAGAGCTGTATATACTGTAAACAATTAAGAAAGGACCTTCAAAAGCCAGAGCTCTCCGCAGAGCTACAAGGCATAGATGTCTACAGCATCCTCTACGAGAGCAACGCAAAGGTGAAATACATACTAAACGGACAGGAAAAGGTAAGCACGGAGGAAGAGCTTGCCAAGGCCTTGGGTGTCAATTCCTTTCCTCAAATCTTTTTCTACGATAAAAAGGGCAACATAATACTGCACATACCGGGCTACCAGCCCCCAAGGACCTTGGCTTGCACCATAAGGTTTGTAAAGGAGGAAAAGTATAAACAAGCCAACTTTATGGAGTATATAAAATCCAAGCAATGCATATAAGGGCCATACTCTTTGACCTTGATGGCACTCTCATAGACTCCTACAGGGATATAGGCCTTCATCTTAACAGAACGCTTAGGGATTTTGGCATGCCAGAGGTGGATATAGAAAGGGTGAGGTTTATGGTGGGGGGCGGTGCAAGGGAGCTTCTAAAGAGGTTTTTCTCCGATGGCCTTTTGGAGCATGCCCTGCAAGTCTTTAGAAGCTATTACTACAAGGAGCCGGTCATTCATACAAAGCCCTTTGAGGGCATTGTGGACCTTTTGGAATATGCAAAAAGTAAAGGCCTGAGGCTTGCTGTGATAACCAACAAGATGGAGGAGCTATCAAAGCTTATCTTAAAAGACCTTGGGCTTTGGGAATACTTTTCTCTTGTGGTTGGTGGTGATACCTATCCGGAAAAGAAGCCTTCACCTTTGCCTGTTTTGGAAACTCTTAAGGCCCTTGGCCTCTCTAAGGAAGAGGTCATTATAGTGGGGGACACGGAGGCAGACATGAAGGCTGGAAGGCTTGCAGGAATAAAAAGGGGGCTTGCCAATTGGGGCTATGTAAGGCTTGAAGAGGAAAGGCCAGACTATATTTTTGAAAGGCCTGAGAATATAAAAGAGTTGATAGAAATATTTAAAATAGCTTGAACTTGGGCTAACCATATTAAAGAGTTCCCCTTTGGATACTATAAGTCAACATTATCAAAAGAATAAGTATTTATTATTGCAAGGCGCTTAAATTGGAGTTTAAATAAAGCCTGAGGATAAAAATTAAAGGAGGCGAAGGATGCTTAGCAGAAGAGACCTTATCAAAGGCGGTTTTGGTGGTTTTGTGGCCGTAGGCAGTGGCATACTATTGCCAAAGCTTGCCTTAGCAACGGTGGATCCTGAACTTTTAAGCACTGCAGTAAAAGAGTTGCCAGAAGGTATTTTGGAATCACAGGTTCTTGAGGCCCTTCCCGGAAAAAAGCCTCTTATAAAGAAGACTTATAGGCCACCAAACTACGAAACACCGGTCAAATACTTTAACGAAGTATTTACTCCAAACGATGTTTTCTTTGTTAGGTACCACCTTTCCAACATACCAGAAATTGATCCCAAGGAGTGGAGACTAAAGGTTGGTGGTGATTCCGTAGAGAGGCCCCTTGAACTCACCCTTGATGACCTAAAGACCAAGTTTGAGCAAGTAGAAATAGTAGCACTATGTCAATGTTCTGGAAATAGAAGAGGACTTATGAAGCCCCATGTGCCTGGTATACAGTGGGGTTATGGAGCTATGGGTAATGCAAGATGGAAAGGTGTAAGGCTAAAGGATATTCTCAATAAGGCGGGATTGAAGGCTGGCGCCTTGGAGGTAGTCGTAGATGGGGCAGATACGGGCGTAGCTGCTGGCACTCCAGACTTTATAAAGAGCATACCACTATGGAAGGCTCTTGATGAAAACGTGATAATAGCTTATGAGATGAACGGAGAGCCACTACCTCATTGGAACGGCTTTCCAGCAAGGCTTGTGGTACCAGGATGGACTGCCACCTATTGGATCAAACATATAACATCCATAAATGTGGTTTCAAAGCCTTTTGATGGCTTTTGGATGAAGACAGCTTATAGAGTACCACTTGGCAAGTTTCCAATGGTTGAAAGGTTTACATCCCAAGAAACTGCTGTAAACACACCAATAACGGAGATGGTGGTTAATTCTCTTATTACTAACCTGAAGGATGGACAGGCCTTTAGACTTGGCCAAGTGGTGGAAGTAAAGGGCATGGCTTGGGATGGAGGATATGGAATTAAGATGGTTGAGGTTTCAACGGATGGAGGCAAGACCTGGCAAGAAGCTGAGCTTGGTAAAGATTATGGTAGGTTTTCATGGAGGCCATGGACCTACAGGTTTAAACCCACAAAGAAAGGGACCTATACGATAATGGCAAAGGCTACAAACCGTATAGGTCAAACTCAAACCTTTGAACTCATATGGAACCCAGCGGGCTATCACCACAATGTGGTGCAAAAGATAAGCATAAAAGTCCTTTAAGGAGGTTTAAGATGAAAAAGTTTGTTGTGCTTGCAGTGGTGGGAGTGTTTGCCCTTGCCTTTGCGGGAGAAGAAAATATAAAGCTAAAAGATGGCAAAGGTAAAGAACTGGTAGAAGCCAACTGTTCTGTATGCCACAGCCTTGATTACATCCAGATGAACTCTCCTTTCCTTGACAAGAAGGGATGGGAAGCGAGCGTAAATAAGATGATAAAGGTTTTTGGAGCCCCCATAAAACAGGAAGATGTAGGGCCCATTGTGGAGTACCTTTACAAGTATTACGGTAAGAAGGAGTGAAGTTAGGCTTCTCCCTTTTGGAAGGCCTTTTTGACGGTGTTTTGGTTATAGACAAGGACCTTAGAGTAGTCTATGCCAATAGGTCAGCAAAAGAGTTTTTTGGAGAGAGCCTTGAAGGGAAAAGCTGTAGAGGCCTATTTTCCATATGCGAGCATTGTCCCTTTGAGTATGTAAAAGAGGAAGGGGAGGGAGTTCAAGTTTATGATACCACATCAAAAAGCTCAAAGCACCTATGCTGGAGCATGTCCCCCCTTTATGAAGGTGATGAGTTTATAGGTGTAATAGAAATTTTTAAAGATGTTAGCAATGTGGTCCATTGTATTGTGGAGGCCGAGCGCCAAAGGACCTACAAGGAGACCATACTAAACTCCATTGTGGAAGCCATACTGGTGCTTGACCCAGAAGGGAAAGTGGTGGAACATAACAAGGTGGCAAGCAGGATGCTTTGCAGGGAAGAGGATGAAAGCTTGGTAGGTAGGCATATAAAGGACCTTATAAACCTCTCCTTGGAAGAACTCCCTCCGGAGGGAGAAAGGTCAGACATCTTTGTGGAAACTCCCTGCGGAAAACAAAAGGCATCCCTCTTAATGTCTCCCATGTCCTCTGGCTTTGGATATGTGGTCTCTTTGTATGTGCTAAAGGACATGGTTCTGTGTGAGTTGGAAGAGGAAAGTATTATCACCAGAAGCCCAGCCTTTCAAAAGGTGCTTGACACGGCAAAGACTGTATCTGAATACGATGTGAACATACTTATAGAGGGGGAAACGGGCACAGGGAAAAGCCTCCTTGCCAAGTATATACATTACCTTTCTCCGAGGAGGGATGGGCCTTTTATAAAAGTGAACTGCGCAGCCATACCAGAAAGCTTGCTTGAGGCAGAGCTTTTTGGCTATGTTAAAGGAGCCTTTACGGGCGCCATGAGGGACAAACCGGGAAAGGTGGAACTGGCCGAAGGAGGAACGCTTTTTTTGGACGATATAGGGGATATGCCTTTGCACTTGCAGGCCAAAATATTGCATTTAGTACAAGAAAAGGAGTTTGAAAGGCTTGGAGATACAAAAACAAGAAGGGCCAATGTGCGCATTATAGCCTCCACCAACAAAAACCTAAGGGAGCTTATCAAACAAGGACAGTTTAGAGAGGACCTGTATTACAGGCTTAGCGTTGTTAAACTTTTACTTCCTCCTCTAAGAGAAAGGAGGGAAGACATTCCTGCATTGGTAAATTACTTTATAGAAAAGTATTCAAGGAAATACTCAAGGAAGATAAGAGGCATATCGCCGGAGGCTATGAGGACCCTTTTATCCTACAACTTCCCCGGCAATGTGCGAGAGCTTGAAAACATCATAGAACACGCAGTTATCACTTGTAGAGGCACACTCATCAAGCAAGAGGACCTTCAAATTGAGGTGGAAAACAATTCTGTGGAGATGGTGGAAGAGAGGGAGAGGATAAGGAAGGTGCTTGAGGAGACAGGAGGCAACAAAAGCCTTGCGGCAAAAATACTTGGCATGCATAGAACAACCTTGTGGAGAAAGCTAAAAGAGTACGGGATAGGTTAAAATATACTTCCATGAAGATAATAGCAAGAAGCGTTAGCATAGAGGTAATAGGCGAAATAGATAGATGCCATGATGGTGAAAATTCCAAGTTTTATTGCCTGCCTGTAAAAATTCATTTTGACAACGGAGAGGTAAAAGAATATATGCTAAGGGCCCACGGCGAGCCAAAAACCCTAAGGGACTTTTTGGAAAACAAGAAGGGACTAAAGGATAAGATGGAAAAGTCCTTTGGTCTAACGGAGGATGGTAAAATACTTTACTTGTATTCAACGGAAGAGGCTTCTAACTCTTGATATATCCTCTTCTATCTGTTTTATAAGGTCCTGTATGGAGCCGAACTTTTTTTCTTCTCTTAAAAACTTTAAAAACTCCACTTTTATATACTTTTCTCTTAAATCTCCTTCAAAGTCAAGTATATGCACCTCAAGGACCTTTTTGCTTCCATCAAAGGTAGGCCTTCTGCCGTAATTGGCCACCCCAATAAAACTGTCCTCTACCCTTACGGCATAAACACCCTCCTTTAAGCAAAGGTTTTCTGTGTTTTCAAGGTTTGCAGTAGGGAAGCCAAGGGAAGACCCCCTTCCATCGCCTTTTATCACACGCCTTTTTATTGAATAATTTCTTCCAAGGTAAAGAGAGGCCTCTTCAAGCCTCCCCATGTGCAAAAGCCTTCTTATTAGAGTGCTGCTTACCACATGGCCGTTTATCCTAAAAGGCTGTATTTCCTCTACCTCAAAACCAAGCTCCTTACCCATCTCCCTTGCAAGCTCTATCTCCCCCTCACGCCTATAACCAAACCGCCAATCATAGCCCACTACCAAGTGTTTGCACCTAAGCCTTTGCACTATTACCTCCCTTATAAACTCTTCTGCGCCAAGAGTGGCAAAGTTTTTATCAAACTTTATAAAGACCACATCTTCTATGCCCTCTTGTATTATTAGCTCCGCCC
>OFDC01000708.1_pt1 | contig 22186 bp, 20 predicted proteins | sample 1520941 | NCBI WGS metagenome assembly OFDC01 (sample SAMEA94258168, study PRJEB24077) | hot springs metagenome | biome: Aquatic biome; feature: Water | place: India | collected 2012-12-06 | depth 5 m | reverse complement strand
CGGAAGAGAACTGGACCGGCCTGTTCCGTCCGGGCGAGCGGGTGCGGCTGCGCATCATCAACGCCTCGGCCATGTCGATCTTCAACGTCCGCATCCCGGGCCTGCCCATGACCGTGGTCAACGCCGACGGCGAGAACGTCCGCCCGGTCGAGACCGACGAGTTCCAGATCTCGGTCGCAGAGACCTATGACGTCATCGTGCGCCCGACCGAAGATCGCGCCTACACCGTTGTCTCGGAGGCCATCGACCGCTCCGGCATGGGCCGGGCGACCCTGGCCCCGCGCCTTGGCATGATGGCGGAGGTCCCGCCGCTGCGCCCTGTGCCCAACCTCACCATGCGCGACATGGGAATGGGCGGGGCGATGGGCGGCATGGACCACGGCTCCATGGCCGGGATGGACCACGGCGCGGCGAGCGGCGGCGACATGGCCGCGATGGATCACGGCGCGATGAACATGCGCGATCCCCAGAACGCCCCGCCCGACATGGCCGTCGGCGTGGGCGTCGACATGGTCAACATGTCGCCGATCAACCGGCTCGGCGAACGCCCGATCGGGCTGGAGCACGTCCCTCACCGGGTGCTGGTCTACACCGACCTCGTCTCGCTCGATCCGAACAAGGATCAACGCCCGCCTTCGCGGACCATGGAAATCCACCTGACCGGCAATATGGAGCGGTTCATGTGGGGCTTCGACGGCCGCAAGTTCTCGGAGCTGGTCGAGCCGATCCGCTTCGAGCGGAACGAGCGGGTGCGCGTGACCCTGGTCAACGACACCATGATGGCCCACCCCATCCACCTGCACGGCCACTTCTTCGAACTGGTCACCGGCGGACCTGACGGGCATCAGCCGCTGAAGCACACGGTGAATGTCGCGCCGGGCGGCAAGGTGACCTTCGACCTCACCGCCGATGCGCCCGGCGACTGGGCCTTCCACTGTCACCTGCTGATGCACATGCACGCGGGTATGTTCAACGTCGTCACCGTGCGCCCCCTCGACGGAGCCGCCCAATGAGCCGCCTCCTCATCGCGCTCGCCCCCCTGATCCTGACCGCCGGCGCCGTCCAGGCCCAGACGGCCGATCCGCATGCCGGTCACAGCATGGCGCCGGCCACCCAGCCTCAACCCCAGTCTCGCCCCCAACCCGCGCCCGATCCCCACGCGGGCCATGACATGAGCGGTGCGACGGCGCAGACCGACCCTCATGCCGGGCATGACATGTCGAACATGCCGGCCGCTGCGCCAGCAGACCCGCACGCGGGCCACGACATGTCGAACATGGCGGCTCCGGCCCAGACCGATCCTCACGCCGGTCACGACATGAGCGGCATGGACATGAACGGCTCGCAGGCCGATCCGCATGCCGGCCACGACATGTCGGGCATGAGCATGGGACCGCCCGACGTCCCGACCAGCGCAAACAATCCGGGCCGACCGTCCGAAGCTCCGCCGCCGGCCGCCGCCCTGACCGGCCCGGCCCATGCGGCCGATCTGGTCTTCGGCGCCGACGCCATGGCTGCGTCCCGCCGGACCCTGATCGTCGAGAACGGCGACGTCCGCACGACCGCCGTCATCATCGACCGCATCGAAGCTGGCTTCGGCGACGGCGGCGCTGCCTACCTATGGGACGTCCAGAGCTGGACCGGCGGCGACATCAATCGCTTCTGGTGGAAGTCCGAGGGCAAGGGCGATCTCGACGGCAAGCTGGAGGATGCCGAGGTCCAGGCTCTCTACAGCCGCGCCATCACGCCCTTCTGGGATCTGCAGGCCGGGGTGCGTCAGGACTTCCGTCCGGACGGCCCCGACACCACCCACGCCGTGCTGGGGATCCAGGGCCTCGCCCCGTACTGGTGGGAGATCGACGCCGCCGCCTTCTTGTCCACCAAAGGCGATCTGACCGCTCGCGTCGAGGCCGAATACGACCAGCGCATCACCCAGCGCCTGATCCTGCAGCCCCGGTTCGAGATCGAGGCCTCGGCGAGCGACATCCCCGAGCTGGAGATCGGCTCGGGCCTGTCCTCGATCCAGGCGGGCTTGCGCTTGCGCTATGAGATCCGAAAGGAGTTCGCCCCCTACGTCGGCGTCGAATGGACCCGTTCGCTCGGCGACACTGCGGACTACATTCGGGCTCGGGGCGGAGAGGCTGACGACACCCGTTTCGTGGTCGGTCTGAAGGCCTGGTTCTAAGGGCGGCGATGTTCCCGATGTCGTCTCTGCCCGATCCTCGCCCCTCTCCGACATCGACGCCGCCCCGCATCGAAACCGGGGAACCGACCGGACCAATGACCGAGGCCAGCAAGGTGGCGACCGTCACCCTGCTGTTCTGGGTGATGAAGATCTGCGCCACCACGGTCGGAGAGACCGGCGGCGACCTGCTGTCGATGACGATGCAGATCGGCTACGCGGCCAGTTCCCTCATCCTGATCGCCTTCTTCCTCGTCACCCTCGCGATTCAGCTTCGGGCGCGGGCCTTCCATCCCTTCCTCTACTGGGCCGTCATTCTGTCGACGAGCACGGCGGAGACGACCATTTCCGACTTCATGGATCGCAGCCTGGGCCTGGGCTATGCGACCGGCGCGACCATCATCGCCATGGTGCTGATCGCCGTCCTCGCAACCTGGCGGTTCACCCAAGGCTCCATCGCCGTCGAACATATCCGCAACCCGAAGGTCGAGACCTTCTACTGGGTCGCCATCCTGGTTTCGAACACGCTGGGCACGGCGCTGGGCGACTTCCTGGCGGACAGTTCCGGCCTCGGCTACGCCATGAGCAACCTCCTGATCGCCGGCGGCATCGGCCTGACTGTGCTCGCCTACTTCTTCACGCCGATCTCGCGAACCCTGCTGTTCTGGATGGCTTTCGTCCTGACCCGCCCCTTCGGCGCGACGATGGGCGATCTGCTCACCAAGACACCGGACAAGGGTGGGCTCGGCTTCGGGACGGTCGGATCGACGGCGGTGCTTCTGGGGCTTTTGGTCGTGTTGATCGGCGTGACAAGCTGGTCAGCGCAGCGAAACGCTCGCCGCGCCTCGACCGCGCCTCCGCTTCATAGTTAGGCTGACCCTATGTCGTCCACCACGCCCGATCTCCGCCGCGTCCAGCTCATCCGCAAGGCGGTGCTGCTGGTCGCCATCCTCAGTATCATCGCTGTCGTCGCCGTGAGCCGGACAGTCGGCGGTGAGACGGCCTTTCACGAGGGCCTCGAGATGGTCGGCATGGCGGCCATGGTCGTCTGCATCGTCGGCCGGGCCTGGTGTTCCCTCTACATCGGCGGGCGCAAGAAGGCGGAGATCGTCGATCGCGGCCCCTATTCGGTCAGCCGCAACCCTCTCTACGTCTTCAGCTTCATCGGCGCGTTCGGCATGGGCGCCCAATCCGGCAGCATCATCATCGCGGCGGTTTTCGTCCTGATCACGGTTCTGGTCTTCGCCGCCACGGTCAAACGCGAGGAGGCTTGGCTGTCGGACGCGTTCGGCCCGCCCTATGCGGCCTATGTCGCGCGCACGCCGCGCTTCTGGCCCGACTTTTCGAAATGGCGCGACCAGGAGATGATCGAGGTGCGTCCGCGCTTCTTCCTCACGACGCTGCGCGACGGCCTGGTGATGCTGATCGCCTTCCCGCTGTTCGAAGGCCTCGAGCATCTTCAGGACATCGGTTGGATCGGCGTCCTGCTGCATCTGCCCTGAGCGGCTGACGATCCTATCGAGGACAGAGGGCGATTGGGCGAACAACTCTGGCTGACACAGAGCCCATTGTGGCCCCAACCAACGCCCATGCCGACAACTGCGCGACAAGCGGTCCTTCCGGACAGCCGTTTTGAGCCCAGAGCGGCGATAACAGCAGCAACGCATTTCTGCACAGCACCGTATATTTACGACCGGAAGGGTACACAGTGCGGGACCTCTGATTGACGGCTAAGGTACGCCTGTCATCAACGAGAACCCCTCGTCAGAGGCCGCATCAGTGTGCCTACGCCCCCTCACTCCCACTCGATTACATCAGCGCCAGTAGTGTTATGATCTTTAGGTGTTTTTTCACGCATGAAGCTGACGGCACCGTGTCGCTGTCCGAAAATACACAGGACTGTTGAAAACACTGATGAAATATTACCATGTAAAAAGCGCGTGATCACGACATCTTTCGAGATGTATTGACAATGTCAAAAGCATCGTTTGTCAACGAATCGCGCCGGTGCACACCTTACTTCTCAGATACCATGAGGGCCTACCGCGAGAACAGCCTCGGTTTACGGGTCGATCTCATCCGCCTCAGCCGCAGCGGCGCCCCTCGGTCTCGCCGCGTCAAAGTCGCGAGCAGCCGCCAGTCGGCCGAGAGCCCGGGCCAGATTGAGCAACCCCTCCTGCGCGCGGGCAGCCTCCTCCGGCGTGCTCCGCTCCAGCACTTCCACGCTCCCGTCCGCACCCAATCGCACGATGCCCATGGTCGCCCCCTGTTGTGTCGGTAGGGGGCCATGCCGGCACCGACACGTCCAGTCACGGCCCTGCTACTGATCCGGGTTCTCGACCATGGCCAATTCAGTTCCTAGGTCGCACGGCTGTCCCCTACAACGAAGGCGCAACACTACCCGCCGATGGCCCTGCCAAGTCGGACAGGATCGGGCAATCGGGACGATCATCGCCCGCGCAACAGTGGGCAAGGTGCCGCAGTGTGTCGGCCATCGACTGCATCTCAGCGATCTTGGCATCGAGATCCGCGACGTGTTTTTCCGCGACCGTCTTGACCTCGCGGCTGGGGCGCGCGCGGTCTCTCCAAAGCGCGAGCAGCTGACCAAGTTTCGGGCACGCCGGATGAAGCGCAGCTCGTTGATGTCCCGCTCGCCGAAGTCGCGATAGTTGCTATCCGTGCGGTCCGCTGGCCGGATGAGGCCGACGGACTCGTAGTAGCGGATCATCTTGGTCGACACGCCGGTCGCCTTGGAGGCCTGGCCGATGTTCATGCGACATCTCCTTCGAAGCGGGTCTTGAAGCCGCGCAGACGCAACGCATTGGTCAGTACGCTGACGCTCGACAGGGCCATCGCGCCGGCCGCGAGCATGGGCGACAGCAACCAACCGAACAGCGGGAACAGCAAACCCGCCGCCACGGGGATCAGCACGACGTTATAGCCGAACGCCCACACCAAGTTTTGACGGATGTTGCCCATCGTGGCGCGCGACAGAGCGACAGCGTTCACCGCGCCGCGGAGGTCTCCGCCGGTCAGGACCACATCCGCGCTCTCGATGGCGACGTCCGTTCCGCCTCCGACGGCGAGGCCGACATCCGCCGCCGCGAGAGCTGGAGCGTCATTGACGCCGTCTCCGACGAAGGCGACGCGACGGCCGCCGATCTGAAGGGCGCGGACCGCCTCGACCTTGCCGTCCGGCAGGATCTCGGCGTGCACCTCGTCGATACCGAGGCGGCGGGCGACGGCCTCGGCCGTGCGGCGATTGTCGCCGGTGACCATCGCGACCTTCAGACCCAGCGCGTGAATGGCGGCGATGGCGGCCGAGGTTGTGGGCTTGATCGGATCGGCGACGGCGATGATCGCTGCCAAGCGGCCGTCGATCGCCGCGTAGAGCGGGCTCTTGCCCTCCTCTCCCAATTGCTCGGCCTGGACGGCGAAGACGGTAAGATAGTGGCTCAAGCCGCGCATCAGCCGGTCGGCGCCGACCTGAACGGATCGTCCGGCGACCCGGCCCTCGGCGCCAAAGCCGGGACGAGACAAGAAGGTCTCAGGATCAGGAACCGGCAGACCTCGCTCCTCCGCGGCCCTGATGATGGCGCGGGCGATCGGATGCTCCGACCGGGTCTCCAGCCCGGCGACAAGGCTGAGCACCTCGTCCTCGGCAAAGCCTTCGGCGACGGTGAGGTCCGTCAGTTCCGGCCGTCCCTCGGTCAGGGTGCCGGTCTTGTCGAAGCGACGACCTCGACGCTCTGGAGCGCCTCTCCCTTGCGGAACAGGATGCCGAGTTCGGCGGCGCGGCCAGTCCCGACCATGATCGAGGTCGGGGTCGCAAGTCCCATGGCGCAGGGGCATGCGATGATCAGCACCGCGACCGCATTGACGAGGGCGAAGCCCAGCGCCGGCTGCGGGCCGAAAACGAGCCAGACTCCGAAGGTCAGCACGGCCACGGCGATGACGGCGGGCACGAACCAGCCGGTGATCCTGTCGACCAGCGCCTGGATGGGCAGCTTGGCGCCCTGGGCCGCCTCGACCATACGCACGATCTGCGCCAGCACGGTCTCAGAGCCCACCTTCTCAGCCCGAAAGCGGAAGGCGCCCGCGGTGTTGATCGTGCCGCCGACGACTTTGGTGCCCTCGATCTTCTCGACCGGGATCGGCTCGCCGGTCAGCATGGACTCATCGACATACGAGCCGCCGGACAGCACCGAACCGTCGATCGGAACGCGTTCGCCGGGCCGGACGACGATCACGTCGCCGGGCGTGACCTGATCGATCGGCAGTTCGATTTCCGATCCACCCCGTTCGACGCGGGCGGTCTTGGCCTGGAGCGTCATCAGACGGCGAATGGCCTGGCTGGTCTGGCCCTTCGCGCGCGCTTCGAACCAGCGGCCGACGAGGATCAGGGTGACGATCACCGCCGCCGCCTCGAAATAGAGGTTGGCGGTCCCGTCCGGCAGCCATTGGGGGAAGAATGTCGCGACGGTCGAGAAAGCCCAGGCGGCGGTGGCGCCGAGCACGACCAGCGAGTTCATGTCCGGCGTCAGCCTGACCAGGTTCGGCACGCCTTTGCGGTAGAAGCGCAGACCCGGAACGAAGAGCACGAAGGTCGCCAGCACGAAGCTGATGATCCGCCATGGCGTCATGCCGATGGAGTCCATAAGCCAGCCGTGGGCGCCGGGAACGAAGTGCAGCGCCATCTCGATGACGAACAGGGGAAGGGTCGCGGCGCCGGCGACGGCGACGGCGCGTCCCAGGCTGCCGATTTCGGCCGCTCGCGAAGCCTGCTCGCGATCCTCGCTGGTCGCTTCGGGCGCGGAAGCCGCCTCGGCGGCGTAGCCCGCCTTGGCCACGGCCTCTGTCAGGGCGCGGGCGTCAATGGCGCCTTCCAGAACCCGGACGGTGGCGCGTTCCGTCGCCAGGTTGACGTGCGCATCGAGGACGCCGGGCGCCGCCTTCAGCGCGCGCTCGACACGGCCGACGCAACTCGCGCACGTCATGCCCGTGATCTTCAGTTCGACGGTGCGTTCGATCGGCTCGTAGCCGGCGGAACGGATCGCCTCGGTCACCGCCGCCGCAGAGCCGGCGCCGTCCAGCTCCACTCGCGCGCGTTCGGCCGCGAGGTTGACCGTGGCGCTTTTCACGCCGGGCGCGGCTCGGATGGCCTTCTCGACCCGCCCGACACAGCTGGCGCAGGTCATGCCCAGCACGGGAACGTCGAGGATTCGCAAGGGCGTAGTTGTCATCGGGACGGTCTCCAAAATCGAAGTCCCGCCCTTGATGAAGGTTCCAGTCATGGGAAGGTCAAGGACCCCGCCAAAGCAGCGTCACACGACGTCGCTTGGCGGCGCGATCGCTCCTAGCCTATCGCACCGCCTCCCGGATTTTCGGCTGCATGTCGGGCGTGAGCACCGCCGGGCGGGCCGGTAACGGTTGGTCAGCGCGTTCTCCATTTTGATCGATGTCGGCGAGAAGAAGCTTCATTTCCTCGATCTCACGAACCTGACTGGAGATGATCTCGTCCGCCAGTTCTCGCACACGGGGGTCGCTGATCGACGCCTTTCGAGCGTTATTGATCGCGATCGAATGATGCGGGATCATCGCCTTCATAAAGCTCGAGTCGCTGACCAGCGTCTGCGAGCGGTTCATGTAGAGCAGCGCGACGCCAAGGACGGCGGCCGTAACCACGATCACGGTCTTTGTGCGCTTGCCCTCATACATGGCCCACATGAACCCGAGCATGATAATGGTCATGAAGCAGCCCATGATGAGCGACGCCATCATCCGGTTCAGACTGAAGAAGACGTGATCCCAACTGTAAACCAGCTGATACATGAGGAAGAACATCACCACCGTCGAGGTGGCGATCATGCCGGCGAACCGGCCCCAACCCATTTTCATTTTCACTCTCCCAGTCCTTGTTCTTGAAACCGGGGCAACGGATGGGACCGGCCGGCTGTTCCGGTCTCGGCGGTCAACCGGACGGCTCAGTGACGATGATGAGCGTGCACGACCGCGTGACCTTTACCCCGCGCGATCAGCCAGCGATTGACGGGAAAGGCGGCGGCGCCGGCGATCGCGAGCGCGGCTCCGAGGCTGCCCCAGAAGAGCGGCGAGTCCAGATGAGCGTCCATCGCGCCGGGAATGACCAGCATGATCGCGTTGTCCACGATCTCCATGATCGCGATCGAGACCGTGTCCGCCGCCAAAGCCAGTTTCAGTACCGCCCCGAACGCCAATCCGGCCCGCAGCAGCGGGACCATGGTGAAGGCGTAGCCGAAGATGAAAGCCAGACCGACGGCAAGGGCGATGGTCTGCAGGGCGCTCCATCCGAGCGCCGTTCCGACGGCCATCCCGATAACCTCGCCCACGGCGCAGCCCGACAGGCAATGAAGCGTCGCGGCGAAGGCTAGACGGTTCAACGATACGCCGTGAGCGTGCGCCTGCGTCATGGGCTCGTGTCTTGCGAAGGACGGAGATTGAGCAGCACCCCTTGACCTTCCCATCTTGGGAAACCCCACCTGCCTGATCGTCGATCGACAAAGGAGATGACGATGATCGAGTTGAAGGTTGAGCGGATGACCTGCGGCGGCTGCGCCGCGACGGTGCGGGCCGCCGTGCTGGAGGTCGCGCCCGCGGCCCGGATGGAGATTGAGATCGCCACCGGGACGCTCAGAGTGGAGGGAGACGCCGACGAGGGCCGCGTCCGGGCGGCGATCGAGCAGGCCGGCTACGGGGTCGCCTGAGCAGGATCGCAGCCGGTCCCTGGATCGGCCGCGATCGTCCATCATTGAGGGACGCGCCCCTACGGCGCGTAGAGAGAACCATAACGCCGTAACCGGCAGAACGTCTGGAGACCCAGTATGCGTAACTTCAACCCTGCCCCCTTCGTCGCCATCGCGACGGCCGTTGCTCTGGTCGCTGGCCCCGCGGCGGCTCACGCCCGCCTGGTTAGCGCCTCGCCGGCGGCGAACGCCACGGTCGCGCCGACGCGGACGGTGAGCCTGACCTTTAGCGAGCGCAGCGTGCCCGCCTTCTCCAGCTTCGACGTCGTCAACGCAGCAGGTGAGAAGGTCGCGATCCGGGTCTCGGCATCGGAGGACGGAAAGACCCTGACGGGAACCCTGGCTCGCCCATTGACGGCCGGCGCCTATCGCGTCGACTGGCGCATCGCGTCGAGCGACGGCCACCGGATGACGGGATCCTACGCCTTCTCGGTTCGGTGACCCCGTGCTTGAAGTCGCGGTCATCGCACTCCGCTGGCTTCAATACAGCGGCGCGGTCGTGCTCCTCGGCGCGCCGCTGTTCCTGCTCTACAGCCTCAAGGGCGGCGACGGGAGGCGACGGACGTTCGCTCTCCGGCGAGGGAAAATCTGCCGCCGCAGAATGGATATCAACTGCTCTGGCAGGGTCGCTGCATCCATTGTCTTCGAACGCGGCGAGAGAGGGGACATGCAAGGTGTGGTGCCACCTCCTTTAGCTGCATGCGGATCGGATCTGAGCTCACCGCCTTTGATGACATTTGCGTCAGTGATCGGGGTGTGGAATGATCGAGGAATGTGGAGCTTGCTGCGCATACTGATCGTTTCATTGGCGTTTGTCGGCTTCGTCGCACAATCGGAAGCGAGAGCGACAGCCATCTTCATGACGCCGGCTGAGGCTCCGGCTGAAATGAAGGACTGCCCCGACATGGGCATGATTTCAGCGGATGCTGCTCCGCGTCCTCAAAAGGCGCCATGTAAAGAGTTGACGGCGGACTGCATCGCCAAGATGGGCTGTGGTCTGGTTTCGCCGGTGCTTGCGATCAGCCCGTCTATTGATCGCCCGGCCCCGACACTTTCTCTTGCTTATCGCTCGGTCAGCCACCCGTTAGCCGGGCTTCTCCCCTCGCCGCCTCGAGATCCGCCAAAATCTTGACCTTGACCGCTTTATCGTGAGTCCGCGACGCCTGTGCGCCGCCGGGCTATGGTTGAACGGCTGATCTCCAATTCTTCGGAATTGGAGCGGGTCAGGAGTCCTTATCTTGTTATACAGATTTTCCGGCAGGGCGCGCCGCATCGCGTCTGGCTGGGTTCGCGCGGCCGTCGTCGGTTGCAGCCTTTCTGCCGCCGGCTACGCGCGCGCCGAACCTCTGACTTATGATCAGGCCCAATCCCTGGCGAATTCGGACGCGCCAATTGTCCGCGCTCGAACCTTGGACGTCGAGGCGGCCGAGGCTTCGGCTGAGGCGGCCGGTCGTCTTCCCGACCCGCGTCTAAAGTTCGGCCTCAACGGATTCCCGGTCTCCGGCCCCGCGTCTGGCCGGTTTGATGGCGTCATGATGACGAACGTCCAGATCGGACTGCAGCAGGATGTCCCCAGCCGGGCCCGGCGTCGTGCCGAACGCGACATCGCGGAAGCGGACATCGGCGTTGCCCGAGCTCGAGAAGAAATAGTTCGGTGGCAGGTCCGGACCGCGACCGGCCAAGCTTGGATCGAACTTTACTACGCTGAGCAAAGACTGAAGCTGTTGGAGGAGGTGCTCTCCAACCTTGATCCTCTGTGGGACAGCGCCCCCGCCGGCCTCGCCTCGGGCGCAGGTCGACCAGCGCAGATCCTGGGGCCTGTTGAGCTTCGCGCTTCTCTAGAAGATCGCCGCGACGCCCTGAGAATCGCCCTTGCAAGGGCGCGCGCTGAACTCTCACGCTGGACCGGAGATCCGGCCCCCACCACCATCGGATCACCGCCCGTAATCGACCTCGAGCCTGAGGATGTGGACGTCGATCTCTCGGGACTTCCGACTGTCCGCGCCTACGACGCTTTCGAGAGGCGAGCGGAAGCAGAGCTAGATCTCGCACGGGCCGGTCGTCGCCCCGACTGGGCGTTCGAAGTCAGCTATGCCCGCCGAGACCCGATGTTCGGCGATTTGGTTTCGCTGGGAGCCAGCGTGCGTCTTCCACTATTTCAAGACACGCGACAGGCGCCAATCATAGCAGCGCGGGGGGCAGCGGCTCGCCGGGTCGGTGCAGAAGGCGAGGCCGCGGAGCGGGAGTGGGCGGCGAAACTGTTGACCGACATTGCGGAATATGAAGCCGCTCGAACCCAGTGGATTCGCGCCCGGGATGTTGTTCTGCCCAACTTGCGCACGCGAGCCGATCTGGAAACCGCCAGCTACGCGGCCGACCGCGCCGGGATTCTGGAGATTCTGGACGCCTTCACCGCCTTGGCCGACGGCCGGTTGGACGTCCTCGACAAAGAGGCCGAAGTGGCGCGCCGGGCGGTTCTCTTCACCCTGACCTACGGGAGCGATCAATGATCCGCATTGGGCGCAGAAAGCTTCGCCTTGCCGCCTACGCGGCCGGGCTGGTGATCCTTGGCGGCGTGGCCGCTCTTGGACTGACGCGGCTGGGAGGCGGCGAGGCGCCCGTTCCCGCCGCTGCGGGCGAACGCGAGGTCCTCTACTGGTACGACCCCATGGTCCCGGCCCAGAAGTTCGACAAGCCGGGCAAGTCGCCCTTCATGGATATGCAGCTGGTGCCGCGCTATGCCGATGAGGGGACAGGCTCGGCGGCGGGCGTTCGCATTGACCCGGCGCTGGTTCAGAACCTGGGTGTCCGGTTCGCCACGGCCAGATCAGGCACGCTTGAGGGGGATCTGACCGCCAGCGCCGTGATCGATTACAATGAACGGGATTTGGCCGTGGTTCAGGCGCGCGCGGCTGGTTTCGTCCAGCGGGTCTACGGACGCGCGCCCGGCGACGTCATCGCCGCCGGGGCGCCGCTAGTCGACCTGCTAATACCGGATTGGGGCGGAGCCCAGCTCGAATACCTCGCGGTCCGTCGCACCGATGACGCCGCCCTGATCCAGGCGGCGCGCCAGCGGCTGTTGTTGCTGGGCATGCCGGAGCCTCTGATCACGGCGGTCGAGCGCTCCGGTCGTCCGCGCACCACGGTGACCATCACCAGCCCCATCAGCGGCGCCATCAAGACCCTGGGCGTGCGTGCAGGGATGAGCGTGCCCGCGGGTCTGACCCTGGCCGAGATCAACGGCCTGTCGACCGTCTGGCTGAACGCCGCCGTGCCCGAGGCCCTGGCGGGGCAGCTTCGGGTCGGTCGATCGGTCGACGTCAGCCTGGCGGCCTTCCCGGGCGAGCGGCAGGCCGGTCGATTGACGGCGCTCCTGCCAGAGGTCGCCGGCGACAGCCGGACCCTGACGGCGCGGATTGAACTGCGCAATCCGGGGGGGCGGCTTCGCCCCGGCATGTACGGACAGATCACCTTCGGCGGCTCGTCGACGCCGGCCCTGCTGGTGCCGTCGGAGGCGGTGATCCGCACCGGCCAGCGCACCCTGGTGATGCTGGCGACGGAGGGCGGGCGCTATCAACCGGCCGAGGTCCGGGTCGGGCGCGAGGCCGGGGGGCAGTCGGAGATTCTCGCCGGACTGCGTGACGGCGAACGGGTCGTCGCCTCGGGTCAGTTCCTGTTCGACTCCGAGGCCAGTCTGTCCGGGATCGAAGCGCGCAGCCTGGAGCAGGCCAGGGCGCAGACCGGAGCCGCGAATTCGGCGCCGGGACCGGTATCGGCAACGGCTGCGACCCCAACCTACCGGGCGAGTGGGCGCGTGCAGGCCATCGGGGGCCGTTCAATCACCTTGGCGCACGGCCCTGTGCCGGCTCTGGAGTGGCCCGCCATGACCATGACCTTTGCGGTGCCGGATGCGGTTCCGCTGGCCGGCCTCTCAGTCGGAAGTCGGGTTGATTTCACCTTCGACAGGGTCGGCGGCAATCCTACCATCCGCAGCCTGACCCGGCGGGAGGCGAGCCGATGATCGCCGCCATCATTCGGGCCTCGGTCAATGGACGCTTCCTCGTCCTGCTGGCGACGCTGGCGCTGGTCGCCGGCGGCCTCTGGGCCGTGCGCAGCACCCCGGTCGATGCTCTCCCTGACCTGTCGGACGTGCAGGTGATCATTCGCACCTCCTATCCCGGTCAGGCCCCGCAGATCGTCGAGAACCAGGTCACCTATCCGCTCGCGACCACCATGCTGTCGGTGCCCGGAGCCCGCACGGTGCGCGGCTATTCCTTCTTCGGCGACAGCTATGTCTATGTGCTGTTCGAGGACGGGACCGACCTCTACTGGGCCCGCTCGCGGGTGCTGGAGTATCTCAGCCAGGTCCAGGACCGCCTGCCCGACACCGTCCGACCCGCGCTGGGTCCGGACGCCACCGGGGTCGGCTGGGTCTATGAATACGCCCTCGTCGACCGCACGGGTCAGCATGACCTGTCGCAGCTGCGCAGCCTGCAGGACTGGTTCCTGCGCTATGAGCTCAAGACCGTCCCCGGCGTGGCCGAGGTCGCCAGCATCGGCGGCATGGTGCGCCAGTATCAGGTGGTGCTCGACCCCGCCAAACTGGCCGCCTACGACGTCACTCACCAACAGGTCGTGGCGGCGATCCGGCAGGGTAATGGCGAAGCCGGCGGCTCGGTCCTGGAGCTGGCCGAGACCGAATTCGTCGTGCGCGCCAACGGCTATCTGACCACCCTCGACGACTTCCGCGCCGTGCCGATCCGCACGGCCGCGGGCGGCGTTCCGGTTCAGCTGGGCGATGTCGCCACGATACAGATCGGCCCGGAAATGCGACGCGGCATCGCCGAGTTGAACGGCGAGGGCGAGGTCGCCGGCGGTGTGGTGATCCTGCGGTCGGGCGGAAATGCGCGCGAAGCGATCACGGCGGTGCGTGAGCGACTGGAAACCCTCAAGGCCGGATTGCCGGCGGGCGTTGAGGTCGTAACCGTCTATGATCGCTCGCAGCTGATCGATCGCGCCATCGAAAACCTCAGCACCAAATTGCTCGAGGAGTTCATCGTCGTCGCGCTCGTTTGTGGCCTGTTCCTGTGGCACGCGCGTTCGGCCCTGGTGGCCATCATCACCCTGCCGCTGGGCGTGCTGGCGGCCTTCATCCTGATGCATCTGCAGGGCGTCAACGCCAACATCATGTCGCTGGGCGGCATCGCCATCGCCGTCGGGGCCATGGTCGATGCGGCCGTGGTCATGATCGAGAACGCGCACAAACATATCGAGCGATGGGAGCATGATCATCCCGATCAGACCCTTGCAGGCGAAGCCCGCTGGCGGGTGATCACCGAGGCCGCCGTCGAGGTGGGACCGGCCCTGTTCCTCAGCCTGGTGATCATCACCCTGTCGTTCATCCCGGTGTTCAGCCTTCAGGCCCAGGAGGGGCGGCTGTTCGCGCCGCTGGCCTTCACCAAGAGCTATGCGATGGCGGCGGCGGCGATCCTGTCGGTCACCCTCGTGCCGGTGCTGATGGGCTATCTGATCCGGGGCCGGATCCCGGCCGAGCAGAGCAATCCGATCAACCGCTGGCTGACCCACATCTACCGCCGACCGCTCGACTGGGTGCTGCGGCGTCCCCGCGCCACCCTGCTGATCGCCCTGGCGGTGTTCGCCACCTCGGCCTGGCCGATCAGCCAGCTGGGCGGCGAATTCATGCCGCCGATGGACGAGGGTGACCTGCTCTATATGCCGACCGCCTTGCCGGGCCTGTCAGCGGCGAAGGCGTCCGAACTGCTGCAGCAGACGGACCGCATGATCCGTTCTGTGCCCGAGGTGGAGAGCGTGTTCGGCAAGGCCGGCCGGGCGGATACGGCCACCGACCCCGCCCCGTTGGTGATGTTCGAGACCACGATCCGCTTCAAGCCGCGCGACCAGTGGCGGCCCGGGATGACGCCGGAGAAGCTGGTCGAGGAATTGGATGCGGCGGTACGCGTCCCCGGTCTGGCCAATATCTGGGTGCCGCCGATCCGCAACCGCATCGACATGCTGGCCACCGGGATCAAAAGCCCGATCGGGGTCAAGGTCTCCGGCGCCGACCTCCAGGCCATCGACCGGATCGCCGCCGAGGTCGAGGCGGTGGCCAGGACCGTGCCCGGCGTCAGCTCGGCCCTGGCCGAACGGCTGACGGGCGGGCGCTATATCGATATCGACATCGATCGACAGGCGGCCAGCCGCTACGGTCTCAATATCGCGGATGTCCAGAGCATCGTCGCGGGGGCGGTCGGCGGCGAAACCATCGGCCAGACGGTCGAGGGGCTGGCCCGCTATCCGATCAGTGTCCGCTATCCGCGCGAGATCCGCGACAGCCTGTCGGAGCTCCAGGCCCTGCCGGTGCTGACGCCCTCGGGCCAGCAGATCACCCTCGGCACGGTCGCTGACCTTCAGGTCACGGACGGTCCGCCGATGCTGAAGTCGGAGAACGGCCGCCCCACGACCTGGGTCTATATCGATGTTCGTGGCCGTGACTTGGCCTCGGTCGTCGGCGACCTGCGGTCGGCGGTGGCCGAAAAGATAACTCTAAGTCCCGGGGTGAGCATCGCCTATTCCGGGCAATTCGAATATCTGACGCGCGCGGCCGAACGGCTGAAGATCGTGGTCCCGGCCACCCTGCTGATCATCTTCGTGCTGCTGTATCTGACCTTCGGGCGGTTCGACGAGGCGGCCTTGATCATGGCCACCCTGCCGTTCGCCCTGACCGGCGGGGTCTGGCTGCTGTATCTGCTGGGCTATCACCAGTCGGTCGCGACCGGGGTCGGCTTTATCGCCCTGGCCGGTCTGGCGGCCGAGTTCGGCGTGGTGATGGTGATCTATCTGAAGACTGCGCTCAACGACCGGGGTCCAAACTCCGAACCGGCCGAGGTCGAGACCGCTGTCCGCGAAGGAGCCCTGCTGCGGGTTCGGCCCAAGGCCATGACCGTGGCGGTAATCCTAGCCGGTCTTTTCCCGATCCTGATCGGCCACGGGGCCGGTTCGGAGGTGATGAGCCGCATCGCCGCGCCCGTCATCGGCGGCATGCTGACGGCGCCTTTGCTGTCCATGCTCGTTATTCCCGCAGGCTATCTGCTGCTGCGACGCCGCAGGTCTCGCTCGAAGACGTCAATCCAAGGAGAAACACCATGAACCACGCCCTGATCCTGTCCGCCGCCGCCGCCCTCGGCTTAAGCGCCTGCGGTCAATCCGAGACCGCGCCGGCCGCCGACCCGGCTCCCGCCTCTGAAATGCCCATGGCGTCGAACGCGTCCGACATGCCGGGGGCGCCGGATATGTCCGGCATGCCGATGGCGGAGGGGCAGGACGCCAAGACCGGCGCCGGCACAGGCACGATCACGGCTGTCGACGCCTCGGCCGGCACCGTCGCCATCGATCATGGCGCGATCCCGGACGTGGGCTGGCCGGCCATGGCCATGACCTTCACGGCCCAGGCCGCTGTGCTGGCGGACGCCAGGGTCGGAGACCGGGTCGCTTTCGACGTCTCGATCCACGACGGGGTCAATGAGGTCACCGCCCTGCGCCCGCAGTAGTCGGACGCCGAGGCCCGCGGGGGGCCCGTCTTCGGACGGGCCTGAACAAGGAGAACGCGCGATGATGGATGAAAGCGGAATGGGCTGGATGATGGGCGGCATGGGGCTGGTCAGCCTTCTGGTGATCGTCGCTCTGCTGCTCGCGATCGCCGCCCTGATCAAATGTCTGCGGGGGCGCGGGTGATGGCGGCTCCAGCCAGCGATCGGCCGGTCGTCATCGTTACCGGCTCGAGCGGTTTCATCGGCTCGGCCCTGGTCAAACGTCTGGCCAAACGCTTCCGGGTGATCGGTTTCGATCGCGACCTGCCGCCCCATCCCCCTGCCGGCGCCGAATGCGTCTGCATCGACCTGGCGGATGACGCCAGCGTCGAGGCGGCGTTCGACCGGGTCCGAACAGGATACGGGCGCAAGATCGCTTCCGTCATCCATCTGGCGGCCTTCTTCGACCTCAGCGGCGAGCCCGACCCGCGCTACGAGGCGGTGACGGTGCGCGGAACCGGCCGCCTCCTGGACGGCCTCCAGGCCTTCGACGTCGAACAGTTTGTCTTCTCCAGCACCATGCTGGTGCACCAGCCGACGGAACCGGGCCGGCCGATCGACGAAACCGCGCCGCTCGACGCGAGTCTGCCCTATCGCGAATCCAAGGTTCTCACCGAGGCCTTGATCCGCGAAAAGCGCGGCAAGATCCCCGCCGTCTTCCTGCGGCCGGCCGGTATCTATGACGACGGCGGTCACTCCGCCTTCCTGGTCCAGCAAATCGCCCGCATTTACGAGAAACGGGCCAGCGCGCGGATCTATCCAGGCAGTCTGGCCACCGGCCAGCCCTCCCTGCACCTTGATGACCTGATGGCCGCCATCGCTCGGGTGATCGATCGACGCGCGGATCTGCCAGAGGACTTTCCGGTCCTGCTCGGTGAGACCGACGTGATGACCTATGACGAAATCCAGCGCGATCTCGGTCGGCTGATCCACGACGAGGCATGGGAGACGCTCTCCATTCCCAAGGCCGCCGCCAAGGCGGGAGCCTGGGCGGAAAGCGCCGTCTTCGATGGGGATGGTTTCATCCGGCCGTGGATGGTCGACATCTCCGGAGACCACTATGAGCTCGACCTGACTGCGGCGCGGACCCATCTGGGCTGGTCTCCGAAACACACCCTACGCAAGAGCCTGCCGACCATCGTCGCCGGGCTGAAGGCCGACCCCTTCGCTTGGTATCAGGCCAACAGGCTCAACGCGGCCAGGGTCGCTGACGACAAGGTCGAGGCGGCGGCGGGGCGGGCCCACGCCATGAAGCCGGCGGAACACAGTCGGATGCTCGCCGAGCACACCCGCTCCATGCGCAGCATGCATTTCGACATGCTGTGGGTGCATTGGCTGACCATGGGGTTGGGCCTGTGGCTGGCGACGGTTCCGTTAATCTTCGGCGTCTTCACCCAGACCGAGTTCTCGGCCGCCATCCTGACGGTCACCGAGGAACGGAATCTGTGGGCGCCCGCCCTTCGCAACGCCCTGAGCGGCTGGAACGACGTGATCAGCGGCGTCCTGATCATGGTCTTCGCCGGGTTCTCCATGTCGCCGAGGGGCGGCTGGGCCCAATGGGCCAACACCGTCATCGGTATCTGGCTGCTCGGCGCCTCCATCCTGTTCTGGACGCCGAGCGCGGCGGTCTACAGCAACGACATGCTGGTCGGCGCCCTGGTGGTGGCCTTGACCATCCTGATCCCGATGATGCCGGGGATGAGCATGGAAGGGATGATGGACGAGACTGACACCCCGCCGGGCTGGAGCTATTGTCCTTCGACCTATCTCCAGCGCGTTCCGATCATCGCCCTGGGCCTGGTCGGTCTCGTGCTGTCAAGGATTCTCACCGCTTATCAGCTAGGCCATATCGACGGGGTTTGGGAGCCGTTCTTCAATGTTCCCGGGCCGCTCAACGGAACCGAGCGCGTCATCACCTCCGACATGTCCAAGGCCTGGCCGGTTGCCGACGGCGGGGTCGGGACCATCACCTATATGATCGAGATTCTGATGGGGGCGATGGGCGGCCGGGCGCGGTGGCGCACCATGCCGTGGATGGTCTTGTTGTTCGGTATCGTCGTCGTTCCGCTCGGCGTGGTCAGCATCTATTTCATCATCGCCCAGCCTATCGTCATTGGCACCTACTGCACGCTCTGCATTGCGGCGGGCATCGCCATGCTGATCATGATCCCCTATTCCCTCGACGAACTGGTCGCCATGGGACAGTTCATGGTGCTGAACACCCGCCGAGGACGGCCCTTCTGGCGCGCCTTCTTTCGCGGCGACGCCCTGCCCGGCGGGACGATTGATCGCCGGGCCGGGTTCGGGGATGGAGTTCCGGCCGCAGCCGCCTCGGCGCTGCGGGGCGTCAATGCGCCATGGACCCTGGTGGTCTGCGCGGCACTTGGGGTCTGGCTGATGTTCTCGCGACTGGCCGTCGGGACTGAGGCGCCTCTCGCTGACAGCGATCACCTGATCGGAGCCCTGATTGTAACAACCTCCGTCATTGCCATGGCGGAAGTGGCGCGGCCCCTCCGCTTGCTGAACATTGTCCTGGCGACCTGGCTGGTGCTTAGCCCATGGATCATGGAGCAAAGCGGATTGATCTCTACGATCTCCGTAGTGCTCACCGGCTTGGCCGTCATGGTGCTGAGCCTTCCGCGCGGCCGCCGAAGCAAGGAGCATTACGGCGCCTGGGATCGGTTTATCGTCTAAGATTTGAGGGTTCACCCCGATTCAATTACCGACGACCTGGCCCCTCGGCGGCACCAAGTGCCGTCCCTGACCAAGGTTTATCGTTTCGCTGCCTGGATCAGGGGCGCCCTCTGCACCCTAGTTTCCAGGACCGCCCGGCCGCCGGAACGCCCTGAACGCCTTCAGATCCCGCGCCAAACGGATCCAGAGCAGGATGATCCCCGTGATCACGATGCTCAGGGTGAGAACGGTCGTGATGATGATCAGCGGGTGGTTGAAGTTCTCGCCGGTCTTCCAGTCCATGATGTGGAGCCGCCAGAAGAAGTCGTAGAACCGCCAGACGCCGGAACGGCGCGTCACCACCTCTCCGGTTGCCGGCGACAGGTAGAAGGTCGTCTGCTCGCGGTCGGCGAAATCGACCCTCCAGAGCGGTCCTGTCCGGCCGGTTTCCTGAGGCGCCGTGGCCAGCAGCACGGCGTCGGACACCTTCGCCTCGCCCTTGTAGCCCGTCCGGGCGAACGCCGAGGCCTCGCCAGCGGACATCGGCCCGAACGGAAGGCCCGTGACGGCGGACACGACGACGGGCTCTCCGTCCGCCGGTTTCAAAGTCCAGGCGGGTCCGCGCGGCGTCGTGCGCAGCTCCGCCTCGACAGGGGCCACGCCCGCGCGACGGGCCACGACGGCGAGGGTCGGAAGAGCTCCAACCTCAAGCAGAGCCGGCTTGAGTTCGGCCGCGCGATGTTCGCTACGCACCGTCTCGATCGGAATGACGGTCATGACCAGACCGCCGCCGACCCAGAACAGAACCTGCAGCCCCACCACGAGGGCGACCCATTTGTGAAGCTGGGTCGACAGCCTGAGAACCTTCATGGAACGAACCCGACTAGCCGTGACGCGCGAAGACGCGTGTGCCGCCGCCCTCGAGGATCAGCAGGGTCTCATAGGGCTCGCGCTGGCCGTCCGGCGTCTCCATGCCCGGCGACCCCAGGGGCATCGCCGGAACCGCCAGGCCCACGGCCTTGGGACGCTCGGCCAGAAGCCGTCTCACGTCCTCGGCCGGCACATGGCCCTCCAGAACATAGCCCCCGATCAGGGCGGTGTGACAGGACGCGAGGGCTTCGGGCACGCCTTGGGTGCTGCGGATCGAGCGGAGACTGGGAAGCTCGCTGATCCGCGCCTCGAAGCCCGCGGCGCGCATGTGATCCACCCAGGCCGTGCAACAGGCGCAGGTCGGCGTCTTGTAGACGGCGAGCTCGTTCGACGCGCGACCGACCGGGGCGCAGGCCGCGACCGCCAGGGCGCCCGTTCCCATGGCGATGAGACTGCGGCGTGAGAGTGGAATGGAGTGGGATCCCATGAGACCTCAAGAAAACGATGTGCAAACGGCGCTGACCGTCGCGGTCGCGCTCAGGCCGCCGGACGGAAAGGCCGCGCCGAGGAATGATAGATGTCGAACCTCCACTCGTCACCTCGCTTGCGCAGGACGCTGGTCGCGGCGCCGCGGCGTTCTATGGGAGCTCGCGCGCCGTCCTTGAAGGTGATGTGGTAGGTGTAGGTCTCGCTTACGAAGGCCGTATCGCCATCGACCTCGATCTTCATGTCGTGGTCGCGGAAGTCGAACCCAGCGAGATCGGCGAACTCAGGACCCAGATGGTGCTCCAGATAGTAGGCGAACGATCCCTCCACGCCGCCGTTCTCGAAGATTTCGGAGTCGGACCAGAACAGGGCCGGCGTCTGCGACACATCCATCCGCTCGATGGCGGTCTTGTAGGCGGTGACCACGGCGCGGACCTGTTGTTCGTCCGCGGTCTGGGCCTGCGAGGCGGTGGCGAGGAGAGCGGCGACCGCCAGTCCGGCGAAGGTTGAACGAAACATCGTGGGCGAGGCTCCTGTTTGCCGGCCGCGAAAGGTGTGTCGGACGGGCGTGGGTGAAAAAACGAGAAGGTTGAACGACGGCGCGGCCTTCAGAACATCAGATGTCTCACGCCGTGGGTCAGCATGCCGCCCAAGAGGCCGTTGATCACGACGGCGACGGCGGTGAGCGTCAACAGGCCGATGTAGACTCTCTCGCGCCCGGGCCCCGGCCGGCGGACCCAGTGCTCCTTCGCCCACCAGCTGAGGAGGCCCAGCGCGGCGATCGAAGTGCCGAGCCATCTGTGAGAGGCGTGGGTCGCGTCGTCCCGTCCCGGCATCCCCATGGCGAACCAGCCCAATGCCACTGCGCCGACCGCGGAGATGGCCGCCAAGGCGATGATGACGCGCGTGCCCTGGGTCAGGACCGGACGCCGGAGGGTCAGGGCGGCGATCTCGAGGAGGGCGGCGACGAGGAACAGGGCGATCGGAAAATGCACCGCGGCCGGGTGCATGGCGCCGAGCCAGCGGTACAGGCGCTGCGGCATGGGTTTCGGACCCTCGTCCGCCATCATGGCCCCGTGGTCCATGTCGGCCGCCATGCCGGGCATGGCCATCATGTCCGATTGCGGCCCCTCGGCGGTCGATGCGGCGCTCTGGCCGCGAACCGCCGGGGCGTCATGATCCTCGTGCGCGATCGCGGGCGCGCTCACCGACAAGGCGAGCGCGAGTCCCAATGCCGGGAAAAATCCGCGTGATGTCATAAACCCTCTCCACTCCTGTCCCTTCTGCTATCTACGCAGCGCGAGGTCCGCCCCCTCGCCCGAGGGATGTCACGGTCTTGGCCGTAGTAGGATGTAGGGGCGCAAGGAGAGTGTTCGATGTCGCTTAAACTGGATGACATTCTGGCCGAGTCCGCGATGACGCCCATCGGCCGGTCGCTCGACGGGCTCGAACCGCTGGTCTGGAGCCGGGTCGAGACGCTTCGTGGCGAACGACTGGCCACGCAGGTCCGTCTCGGCGCGGTCGCCGTGGCCCTCGCCACCGGTCTGACGGCGGGCGGCGTCGGCGCGGCCGCCCTGTGCGGTGGC
>OFDC01000705.1_pt1 | contig 22254 bp, 24 predicted proteins | sample 1520941 | NCBI WGS metagenome assembly OFDC01 (sample SAMEA94258168, study PRJEB24077) | hot springs metagenome | biome: Aquatic biome; feature: Water | place: India | collected 2012-12-06 | depth 5 m | reverse complement strand
CACATGGCATGATAGAGATATTAACGCCAGTAAGAACATTCTTGCGGTCGGGCTTGACCGTCTTGCAGAAGGAATCCCCTTGCTTTAGCAAGGGGAGGAAGTCAAGGGTTTCAAAAAATTTGTCTGTAAAAAAGCGCCCGTCAGTGCGCTATTTTTTTACCTTAAAAATAGCCTTAAACAAACAGCCTTAAGCGCGCGGATGATGCTGCTGATGCAGCTGTTGCAGTCTTGCTGTCGCCACATGGGTATAGATTTGGGTGGTTGATAAATCACTGTGACCCAATAACATCTGTACACTGCGCAAGTCAGCGCCGTGATTGAGCAAATGGGTGGCAAAGGCATGACGTAAGGTATGCGGCGAAATTTCGCTTGCGATGGCGGCTTGCTTGGCGTAGCGTTTAATGACATACCAAAAGTTTTGGCGGGTCATGTAGCCGCCTTGTTGGGTCAAAAATACCGCTTGGCAGCGACTTTCTCGCCCATTTTTCATGATACATAATTGCGGTCGCGCCAGGGTCAAATAATCGGTCAATACATCAATCGCCACTTCGCCAAGGGGTACCAGCCGAGTCTTATCACCTTTACCGGTAACCTGTAACCAGCCAGCATTGAGATTGACTTCACTTAACGATAAATGAATAAGCTCAGAGACACGCAGCCCGCAGGCATAGAGCACTTCAAACATGGCTTGGTCACGCATGCCCAATGGGGTCGATGTGTCGGGGCTGGCAAGTAGGGCATCGACATCACTTTCGGATAAATCTTTGGGCAGCGCGCGGCCAAGTTTTGGGGTCTTGATATGCTCACACGGGTCGTCATCACGCTGATTGGCGTTGATTTGCCATAAAAAAAACTGTTTGAGCGATGATAAGGCACGCGCTTGGCTGCGCGCTGTTTTGCCTTGTTTATAGAGCGCCGCTAGGCAAGCCAACACGTCACTGGCGTCCCAACGGGTGATGGCTTTGCTACAGGTGGCTTCACACAGCATCAAGTCACGAATATAAGCGTTGCGCGTATTGGTGGCAAGTCCCCGGGTTAGCAACTCTTGGCGAAACTGCTGAATATAACTGGGCTCATCATGAAGGTGTAAGGCTTTGACTTGGCGGGGTTGGCGCGCGGCGACTTGGGACATAAATGACTTAAAATCTCAGGATAAGGGGCGTTTTTTTAACTAGCTTTTTTCTTAATCCAGTAATGATACACATTGGCATACGGATCAGGATTTTGGTGTTGTTGCGGGTTTATGATGTCTTGCTGCTCGATAAGCTCATGCCCCAGATGACGACAAAAATTGGGGATATCGCGCGTGGTCGCAGGGTCGGTTGCGATGACATGAATCACTTCCCCTGACTGCGCTTTACGAACGGTTTTATGCAGTAGCATAATCGGCTCTGGGCAAATCAGCCCTTGGGTATCGAGTTGGTAATTGGCATCAGGCATGTTGAGTCTCTGTTGGTCGACTTTCTTGGATAAAATTAAAAAAACGGGTTAAATTGGCTTTAAACATAAACGCCACCCCAATCCAGGCGGCTAGGGCGACATAGCTACTGATAACAAACAAGCCAAATCCCATACCGATACACAGCGCAAGCATGCTCGGCTGGCTTAAACGGTAACGGTATAAAATAAACGCCACATAGCAGGATAGCGGTATGGTCAGTCCAACAAGTCCATAAGGCACCCAATGAAACAAAGTATAAATCGTTTGGCTGTCCTTAAACTTTGACAAACTCTTTAGGGTACCAAATAATAAAAATAGCGCAATTGCCAAATAAAGCAGATAAATTGACCATTTGTTGAGTCGCTGTGCGTGCTCAATCAAACCAATAACAGGGGCAGAAAAGCCTTTGGTCGTTGGCGTAGCAGGCGCATTCAATTGAGTCATGATAACAGCGCCCCTTCGCCACTTCTAAGCCAACTGCCAAGCATAATCGCCGAGGCGATACTATCAATCGGCTCTTTGTCACTTTTGATTAGCCCATATTCCCAAGCCAAATTTTTGGCTTCGCGGCTAGTTAAGCGCTCATCTGCCAAAATAATCGGGCGTGGTCGATGCGCTTCTTCGAGCTGGTGCTTGAGCCTACGAGCAAATTTTTTGGCACGATTGCCAAGCTCAGATGCAGTGCCATCCATATTCAGCGGCAAACCGATGATGATGGTACTCACTTGCCATGACTCGATAAGTTTTAGCAATTCATCCCAATTGGGTTTGCCATTATCCATTTTAAACTGCATCAACGGGCTTGCGGTCTGGGTTAAGGTATTGCCCAAGGCGATACCCATTTTTGCGATGCCAAAATCAAGCCCCATCACCGTTTCGATAGTTTGGGTGTGATGAGTATCTTGCGCCATAGTCAGGTTAAGCATGCCCGATATCCGTACTTAGTTTGTTAAAATCAACGCCCAACTGCCGAGCGGCGACTTGCCAGCGAGTCTGATGGTCGATATCAAATAGTAGCCCCATTGATGCCGGCAAAACAAACCAATCGCCTTGGTTGATTTCTTCTTCTAGCTGCCCTTTTCCCCAGCTGGCATGACCCAGACAAAGCTCAAAATGCTCAACGCCTTGACCACCCGCGATACTTTGTAAAATATCCTTGCTAGTGGTGATACAGACGTTTTCGGTGATGGCAAACGAAGATACCCAATCTGGCTGCCCAGTATGGAGCACAAACCCAACTTCCGGGTTCATAGGACCCCCATCTAAGGGTAATTTTCGGTGCAAGTCGCTGATTGTCACATCAATATTTAATTCTTCAAATAGTTTAGCAACGTTGCTGGTTTCAATGGGCTTGTTAATGACTAGCCCTAACGTCCCTTGTTGGTCTTGACGGCAAATATACACCAAAGATTGATAGAAAATCCCGCCGTCAATATTGGGCGAGGCTATCAAAAAATGGTTAGTAAGATTTTGGTTTTTTGACATTCAGTGGCATACCTAATTAAAAGCGACTTAAAAGCGGCAAACATTAAAAACAATAAGCATTAAAAACGATAAACATTAAAAACAACAAGCAATGTTAAATTAACTGACACGGCGACTTGCTAGCAAACTGCGGGCATGTTTGAGCGTGTCTTCGGTGATATTAACCCCGCCCGACATGCGCGCTAATTCCTGCACTTGCTCATCGCCCGACAGAATTTTTAAGTGAGACTGGGCTTTCTCTTGCTGGGTTTTGTACACCAAAATATGCTGATGGGCTTGTGCCGCGACTTGCGATTGGTGAGTGATAGCAATGATTTGTTGTTCTTCACCCAGCTCACGCAGTAATTCGCCCACCACTTGCGCCGTGCCACCACTGATACCCACATCCACTTCATCAAATACCAATAACTGACGGGTGGTCGTTGCCATATCGGTGGTCGTATTACGGCAAACCCCTTGCGCATCAATGACTTGCATGATAAGGGCTAACCGTGATAATTCACCGCCTGAGGCGATTTTGTGAATCGGTTGCATCGGCATACCGACATTGGCACTAAATAGCAAATCGATTTGCGATAACCCAATACTTTGCGGTTTATCAAGTGGGGTAAATTCAAATGCCGCTTGCACATTGGGCAATGCCAACGCTTTTAACCGTGCGACTAGGGCTTCAGCTAACGTCGTGGCATTGGCTCGGCGACTGTCATCCAACGCTTGGGCTTTTTGCAAGTAGGCTTGATAAGCTTGTTCAATTTGCTCTGCCATCGCTTCAGGCGACATCACCGATTGCAAATCATCTAATTGCTGTTGCCAGGCTTGGCTGTCTTCAACAAGGCTTTCGGGGGTGGTGTGATATTTGCGCGCCAGTCGGTGGAACGTCGATAACTGCTCATCAAGTAGTGCTAACCGCTTGGGGTCAAGGCTTTGCCCTTCGGCATAGTTGCTCAGGGTGCTAACGACTTCAGCGATTTGGGTATGTGCCAAGTACAACTGTTCAACGCAATCAGCATAGGTTTGGCTAAGCTCGGTTTGCGCTTCACACAGTTTAATCGCCCGATTAAGCAGGCTTATCACATCGGGCTCATCACTGTCATTATCAAGTAGTTGCACCGACAAGGCGGCTTGCTGCATGAGGTTTTCAAGGTTAGACAATTCATCGTATTCAGCTTCAAGTTCACTGTATAAGACAGTGGCAATTGGCTCGATATCGGCTAATTGATTGCTCAATAGCTGAATTTGCTGCTGGCGCAATTGCTCGTCTTTGGCGTGCTGCGCTGCTTGTGATTTAAGGCGTTCGTACTGCAAAAAAGCTTGTTTCACATCGTTTGCTTGGCTATTTAAGCCCGTGGCGCTATCCAGCCATTCCATCACAAACTGCGGACGTAGCAAACTTTGCTGGGCATGTTGGCTGTGAATATTGACCAGTAACCCACCTAAAGTTTTAAGCTCATTCATACTAATGGGCATGCCATTGAGCCAAGCTTTACTACGAAGCGTACCGTTTTGGTTGGCAAGTTGCCGGCGAATCAGCAGCGTATCGTCTTCAAATGGGTAATTTTGCCCGCCCAGCCATGCCATGACTTCGGGTAATTGACCGATATTAAATTCTGCAAAAGCGTCTGCCGTGGTCTGTCCATGCCGAATCAAACCTGCGTCACTACGACCACCCACGCACAAGGTCAAGGCGTCAAGCAATAGTGATTTACCAGCACCTGTCTCGCCAGTGATAATGTTAAATCCAGCATTCATCTCAATCTCAGCATGGGTGACGAGTGCTAAATTTTGTAAGGTTAACTGTGTCAGCATATCAATCCTATCATTGACGTTAAGAGTGGCACATTGGCGGTCAAATTTGCAAAAACTTTATTGTAACCTTGTCATCAAAAGCTCACAATAATCCTAGACAAGTCTGCAAAAATCAGTAAAAATTCCATCTAGCTGTTTCACACTAAACAATAGCATAATTGGGACAATTACAAAATAAGCAACGCAAAAATCCAACTTTCCGTCAGCTAGCTATCTTTGATGGGTATCTGTGTCTAGCAATCATCGATTGTCATAAAACATAGATTGTCATAAAAGTTGACTAAATTTGATGCTATCCTATTGCTCTAAACAACGTCTGCATAAGGATAACGGCACATAATTTTTTATCAACCGTTAACAATCTATCGGCAATAGCATTGGCTGATTGCGACAAGTCACGGACTGCGTTTGATTATAAAACCCATTTGTCGACTAAAAAAAGCGGGTTGCCGCAAAACGACCTGCCATTCTTTATAATTTTTTATAGTTTTTTATAATAAGGCAGCGTTATCAAGTCAACTGACTGTGTATTTTAAGGAGAATCTCATGACGTCACCTAATCGTTTCGACCATGTATCGGTAGAAAAAATAGCGAATGTTTACTATGAAGGTCGTACTTTTAGTCGAACCGTTTGGTTTGAAGATGGACGCAAAAAAATGCTAGGAATCGTGCTACCTTGTGATGCCGATGTGCCAGCCTATGAATTTAAAACGGACTCATCTGAACGTATCGAAATTTTGGCAGGCGAGTGTGAAGTCAGACTGGCAGGCGAGGAAGAATTTACCTATTACCGTGCCGGTCAAGCATTCTTGGTTGAAGGGCATAGCAGTTATGAGCTACGTAATGAAGCAGTCGTGCAGTACATTTGCCACCTAGAAGGCTAACGGATAATATACAAGGCTAGGGGCAAGGCAAATATAAAATTGAAAAAAGGGTCATCAATCATGGCAAAACCGAGTTACTTTTATGGCATTCATGCCGTGCAATCCATATTGCAACACCGCGGTATCGATGGGTTGACACTCTTTATTCAAGACGGTAAAAAACAAGATGATGCCACGGTAGCCAACATCACCGAGCTTGCCCAAACCTACGGGATTGCGATACAAATCAGCGCCAAAGACAAACTCACCAAACTTGCAGAGAGTCCGCAGCATCAAGGCGTGGTATTACAAGCCCGCCCTGCTGAACTCCAAGATGAGGCAGATCTCAAATACTTAGTTGACAAACACCAAGCCGAGCGAAAACCGCTATTACTACTGGTACTTGATCAAATCACCGACCCGAACAACCTTGGCGCGTGTTTGCGTACCGCTGTGGCAATGGGCGTCTCAGCCGTCATTATTCCCAAAAATCATAGCTCAAGCATCACCCCAGCCGTGGCAAAAGTCGCTGTCGGTGCGGTGGAATTAATGCCTTTTATCCAAGTCACTAATCTTGCGCGTACGCTCACTGACATCAAAAAACAAGGGGTGTTTGTGTTTGGTACGGCACTCGATGACACGGCAAAGCCCGTGCAAGACTGTGATTTGACAGGTGATGTGGCGATTGTGATGGGCTCAGAAGGTGACGGTATTCGCCGTTTGACCGCAGATACCTGCGACCAGCTGGTTTATATCCCGATGCCGGGCAATGAACATGGGCAAATCCAAAGCTTAAATGTCAGTGTCGCCACTGGCATGGTGCTGTATGAAGCCAGTCGCCAGCGCGCTAAAAAATAATAAGAAAATATGTTATCTGTATTAATGATTTAAAAAAATTTGCTCAAGAAATGGGCTAAGAAAGGAAAAATCAAAATGCAATTTGCCATTATCGGACTGGGTGTTTTTGGTATTACCTGTGCTAGAGAGCTTGAAAAATTGGGCAACCAAGTCCTAGCGATTGATATTGATGAAAAACTGGTCGATGACATCAGTGAATATGTCACCCGTGCCGTGATTGCTGACGCCACCGACAAAGACACCATAGAAGAGCTTGACCTTGCAAGTTTCGACGGGGTGCTCGTGAGCATTGGTGATAACCTTGAAGCCAGCTTGCTATGTACACTCAACCTACTAAGCCTGAACGTACAAAACCTATGGGTGAAAGCCAAAGCCGACTCCCATCACCAAATCCTAAAAAGCTTAGGGGTGAAAAATATTATTCACCCCGAACAAGACATGGGGGTTCGTATTGCCCAAAAGATGAACTATCCGATGGTCAAACAATACATGGCGTTGGGTGACGAGCAGTTTTTGGTTCGCCTAGACCCGCCTGAGCAGTGGCGAGGGCACCCGTGGTCGGATGTCCAACACAGCCATCCCGATATTATCTTTATCATGCTAAAACGCAACCAGCAAATCTTTAACCAATTACCCGATGGCTTTTTCTTTCAAGGTGGGGATAAGTTGGTGGTAGGGGGTGATACCCAAGCGCTGCGTCGCCTTGCTAAAGCTATCCGCCAAACGGCTATTTAGCCCACCACTCACGCAAAAATAATTAGGTGTAGATATGCCGTTTCGTGAAGTCAAAAAAGGCGACAAAGCAAAGATTGTTGATAAATCAAAACCCAGTGCTCACGACCTAGACCCGCCTACCAAACAAGGACTGCAGTTGTCATCGCCTGCGATTTTGTCCTTGGGATTTTTAGCGTTAATTGTGATTGGGACGGTTTTGCTGTCATTGCCAATCGCAACGATTCAACCGATTAGTATCCTAGCGGCAGCCTTTACCGCGACGTCTGCGGTGACCGTCACGGGGCTAAATGTGGTAGATACCGCTAACTATACCACGTTTGGACAACTGGTGATTGCCGCGCTGATTCAATTTGGCGGTCTAGGCTTTATGACCTTTGCGATTTTGGTATTGACCAGTTTGCAAGGTAAAATGGGGTTATCTGGCTCAATCACGGCGCAAGAAGCGTTGGGTACTCATAGCAACCAAATTGGCAGTACAGCCAAAGCGGTAATCAAAATTGCCTTTATCACCGAGAGCTTGGGTTTTTTAGGGTTAACGCTATTGTTAACACCGCTAAAAGGGTTAAAAGATGCGATGTATGAAGCGTTTTTTCTGTGTATCTCAGCGTTTAACAATGCAGGTTTTGCGCTAAACGGCAACAGTATGACTGCCTATGTGCACCAGCCGATGATTAGTTTTATCATAAGTTTGCTTATTATCACGGGTGGTATCGGGTTTTTGGTGATTTTAGATATCATCAAACACAAGCGCTGGCAAAAATTTACCCTGCACACCAAAGTCATGGTTTTGGGCACGTTAGCGCTCAATATCATTGGTTGTATACTGTATTGGTTACTTGAGCGTCATAACGCCAAAACGATTGGCGGATTGAGCGAAGCTGGGCAGTGGTTTGCATCTTGGTTTATGGCGGTGACGTCACGCACCGCAGGGTTTAATAATGTTGATTATAGCCAAGTGACAGATGCCAGTACGTTATTGACCTTTATATTGATGTTTATTGGCGCAGGCTCAATGTCCACAGGTGGCGGTATCAAAATCGGCACCTTTGTGATTATCCTAGCATCGACTAGGGCATATTTGCGCCAGCACCCGCAAGTGACGATTTTTCATCGTGCTATCTCTGATCATTTGGTAAAAAAATCGTTTGCGGTGATGAGCACCTCGATTTTGATGATTGCTTTAGCGTCATTTATTTTAACCATATTTGAGCCAGAAGGGCATTTGGTTGATATTTTATTTGAAGTGATATCGGCATCGGCAACCGTCGGTTTATCGCGAAATTTCACCCCGACCTTGAGTGAGCCTGGGCAATGGGTGATTATGTTTATGATGTATATGGGGCGTCTTGGACCATTAACCTTGGCGTATTTTATCGCAACCCCTAAACCGACCCGTATTCGTTATCCTGAGACTCATACTCTTGTTGGTTAAGGTTTTTAAGTTGGTTAAGTTGGCTAATTTAACAGGGTTAGCGAAGCAGCAAATACCAAGCAAAACTTTTAGACAGCGATTAATGTAGATAACGATTGGGTGCATCTAAAATACCGAAAACCTAAGATACCGAAAACCCAAGATACTGAAAAACTAACGAAGCTATCGCCAAATCGTGTATGATGATTGTCTACAACGGGTGAATTGAGCGATTTAGTAAGTTTTAAGGTTATGAGTAGTTATATTTTAGATACAGAAGCGCATGGATTGGTTGAGCCACATGCCACAGAAATTGCCTACATTGGCGTGGTGTTTAGTCCAGCAGGCGAGCTGATATTACAGACCCACAACGCCTTTGAGCAGCGCTTTAACCCACACAAAAAAATTACTTTGGGCAGCCAAGCCATCACAGGGATTTTTGACGACGATGTGGCAGACAAGCCGCCGCATACTGATTTTGAGTTACCAAAAGACTGCAAGTATCTGATTGGGCACAATATCGACTTTGATGCTGACGTGCTCACCAATGCCGACTGTGATTTATCAAACATTAAGCGTATTTGCACTTTGGCACTGGCGCGGCATTTTTTCCCGCAGTTAGATAGCCATAGTTTGGGTGCGCTACTGTGTTTTTTTGAGCCGCAGGTTGCCAAAAAAAATATCAAATTCGCGCATGGTGCCAAATACGATATTTGGTTTACTTTTTTAGTATTAAAAGCTATCTGCCATCAGCATCGCATCACCGATATGGCACAGCTGTATCAAGCCAGTGAACATGCCCGAAAACCCACGGTAATGCGCTTTGGTAAACATAAAGGGATTGCTATTAAAAACTTGCCGGCTGATTATGTCGATTGGCTGCTCAAACAAGCTGACCTTGACCCGTATTTACACCTTGCGCTCACCGAAAATAGCGCAGGCAATCACGGCAACCTTCTATGATTGAAGCCTTACGCCATGATTTAACCCATAAAGTGGCAAAATGATTACGCGCCAAATTGCGGTTTAACAATCACCAAAATCACCACGGCGACCAAGATAAACACAGGCACCTCATTAAACCACCGCCAAAAAACATGGGTTTTATAGTTAGGGTTATCAATCAGTTTTAAGCGAAATCGACCACAAGCTATATGATATAGCGTCAACGCAATGACGCAGGCAAGCTTGATATGTAGCCAAACTTGGGTTTTATAACTGTCCCAATTGGGTAGTAGCATACACAAGCCAAAAATCCAAGTGGCAATCATCGCAGGTGTCATGATGCCGCGATACAGTTTACGCTCCATCAATGCAAATCGATCTTGACTGATTTTATCGGCACTCATGGCATGATAGACAAACAAGCGTGGTAGATAAAAAATCGCGGCAAACCAACACACCAATGAAATCACATGCCAGGCTTTAAACCATAAAAAATATTCTGTCATTGCTTACCCCGATGATGATGCAACTAAATAAGCTTACGCTAAACAACCTTGCCCTAAAAAAGTCTGCAAATAGCCGTTATTTTAAAGTCTGCATGACAGCAAGTAAATCCGAGATTTGTTGTTCACTATGACGAGCACTCACGCAAAAGCGTAGCCGTGCTGTGCCTACAGGCACTGTAGGTGGGCGGATTGCCGACACCCAAAAACCGCGAGATTTTAACGCATTGGCAAGCTGCAGGGTTCTGTCATTATTGCCAATGATCACAGGAATAATGGCGGTGGTCGGTATTTGATTATCAATAGCTATTTGCCAATTTTGCTGCAATAGCCCTTGACTGAGCTGTTTGATGTTGGCAAGTAATTGCTCGCTGCGCAACGTATCGGTGTGCGACATGGCTATGCTAGTTTTAGTCACGCTGGCAAGCACAGGGGGCATCGCCGTGGTGTAAATAAATGAACGGGCAAAATTGGTCACATAGTCAATCAACTGACTCGAACCTGCGACAAATGCGCCACTGGTACCTATCGCTTTACCAAAGGTACCGATATAGATATCTGCTTGCGGTTGGGCTTTTTTATAAGCCTGATAGGGCAAACCAAAACCGTGGGCATCATCTACCATCAAGGCGCATTCATAATGAGTAGCTAACGCATGCAGCGCAGCCAAATCGGCAATGGTACCATCCATACTAAAAATATGATCGGTGACAATCAGTTTTTGCTTAGCGCTACTTTGCGACAGCAGCTGCTCTAATTGGCTATAATTGCGATGCCCAAAACGCATGATTTTGGCACGGCTAAGGATTGCCCCATCGACAATGGAGGCATGATTGAGCTTATCGCTAAAAATCACGCTGTCTTTACCACACAACGCTTGAATCACGCCGACATTTGCCATATACCCTGTGCTAAAAGTTAATGCCCGTTCATAGCCTGTCACTTGGGCAAGGGTGGTATCCAATTGTTCATGCCAAAGCGTATGCCCCGTAATCAGGTGCGACGCGCCACTACCGACTTGCTGGATAGTTTTTGCAGCTTGGCTAAACGCTTGTATGAGCTGCGGGTCGGTGGCAAGTCCCAAATAATCGTTGCTGGCAAAGTTGACGTAAGTTTTGCCATCTATGTCAATGGTGGGCGTCACGCCTTGCCTAATGGGCGTCAGTTGACGATACAGGTCTTTCTGGCGCTGTTCATCAAGGGCTGATTGAAGGGCAAAATTGACTAACATACTGTTGAACTCTGTTAAAGCATCGTTAAAGCATCTAAGAAAAAACCGCCACTTCGGCGGTTTCTTGGGTTATTAAACGACAGCCAAACTCCCGATGCGACCATTCATCGCGTTGGTTACCGGAATTTGTCTAGGCTCGGCTTTCTCAACCGTCAATCCTAAATCGGCAATCAACTGATCATCATGATTGGTGGTAGCATTATCGGTGGTCAATAAACGATTCCCATAAAAGAAAGAATTGGCACCTGCCATAAACAGCATGGCTTGCTCGGCATCGGTTAGGCCTTCACGACCTGCGGCAATACGCACATAGCTGGTTGGGCAAGCAAGGCGCGTGACAGCAATGGTGCGAATCCACTCAAGCACAGGCAAGCGCGTGCCTTGCAGCTGATCTGCAATCGGCGTGCCTTCAATGGGTACCAGCATATTGATTGGTACTGATTCAGGGGGTTTTGGCAGATTAGCCAGTTCTGTCAGCAGGTTGATGCGGTCATCACGACTTTCACCCATACCGATGATACCGCCTGAGCAAATATTAATGCCTGCTTGGCGCACATGGTCAAGGGTAGTTAGACGGTCATCATAACTACGGGTGGAGACGATATGGTTATAGTACTCGCGTGAGGTATCAAGGTTATGGTTGTAGTAATCGAGTCCCGCTTCAGCAAGTACTTGCGCTTGGTTACCCGATAACATGCCAAGCGTCATACAAGTTTCTAACCCTAATGCTTTGACTTCTTTAATCAGCTCAACCACATAGGGCATATCTTTATCGTTTGGGTGCTTCCATGCTGCACCCATACAAAAACGGCTAGAGCCAGCGGCTTTGGCTTTTTTGGCCTCGATAATCGCTTTTTGTACTTCGATTTTCTTTTCAGGTTGTAAGTCGGTGCTATGATGTCCTGACTGTGAGCAATAGCCGCAATCTTCAGGACAATTGCCTGTTTTTATTGATAGCAGGGTACTGACTTGTACCGCATTGGGTGGAAAGTGTTCGCGAAGTTTGTTTTGCGCGAGCAACAGTAAATCCATCAAAGGTAGTTCAAACCAAGCTTGGATTTGCTCGCGAGTTGGGCGGCTTTGAGGGGTCAGTGTGGTGCCAATCGGTTGCTCTGATTGTTGAATTGTTAATAAGTCTGCCATGACAGCTATAATCCTAATTAAAACAAAGCTTAAAATGATAAAAGGTGTCTCATCATACCAAAAAAAAACAACCACCTAAAGCGGAATTAACACGAAAACAAACAAAAACATTCTCCAACAAACGATAACACCACCCATTGATATTACTAGGCTTGAAGGTTATTATTAAAACAATTGATATATAAACGACAACATACTGTAGTAGCATAATAAAGCTAGACAACCGATAAGAGATTATAATACCCTAAATGGAGGCATAATCTCATGACAAAAGTACGCAAAACATACACACCCGAATTCAAACTTGAAATGATAAAACTCATAGAAGAACAAGGGCAAAAAATTGGAGCGGTTGCCAACCAATATGAAATTGGCGAATCCAGCCTAAAAGCATGGCTTAAACGCTACCGAGCAGAACAACAAGGCAACCCATTAGCCAAAGGCAACGCCCTAACAGAAGAACAACGAGAAATACAGCGACTAAAAAAAGAAATCACTCAGCTTAAACTAGAGCGAGACATTTTAAATGAGGAGGGATAAGCGAAGCACTGCTTCGCCCCGACGCAAGGCGAGAGTTATACTCGAGTGGGCATCCGCTCTATTAGCGATAGACACACTCGGTTTCCACCGCTAATAGAGCGACTAGCCAAAGAAAAGCCCAAAATTAGCAAAGTAAAACTATGCCAACTATTTGACATCCCAAGGAGCAGTCACTACGCCCTAAAGAAGCCCAAACTACCAAGCCTTGAGCAAATCAACCTAAACCTTTGGGTTAAACAAGCCTATGACCAAACCAAAGGCTCAGGTGGAGCAAGAACCTTATCAGCGATGGTAAGCCAACAACACGGGATAAAACTTACCCGCTACAAAGCAGGAAAAATCATGGCACAGCAAGGCTTAATCAGTCGTCAGCTTATCCGCCATCGCTATAGCAAAGCGGATAAAGAACACGCTATCCATGACAACCTGCTCAAGCGAGAATTTAGCCCTGCAGCTTTTAAATTCAAGCCTTAAATTTACCAATCTCGCTTTCATCGCTTTGTCATTGAAAAGATTGTGAACAGGTTCTTAGAACCTGTTTAAAAAAACTTGACCACTACACGAAAATCTTAACGGATATTTTGCGGGAATGTGTAAAAGACGGTAGCAATGCCTATCATGAAAAGTTAAAGGATAAGATGACCGCTAACAATTAGGCGGGCATGATGGGGTATCGTAGATTTTACGACACCCCTTTTTTATTGATGGATAAATAGTATCATGTTATGATATCACTAAATGATACTAGGTAAAGCCATGCAGAAAAAGCACCAAAAGACCTTACAAGCGATATTTACTAACCCGATATCAGCTAATATCAAATTTAAAGACATTGAGAGCCTATGTAGTGCATTGGGGGCAACAATAACCGAGCGTGAAGGCTCACGGATTGCCATAGTATTAGATGGGCAGGTTAAAGTATTTCATAGACCACACCCAAGCCCAAACACCGATAAAGGTGCAGTTATGAGTGTTAGAAAGTGGCTAGAGAGTTTAGGCTATACCCCAAATAATGACAGCGAGGTAATAGACAATGAATAACATTATGATGATTGATAACCACAAAGCAAAAATCAGTTATGACCCCGAAATCCAAATGTTTAGGGGTGAGTTTATCGGCTTAAATGGCGGGGCTGATTTTTATAGCGATAGTGTGGCAGGATTGGAAAGCGAGGGCAGACAATCGCTAAATACATTCTTTGAAGTATGCAAAGAGCAAGGCATAGACCCCTATCAAAGTTATAGCGGTAAATTCCTTACACGCTTACCAAGTGAGCTACACCAGCAAATAGCCAATAAAGCCCAAGAGCAAGGAAAAAGCCTTAATCAGTGGATTAGCGAAGTATTAAGCCGTGAAGTAAGCCATGCTTAGACTGTAAATAATTGGGTATGATGGGGTATGGTCATTTTAGCCATGCCCCTTTTTATTGCCTAGCCGTTACCTATCACCATGCCCACCCATTGCCCCATAGAGCCACGTTAAGCCATTGGGCAAGGCAAACATACCACCAACCAGCCTATGCCTCTATGGTATTCAGAGCGGGCAAGGTGCAATTCAAAAATACACACATCTATTTTTTATTATTTCATTGGCTAGCATAAGCCACAAACACCCTAGACCATAGGGGTATCAAAATAGTTCAGAGCAAACGAAATTAAATGACCGCCCTCCTCCTCACATTTTTACGCCCGCGAAATTAAAAATTTAACTTCTTGACAGCCCGTACTATACCCTTATCAATTTTTGGATAGGGGTATTTTTTGGCAATTACAAAAAATAATTTTGGTAAAAAATAGGGGGATTTTGAATAAATGGCTACCAAAACGGCTACCAAAATCAGATAACGAAAAAATAAACCCAGTGATATCAATAATTTAAGGTGAAAAAAACAACCACCTAAAGTGATTGTTTTTTATCATTTAATAACAATGGCTTATTTGTCTTTTGCGCTATCACTACGAGTGATTGAAATATTGGTGATAGGTGATTTATCATCACTGACTGCGCTAGTTTTGACATTGTTGGCAATGACCTCATCAGACGCATGCTTTGCCTCAATCTCAGCCGATTTACGCAGCGCAGGCGTTAAGTTGTCATTATCCGCTGATTTGGCAAACACGTTGTCAGGACGGATACTATCATCATCTGCCGTACTATCTTTAGCCTTACTATCTTGAGCTTGAGCGTTAGTAGTATCTTTAGCTGCTTCATACTTCTCTTCGATGGCTTTATTATCGGATGCATCAGAATCACTCGTCGTTTCGTCGGTCAGCGTTTGCTTAGCTTGTTCGACTTTATCTTTTGCCTCGCTGACTTTTTCTTTGGCTTCTTCATTTAGCGCATCTAGTTTGTCATCGGCTTGGGTTTTTAACGCGTCAACCTTTGATTTAGCATCGTCTAGTTTTTCACCCGCCAAGCTTTTAACATCGGCTAATTTTTCACTTGCTTGGTCTTTGACGTCTTCAAGCTTGGTTTTAACATCCGCAAGCTTATCATCTTTGGCTGCTTTTGCTTCATCCAATTTTTCAGTAGCAGTTTCTTTAGCGTCATCAATTTTATCAGCTGCTTGCGCTTTAACCTCATCCAATTTTTCTTTGGTTTGGCCAAGTTTTTCATTAGCGGTGTCTTTGATATCCGCTAATTTTTCGCTTGCATCTTCTTTGAGTGCATCGATTTTTTCTTTGGCTTCGTTTTTTAATTCATCCAATTTTTCCATCGCGTCATCTTTGATCTCAGCCGCCTTCGCCTTAAGAGTATCTAATTTGTTCGTAGCTTGTGTCTCGCTGTCAGCATTGACGTCTTTGGTGTTTGCTTCATTAAAGTATTTACTGCTACCAGATGTTTTACCTGCGCTCGCGCCCCCAATCATTGCTAGGGCTTTACTGCAAAGTTCTTTGGCAAAAGGGGTGGCTTTTTCAATTAAAGGTTTTGCTTGTTCCACCACAGGTTTAAGTGGCTCAGGTACTTTTGGCACAATAAATTTTGCAACTTGGTTAAACCACATCAGCAGTGAATAATCACCCGACATTCTTAAATCGCCATTTTGGATGCCCGTCATAAATGCCGTCGCTTCACCTTTAGTGAGCAATTTCACGCCCGTCATTGAGTCTTTAAAGGTAATCGTCAACGTTGGCTCTTTGGCTGGCCCTGCATGTTGGCTGAAAGTACCGTTATTAATCTCATAATAGCGTGACGTTTGTTCCGCATCGCTGCCGAGTTGGATAGTAAAATTACGGTTTTCTAATAAGCCTTTAAATTTGTCATCGCCCATTTTGGCAAGTTGGGTTAGACGCAAGCCAACGGCAAACAATAATACGTCAAGCGGATCTGATTTGATTTGGGTTAATTGAGATAACATACGTGTCCTCCAAGATTATAGATTTTATAGATATTGCAATGCGCAAGGTCTTTAAATAAATGACCATACTTAAGTCACTCATTTCAAAGAAATTATAATTCGCTATTACAAAGGATTTAATAGCTTTGTTATACAGTATATTATAAGGTCATCGATGCCAAGTTACAGTAATGTTTAACATATCAGTATCATTTTTTGTAATCAAAGCGTTTGATTTGTGTATTTAAATGCCGTTAGATAGCGAACCTTTTACCTTTATCAAGCTAAAGCCCGTAAAAAACCCATCAACATGATGGGTTAAATAACTTACTACTAATTATTAATAAGGGGATAGGGTTGCTATTAGTGTTTTGAGTCAAACACAGAAGCATGACGAACAAAGTTTTGATGAAAATCGGTATCTTTTTCTAATACCACGGGACGATGACCGGCGCTCATTTGGACACTGCTTTTTAACATAGCTTGGTTGGTAGCAGCTTGACTTGCGGCTTTGTTAAACTTGGGTTTTCCATTTAACGCTATCACAATCGGAATCATCGATAAGCCAATTGCCGCCACATACGCATCCGTACCAGTCAACGATGAGAGCGTGACCACTGCCCAATGCAGCCCTTCAACCGAAATCCAGTACACCATACCCAACATAAAATAGCCCAATACAAAACGGTAAGGGGTAAACGCAATCGCTAGCATACCGACAGTCACTAGAACGATTAAAAACAACCAATTAGAAGTTAACGACGTAGCAGCTAATAATACACTTGCCGAAATAAGCATGGTTGACCTCATGAAAAGTTATTGAAAACAATTACTTAAGATAAGTTAAGTAAAAGCTTGTATAGGTTATTATGGCGGTAAAACATGAAAATTAAAAGTCAAAACCCAACTAAAACGACAATGGATGACGTATCAAATTTGGCTGATTTATCTTAAAACAAGCGATTAAAAAGGCTAAAACCATATAAAAAAAGGTAACAATCAATCGTCGAAATCACTGGTTGAAGGGTAACAGGAATTTTCGTAAATCTAGTAAAAAAGTGCTAAAATGCGGTCACTGATTTGTCGCGAAATGTATCTTGTTTTAATGCTTTGTATTTTGCCCACACCTTAATTTGCTCAATAATCATGGCTATCTATCTAGCTAAAAAATTGGATAAGTTTGCTATTTTGGGCGTTTTAAGTAAAAATATCGTTCGGCAATTGTACCGCCTATTTTAAGTGCGATTTGCGACACAAAAAAATTTAAATTTTTAATGTGACTAATTAAAAAAACTGACGCTTTATCAAAATTAACTGGACAACTATTTTGATAAACACAGTTTGCCCAATCACCGACTATATAGTGGTAATTCTCGTATGATGACGTTTCAACAATTGATTTTAACTTTGCAAAATTATTGGGCAGAAAAAGGCTGTGTGGTGTTACAGCCTTACGATATGGAAATGGGTGCAGGCACGTTTCATACCGCCACTTTCTTACGAGCATTAGGTCCAGAGCGTTGGCATGCCGCCTATGTACAACCATCACGCCGTCCCACGGATGGTCGCTATGGCGACAACCCAAACCGTTTACAACATTATTATCAGTTCCAAGTGGTACTCAAACCCAATCCACCTGATATTCAAGAGTTGTACTTGGGGTCACTCAAAGCGATTGGCATCGATACCTTAACGCATGATGTACGCTTTGTAGAAGACAACTGGGAATCACCAACGCTTGGCGCATGGGGACTTGGTTGGGAAGTTTGGCTCAATGGTATGGAAGTTACCCAGTTTACTTACTTCCAGCAAGTCGGCGGTATTGAGTGTTTTCCTGTGACAGGAGAAATCACCTACGGTCTTGAGCGCCTCGCTATGTATATCCAAGGCGTGGACAGTGTGTATGACTTGGTATGGACGGATGGCGAATTTGGTCGTGTCACCTATGGCGATGTATTCCACCAAAACGAAGTAGAGCAATCGACCTACAACTTTGAACATGCCGATGTGGCAAAAATGTTTGAGTTGTTTGATTTTTATGAAAGCCAAGCCGATAAATTGGTCGGTCTTAATCTGCCGCTGCCTGCGTATGAAATGGTGCTTAAAGCGTCACATACCTTTAACTTGTTGGATGCACGTGGGGCAATTTCGGTGACAGAGCGTCAGCGCTTTATTTTGCGTGTGCGCACCTTGGCGCGTAAGGTAGCGCAAAGCTATGTAGAAACGCGCGCCAAATTGGGCTTCCCATTGGCGGATGACGCACATAAAGCCGATGCGTTGGATAAATATCTACCAAAAGAAGCTATTTCAAAATAACAGATGAAAGAAGCGGATAAATCACAATAGTTTCATCACATCGACGAAAAAATTTTCTTTGAACGGTAAAATTGAAAAAGGGCAATAGATAGTTTCTATTGCCTTTTTTCTTGCCTTATTTTCTTGCTTATTTTGTTATCAACGCTAATGAAAAATATCAAATTATCAGAATATTCTAATCTCGCATATTTATATCAAAAATCGCCACAGGGCAACGACGCGCTATTCTACTACAATAGCCGTAGCAAGTAAGCCATGTAATAAGGGGCGGTGAGTGGAACTTTATTTTATTTTAGCGGGTATTTTTGTCGGATTTTGCGTAGGTGTGACGGGCGTGGGCGGTGGGTCACTGATGACGCCGATTCTGATTTTACTGCTAAAAGTAGAGCCGCATATTGCTGTCGGCACCGATTTGCTATACGCCGCTATTTCCAAGTTTTTTGGTGGTGTGGTACATTTTAAAAAATCAAATGTCGTTTGGCCAATCGTGCTATGACTAGCGATTGGTAGCATTCCAGCCTCCATTGTCACCAACTATCTCGTCGCTACTTACTTGGGTAATATCAACGCCATCAAACTAATCATGACCTTGATATTGGGCGTGATGTTGACCATTACCGGGATTTCGCTGATTTTTCGCAACCGTATCGAGGCGTTTTTTGACAAATACCGCAAAACTGACCAAACTGACAGTCTCACCTCCCAAATCCCCAAATATAAATTGGTGCTGATGGGCATATTGCTCGGGGTAGTAGTGACCTTATCGTCGGTTGGGACAGGGGCATTTGGCGTCATGGCGCTGGTGCTCATTTTTCCCCAATTGCCCCTCATTCGTATCATCGGCTCGGATGTGGTACATGCGGTGCTATTAACTTTGGTTGCAGGTCTCGGGCATTTGCTGTCAGGCAGTGTGGATTTTCACATGCTGACCTTTTTGCTCATTGGCGCGATTCCTGCCATTATTGTAGGCACATTATTGAGCAGTAAACTGCCTGAGAAAAAATTGCGCCCGATTTTAGGAGTGACGCTGTTGTTGTTAGGGATTAATTTTGTGGTCAATCCTGCCAAAGCCAAACCAAAAGCGGCAGCTAATACACCAGTCGCTACAACCGCTGTAACGACTTCGGCAAGCGCCAGCCGATAAGTTTAATTTTCGTTTTACGATGATGGTTTTCTTGATTTGCCCCGCTGATGGGGCATTTTTATGGCTTAAATTTCTGCTATAATCGCCTATATTTACCTTATTTGAATCAACAAGGCTTTAGCATGTCTACTATTTTATTTGAACTTGGCACCGAAGAATTGCCCCCAAAAAATCTAAAAACATTGCGCGATGCACTTAACGACCATGTCACCCAATCGCTAACAGATGCCAATATTCGCTTTGATACCATTAAAAGCTTTGCCGCCCCGCGTCGTCTTGCCTTGCAGATTCAAGGAATTAGTGAAAAACAGCCTGATAAAATCGAACAAAAACGCGGCCCTGCAGTCAAAGCTGCCTATGACAAGGACGGTAATCCAACCAAAGCGGCACAAGGATTCGCGCAAGGTTTGGGTATTGACGTCAAGGATTTGATTACCATCAAAGGTGATAAAGGCGATTATATTGGCTACGAAATGAATGTCATCGGTCAGCCTGTGGCTGAGTTGTTGCCGAGTATTTTTCAAAAAGCCTTAGATGAGTTGCCGATTGCCAAACGTATGCGCAGTGGCGCAGAGCGTTCTGAGTTTGTTCGCCCTGTCAAATGGTTGGTGCTACTCAAAGACGACCAAGTGCTGCCAGCAACGATTCAAGGATTAACGTCGGGTAAGACAGGGTCGCAGGGCATTGAACTGGGTCGTTATAGTCTCGGACATCGTTTCCATCATCCTGATAGGGTTAGAATTGACACGGCGGACAGCTATGAGCAAAACCTTGCCGAGGCGCACGTCATCGCTGATTTTGACAAACGCCAACAACAGATTAAAACGCAAGTCCAACAGCTTGCCGATGAAGTAGGGGCGACCGCTATCGTACCGCAAGATTTGCTTGATGAAGTCACTGCATTGGTCGATTATCCAGTAGCGCTACGCGCAAGCTTTGAACCACGATTTTTACAAGTGCCGCAAGAGGCCTTGATTAGTACCATGCAGGCGGATCAAAAATATTTTTGTTTGACTGACAGCCAAGGTAAATTACAGCCTTATTTTATTTTTATCAGTAACATTGACAGTAAAGATAAAGCGCAAGTGATTGAAGGTAACGAAAAAGTGGTACGTCCACGCCTTGCCGATGCCGAGTTTTTCTTTTTACAAGACCAAAAACAGCCATTGTTTGCACTGACTGAAAATCTTAAAACCCGCGTATTCCAAGATAAGTTAGGGACAATTTGGGAAAAATCTGAGCGTATTGCCAAGCTAGCTGCCTTTATTGCTACCCAAATTGGCGAAGACGTTGAGCAAACGGCACGGGCAGGCTTGCTGTCAAAAGCAGACCTTGCCAGTACCTTAGTGGGTGAGTTTCCAGAATTACAAGGCGTGGCAGGGACTTACTATGCACGTTTAAACCAAGAGCCAGAAGCGGTGGCGGCGGCAATCGAAGAGCAATATCTGCCAAAATTTAGCGGCGATAAATTACCCGCGACCAACATTGGAACAGCACTGGCATTAGCGGACCGTTTGGATACGCTGGTCGGTATTTTTGGCATTGACCAAGCGCCAACCGGTTCAAAAGACCCGTTTAGTCTGCGCCGTGCGGCGATTGGGGTACTGCGTATTTTGATTGAGAAACAACTGCCATTAAATCTGGTAGTATTGCTTGAGCAAGCTTTATTGGGTTATGTAGGCAAAATTGACGACTTACCAAAAACTTTCAAACAAGTGATGGCGTTTATTAATTCACGCTACCGTGCTATGTATGAAGAACAAGGCGTGAGCGTGGATACAATTATGGCGGTACAGGCACTACAACCGCAAGTGCCAATGGACTTTGACCATCGTATCAAAGCTGTCCAAGCTTTCCGTGATTTGCCACCAGCCAGACAACTTGCCGAGGCCAATAAACGCGTTGCCAATATTTTAGCCAAGGCTGAGGGTGAGATTGCAACCCAAGTACAAACGGCTTATTTACAAGAACCTGCCGAAAAAGCATTGTATCAAGCGGTGCAAACTGCAGCGCAAAGTATTGAGCCGCATCAACACACTGACAATGCCAACTACACCCAGACTTTACAATCGCTAGCGACGCTGCAGCAGCCATTGGATGACTTCTTTGAGCAGGTGATGGTGAATAGTGAAGATGCTAACCTCAAAGCCAATCGGTTGGCTTTGCTAAAAAAAGTGCGTGGGTTGTTTTTAACGGTTGCAGATATCAGTGAGTTACAGCTATAAGCTAATTTAGATACGAGTCAACGCTTTAATCATATGGCTTCGATACTATTGCTTCGATACTATGGCTTTAATACCCTTGCTTTAATATCATTGGTTAAACCCATACTGACAACGGTCATTATGGGTTTTTTTAACCTTACACAGGTGCTTTTACCCTGGTTTTTGTTCAATTAGTAGGCTTACTTACCCCTATTTGATACTACTTTAGGAAGGGTTTTATCATCCGTTGCCGTAAAACCACCGACTTTAGGCGGTGGATATAAGGCAAC
>OFDC01000704.1_pt1 | contig 22365 bp, 15 predicted proteins | sample 1520941 | NCBI WGS metagenome assembly OFDC01 (sample SAMEA94258168, study PRJEB24077) | hot springs metagenome | biome: Aquatic biome; feature: Water | place: India | collected 2012-12-06 | depth 5 m | reverse complement strand
TCTCGCGTTCGCTGATGATCTCGAGATCGGCAGCAGTCGAGATGATGCGACCGAGGTGCAACTGAAGCGTCGCCTCGCTTTCGCATCTGACACGCCCGCCGCCTATCTGGCGGAAAAGCGTGAGTACGGCGAGGTTCACGATGCTGCGAAGGCGGTCTAACGACATTTTCCCCTGACTTACTTTATTTTGTTGCCGCGTGAGTAGCGATGCCTGTCAATCGGCGTCCAATCGGGCCCCCTCAAAATGTGCATCACGCTCGCGAGATCAGAACACTTGCGGGAAAATTCTTGTACTCGGCAGCGAGGCTTTCGAAAGCGTCACCGGATTGTTCGAGGAACGCATTGAAGCTTTCGATTGGGGGCGCTTTCACCGCTCCGTAGGTGAGAGATGATGAGTTCTCCGATGAGGAGATTGCTCTCGCCGACCGTGGATGTTTCCGATTCCTTCCGCCCAGTTCATCCAGGAGTTTGGCGAAATGCCACAGGGCTCCCGTTGCACTTTGACGCTTCTCCCGGGGCACATTCTCGCAGATTCCAAGCCAGATCTCGTGATCAAGCTCAGTCTGATGCTCCATAAGATGGGCTTCCAGCCAGTCCGGATTTTCGAACACCAGTGCCTGATAATTCGACCTTGCTTGAGAACCTAGCTTACGCGCTGCCCGTTGAGGAACCAAAATGATCGGCCCTTCGTCCCGTCCTACTTCAAGCGCCTGGAGAATGTGTTCGAAATAATCGCCGGTGTGGAATGAGTCCACCCAGCGGATCTTGAACTTGTCCATCTTAAGTGATCCCTTCTTTCCGCATGGCCGGAGAATGATGAGGCATTACGACGAATTTGGTCGCAGGGGAGAAACCACACGATCCATGTCAGCTGATGGCCCGGTTGTCACTCCGCATGATCCAGGGTTTTGTCTTGGCTGACCTAAGCATACGAAGTTGGCTTTGGCAGCAGGCGGTAATGATGCGACCGAATTCGTCATGGATGGTAGCTTTCAAGAGTCTAGGTAGAAGAATTCTCACATGACAGATCCAGACGCCTGCTCATGCTCCACCGAGACCAGTCTATCGTTGGCCGGCACGCTCAAGGTTTTTCGCCAAAGGCATGACCTGTCGAATTTTTTTATCAGCTGATTAATGGCTATTGAGGCAAAGGTACGAAATGGCCAATGAACCTCGCACCCCACGACTTGCTGTCTTGATTGACGCGGATAATGCTTCTTCCCGGATCGCACCGCGTCTCTTTGAAGAGATTGCAAAAATCGGTGAGGCAAGTGTGCGCCGCATTTACGGTGATTTCTCCGGAACTCGGCTTAAATCCTGGGCCGACGTTCTCGCCACACATGCGATCAAGGCGCACCAGAACTTTGCATATACCAGCGGCAAGAATGCCTCGGATATTGCGTTGGTCATCGACGCGATGGACCTTTTGCATACCGGTCGGTTCGACGGGTTTTGCCTTGTCTCCTCCGATAGTGATTTTACCGGTTTGGCCTCGCGTATCCGTGAGCAGGGCATAGATGTCTACGGCTTCGGAGAGCAGAAAACACCCGAGAGCTTCCGCCAAGCGTGTCGCCGCTTCATCTACACTGAGAACCTGCTGCCAGAGGCGCCAACGTCAGATGAGCCAGGCCGACAGGATGCCCGTCCGGCTAGCGTAAAGAAGTCGCCCAAAGCTGCGGCACCTTTGATCCGAACCGCCATCTCACAGCTCGATGATGAAGGGGGCTGGGTACCTCTTGGGCGGGTGGGTCAACGCCTTGCAGCGCTCGCCTCCGACTCTGATCCCCGAACTTATGGTCACGGCAAGCTGAGCGACTTGGTCGAAAGAGCAGGGGGCTTCGAATCACGCAGAACTGAAACCGGTCATTTGCAGATTCGCGCCGTTCCCTCTGGAAAGGCGAGCCGGGCGAAGGCCAAACAGGCAAAGCCCGCATGACAGTCCCGGTTCACCCCTGCGCCAGCTTGAACTCGCCGTGCGCGGCAGGGATTTGAAGAGGGAGCACCGCAGTTGGCTCGCCTCACCAAAGCCCATTTGCGCTACTTGAAGCACCACGGGATCGAGCCTGAAGAAGCGTTCGATGCCTCGGGCCTCAAGCGAGCTGAATATCGACCCAGAATGAAGGCGGAGGGGAAGTTCGTCGCCTACGGTGTCACCCCGTGTCACAATGGCCATGCTTTGCGCAATCGATACGGAAACTGCATCCAGTGTTTTCCCGCTTCGATCGCCTTCGCGCGTCGAAGTGAATTGTCAGGCTACCTTTATCTCGCCCAGTCATCAGGCTTGGGTCTGATCAAGGTCGGCTTCTCCAGCGACGATCCGGATAATCGAATCTACATCGCGAATCTCGACGGATACGGCGGAGCATGGGACTGGCGGATTTGCGCGATGGTTTGGGCAGATCATGCAGGGGCGAAGGAGATTGCCGTTCATCAATCGCTTTCCGACTTTCGCGCTGAAAGGGCCTGGATACGGAATGGGACGGCTATCGTTTCTAAGGAGCTGTTTGACTGTGATCTGGCCGCAGCCATCGGTGCCTTGTCGGCACACCTCACAGCCAAAGAACTGCAGATGATCGAGTACAGGTAAGCAGTCGTGGCACTACGATGCATAGATGCGCTGACTGGACAGAGCCTGCACGCGTTCGAATTTGATCCCATGGAATGGGACAATCTGGCGTTGAGGAACAAGCGGGAAGGGCATCTGCGAGCACCCTGCTGTCAGGCTGACGTGATCCTCAGGCGCTCCAAGCTGGGGACGCAGCATTTCGTGCACAGAGTTCGCGGCACCTGCAACAGCGCGTCCGAAACGGAAGAGCACAGGCAGGTGAAGCGCGTTATCGTAGAAGTGGGAAGAGCGAACGGTTGGCTGGCTGATGCGGAAGTGGATGGCCTAAGCCCGGAGGGCGAAGCCTGGCGCGCCGATGTCCTGTTAAGCAAGGGCGCGGCTCGCATCGCCATTGAAGTCCAATGGTCAAAGCAAAGCGATGATGAGACAGTGCGCCGTCAGGCCCGTTATGCCTCGTCTGGGATCCGGGGGCTTTGGGTATTCCGGCAGCAGCGTTTTGCGGCGTCCAAAGACATTCCTGCCGTTCGGATCTGCGGGACGCTTGCCGATGGCTTTGAAGTGTACGTACCAACCGGAACAGGCGAGCAGGGTCTGCCGCTGGCACCGTTCGTTTCAGCCGTTCTGAACCGGCAGTATCGCTTCGGACTACCGTTGGGGGCACCAGCGGCAGTTGCCGTGCGCTGTGGGATCATAGACTGCTACAGGTGTGGTGCGGAAACGCCGATCATCACCGGGCTCGACATCAACGTTGGCCCGCACAAGCTCTCTGCCACCATCCCGGAACTCGACAGTTGTCCTGATCTGATAGCGCTCGCGCTGCAGGTGATGCCACAGCACATTTCACCCGGCCGGATCATGCACCGTCACAGCCAAGAAGCGAACTCCCGCTATCTGAGCAATGGCTGCGCCCATTGTGGCACCCTGATAGGCGCCCATTACGAGTATCTGGCTTGGGAAAACCAGGCCGTCGTTGGGAAGTTCCAGGCGGTTGTTGATGATCGCATGCGCCAACTGGCCAAGGAACTTGGTGAAGCGCCAGAATGGGGCGTCCACCCGGAAATTTCTCCGATCTAGGCTCTCCAGTTCAATTCTTTGCAAAGGCCAAACAGCCAGGGCGACTGCGACCACTTTTGACGGGTACGGGAAATAGGAGAAGATGATGAGCGAACTTTTTCTCCCCGGCGTCCCAGAGCATCTCGTCCGCCAAGCATTAGATCGAGCTGGTGGCAACGAATTGGCCTCGGGCAAATTTGCAAATCCAGAAAGCAGCGCTGCTTTGGCGGCGAACGGTTTCGGTTGGTTTATTGAACGACCCGCTTTGCTTCCGGCTTTCCCGGGCCTCGACGACATCGATTGGCCCGCAGTATCGGTCGAGATCGAACGGCAGATGCGTTTTCCTTGGTCTGGCGGTCGTCACCCATGGCTCGATGCCGCGGTTGTTACCGAGACCCACCTCATTGGCGTTGAGTCCAAGCGGTTCGAGCCATTTCGTGATAGAAAGCAGGCCGTTCTGGCCGAAGCCTATGATCGCGATGTCTGGGGCGAAGCAATGGAGCCCTGGCTTACCATGCGCGACGCCTTGAGGAGCAATCCGTCCGCTTATCGCTTTCTTGATGCGGCACAGCTTGTGAAGCACGCTTTCGGGTTGGTGACCGAAGCTGGGCGGGTCAACCGATCGCCGGTCCTGTTGTACCTCTACGCCGAGCCATCACGGGTGGCTGCATCTGCATGTTCGGCGCACCGCGCGGAAATCGAAGGTTTCTCTGCCGCAGTGCGTGGCGCACGTGTTCGTTTTGCGGCTGTTAGTTGGTCGGACTGGCTGAAACGCTTCGATACGGCAGCAGTGCCATCGGGAGTTAGGGCCCATGCTGAGGCATTACGCCGCAAGTTTGAGCCATAAGCGGGACGAACCAACTCTTTCACACGATTTCCATTGGGAATGCCCCATTTCTGCACCGGTGGTTGAGAGGCGCGGGCGATGCAAGATCGCCAATGAGGAGTATGCGCGACCAATTTTGTCGCAATGAGGATGTACCCAGCCGTAATGAACAGAAATGTCCGCACGAGCTTTACCGACCCGATCCAAATTGCGACGCTGTCAGCTCGCAGTGGCCGCATTGGAGTGTCCTTTTGCCCAGGCAAGCAGAGTAGATCCATTGGTGGATTTGACTGGCGGCGTGACCTGGCTGTTGACCTCGACGCGGTGTCCGAGTGGGGGGCGGCTGCGGTCATCTCACTCATCGAAGACCATGAGATCAGTACGCTAGGCGTATCGAATCTGGGCTCGGAGGTGGCTGCCCGGAGGATGAAGTGGATCCATCTGCCAATTCCTGATGTGACGGCTCCGGGCGAGGAGTTCGAACAAGGATGGCTTTCGGCTGGGGCTCGCGTCCGCGGCTTGCTCACCAGTGGACAGAGCGTTTTCATTCATTGCAAGGGTGGGCTCGGCCGTGCGGGAACCGTAGCGGCGAGACTCCTCATTGAGCTTGGAGAAGCCGACTCGAAAAGCGCAATGGCGCGAGTGCGCGAAGTCCGTCGCGGCGCAATCGAGACTGTGCCCCAAGAGGACCACCTAAACTCGATTTGGAACATCTACGACCGCGCTTGCGGATGCCTGCTTGGATTGGCAGTCGGAGATGCCTTGGGTACGACTCTCGAGTTCAGGAGTCGTGATTCCTACGACCACATTACCGACATGATCGGGGGAGGGCCGTTCGGTCTGGACGCGGGCACGTGGACCGATGACACTTCGATGGCCTTGGCGCTCGGCGAGGCACTACTTGCGAGTGCAGCCAAGGGCTCGGTCTTCGAGCCCGCGGAGGCACAAAAGCGCTTCGTAGAATGGTGGAGGAATGGATCGTACAGCCCAACCGGCGACTGTTTCGATATCGGGATAACCACCCGCCAAGCGCTGTCTCGGTTTGAACAGACCGGCGATCCTATCTCAGGCCCAGCCGATCCTTATTCAGCCGGGAATGGTTCGCTCATGAGACTGGCGCCCGTCGCAATCTGGGGAACCCGCGGGGATCCTTCGGTAATGACCAGAGTAGCTCGTCGGCAGAGCATGACCACCCATGCGGCCGAGGCGTGTCTGGAAGCCTGCCATGCTTACTCACTCATACTGCGAGCGGCCATTCTCGGTGCCGATTTCGAGGGCGCACTGACCCACGCTCGCGAAGACTATGGACCCGAGATCGGGCCGATTATCGCCGGCAGCTGGCGCGGGAAACAGCGCGATCAGATTTCGAGCAGCGGCTTCGTGGCGCATAGTCTCGAGGCGGCCCTCTGGTGCCTGGATAACACGGAAAACTTCGATGACGCTGTGCTCTTGGCGGCAAACTTGGGTGACGATGCCGACACCACTGCTGCTATCACAGGCCAGTTAGCTGGAGCCCTTTATGGATCCTCGTCCATTCGGCCGTCATGGTTGGAAAAGCTGGCATGGCGCGAGGAAATTGAGGGTCTTGCTCGCAATCTGGCTTTCCCGACAACCGCGCCGCCGAGCCGGCACTGATCGATCTCAGTGACCGAATCGCAGCACAGTTCACCAGTATGAGTTCGGGTGAAATCCGCGATCATCATTGCTACAAAGCACGTTTTGCTCCCGAGGCAGTTCGTCCAAACCGACTGCACTCAATCTGCGATCCGCAGAAGCAAGCTGCTTTCTGGTCCAGGCCACGGACTCGGAAACCCGGAGGTCCTGATCTCCGCAAGTTCTTCCTCACGCCTTGCGACAAAGTTCCTCAAGCGATCCCTGTCATCGAGGAAGGCCAGCCCATCAGCTTATGAGCGGAAAGCCGTTGATCTCGAGTTCACCACCCAGCGCAATGCGGACCTCTACCGCTGGCCGATCCCGGTCCGATGTTTCAATTGATGGGTCATATCGCTGAGACAGATAGTGAAATCGCTGGTTTTCAGATCCCACCCAGTTTCGCTGCGTATCGAGTTTGCCGGCAACGAATGGCCCGTCGACGACAACGTCTGCGTGAGCTAGCAATTGCTCAACTCCTGGGAGGGCTCGTCGACGAAGCTGATCCAATCGGAATCCCGTGAACAGCATTACCGACAGGTCCTGCAATTTGCAGAATTGGGCTATCTCGGCGAGTGCCTTCGCTTGGTACGCTGGCTCGCCGCCTAGGAAGGTGACACCTTCAATCGCATGGATTTCGCGTGCCAGCTCAATCTCGGCGATGATCTCGGTCGATGAAATCACTTGCCGGCGCACAAAGGGTAGCAGCTCTTGGTTGCAGCACCCAGGACAGTCGATGTCGCAACCCTGCACCCAAAGCGCGTAGCGCAAGCCCGGCCCTTCGACCGATGTGCACGGGATCCGCTTCGCAACGTTGAGGAAGCAGGTCATTCCACCTCGAGGGATACGCGGACCGATCCGTCTGGGTCTTGATCTATGACAAGAGCCTTGCCGATGCAGACGCTTCGATCTGCGACCTCAGTGAACAAGAAATGCGACACCGGGTCGATCAACCATTTCGTCAAAGCTGTTATTGCGCCGCGCCCGCCCATTGTTGCATCGATTTCGCCAGCTACACTTTCCAAAAACGCGCGTTCATTCGCGATCCGAACCGTTCGGATGCCGTACTTGTCCTGCAGTTGTGCTCTGAGAGGGCCGATCTTGCTGCGCAAAATCTCGACCAAGAAGCCCTTATCGCGCACGAAATTGAATGCGACGATATTGTCGCCGATCCGGTTCAGCAGCTCTGGTCGTCCCATCTCGCGTACAAAATGGTCTCGCACCCTGCGTTTGAAAGCGGCTCGGGTTTCCTCGTCACTGGCCGCTGGGTCGATCTCGGCCGCGCCAATATTCGAAGTGAAAATGATGATTGCCTCGGAAAAACTGACCGTTTGTCCGCGGCCATCCGTGAGACGGCCGTCCTCGAGAATCTGCAGGAACTTATCGAGTATCCGTACGTGGGCTTTCTCAATCTCATCGAAGAGAAGCACGCAAAACGGTCGCTTGCGGATCGCATTGGTGAGCTGTCCGCCTTCCTCGTAGCCGACGTAGCCCGGTGGTGCGCCAATCAGCCGCTGATCGCTGTGCTCGTGATTGAACTCGGACATATCGAAGCGAATGAAGGCTTCCTCATCTCCGAACAGAAATTCAGCGAGAGCCTTGGCCAATTCCGTCTTGCCAACACCGGTCGGCCCTACAAAAAAGAGGGTTCCCTTGGGCATGCGCTGCCGTTTGGAATGTTGAAGTCCTGCCAGCCCGGTAAAGGCTCGTATCGTAACCGCAGTGACCTTATCGATGGCGTGAGATTGACCCTTGACCCGCTCCGCGAGCATTTCCGGCATCGCGAGGAGCTTGTCGCGGCTAAGAGCCTCCCACGCACTTGTTTGAATGCCATGGCGATACAGACTTAGCAGTTGCTCTGAGGTCAACTCTTCGGTTGCCGCGGATTTACGGGACAATTCTTCAATATTGAGGAGGTCCTGAAACGACATCCCGTCGAGTGCATCGACGAGATCCTCGTAGGCTACCTGCCCAGGCTTGGGCTGATTCTTCAATTTCCATCCATGGAGCCGATCTCCAAGTAGCATCAGTCGCTCTTCTCGATCAGGCAGAGGAACAACCACCTCGCGGACATGGGCAGGGCCCGGTAACATTGAGAGCGGAAGTGCCTGTGCGTTCGGCGAAACCAGAATCAGAAGATTGGCTGTCCCCGTCGCTTCCGTATCAGCCCGTCCGATGATCGCCTTGGCAAGCCGGGCCAGGATATCGCGTTCTGCCTGAGATGGCTGCTGACCAGAAAAGAAGGCAAAATTTGCCAGATTGACGACGAACGCTGTTGGCCGATCTGTGCCATCAACCATCGCTGTCAGCATAACCGCAACGAAGTCGTCGATGGTTACGCGGGTCGATTTGGGTCCGCTGTCGAAATGCTCGTCTGGGGCAATCGCATAGGCAGAGCCTTGCGTTTCAGCCGGTCCTACGGCGCTCGCAAGATCCTCCCATCTGGCCGCATCGCGCCCGCTCACCCCCGTCACGAGATCCCACTCGATGACCGTTTCAAACGGACCTTCCCTGAGAGCTTCGGCGACGAGCAGCGGCACACGCTGATATTCCATCGTCCATGGATTTCTACGCAGATCATGGACTTCGCCGTGGACCACGATGCATGGGACCAGCCCTGCGTGGGTTTCGAGACTGCGCAACCAAACCGGACGGTGCACCGTGCTCATTTGCTGCGCCCCCCCGCGCTATCGGGCAAACGCTTTTCCGATTTTCCGATCATGTCTGGGTTTTGCCAGGAGATGCTCTCCTCTCCGAGTTCAATGCCGTAAATATCCTGCAACTTGGGCAAAACCTTATCTGCGTCCTCGAGGCAGGCCTGCCCCTGATAGTGGTCAAATTTGTAGCTCATCTCATCCAGCTTCACTCGAAATGCCGCCTGCGCACCCGAGGGACGCTGTGCCTTGATCACCACGGCGCCAGCTTCTCCGCCTTCGAGCTTTGGCTCGGCAATAACGAAGCCTGCACTGCGTAACTCGCGTAGTAGTCCGCTGACTACATGCCTTCGAGCAGCCTCCTGTAGGGCGCGATCGTCAGCCGCCTGGCGTATCGCCGAAAGGTGGTCATCCAGACTTTGCATGTCCATCTGACCGCCAATGACCCGAGACTGCAATTGCCGGATCTCAGCCAATGCCACATCGTCGTGGAGTTGTGAGAACACGGCCAGTGCGTCTTCCAAGACTGCTTCCATATCGCGCTGCGCCTCTTCGCGTTGTTCAGAAAGCTGCAGTGCTTCGGCTTTCGTTCTGGCGCTCGCCGTCGCCGCCTCGAGGCGGACCTTGAGGTTACTCTGGATTTGATCCAGCTCTTGAAGATTAATCTCACTCCGCTCGATTTCTTGGCGCAATGCCATCAGGTCTGACTGGCCGAGATCCCGCTCAACCGGTCCGGCCAATGACAGACGTGCTTGGTGGATCATGGCGAGCAAGTCTTCGCGTACAGCCTGCTCGCGAACCATCGCCTCTGCGCGAGCATCGCGTTCGAACGCCATTCGGTCCCGTGCGGCGTCACGTTCCGCTTGCAATGCCGCTTCGGTAGCATCTCTCTCGGCTACCTGCGCCGTACGACGATTTTCACGTGCCCGCGAGCCAATTGACCGCATCATGGCTGAGAGGCGCTTGTTCTCTTCTCGCGCCGCCTCTGGGTCTTGTACAAGCAAGCGTTCGACCTGAGCGAGCACGTTGCGGCAAGCGGCATAGTCGCCTGCAATGTAGATATCCAATTCCTGCGCCCTCAGAGCATCAAGGCGCTCCCTGTTTTTTGCAGCGAAGGCCTCTGTCGTGCTCCTGACCCGATCGAGATACATTTGCCTGCGTTGACGAGCCTCGATCGCCCAGCGTCGATCCGCGACATAGCTCATTGGTTTGCACCTGTTTTGATGCTCTTGGATGCGCTGAGAAAGCTCTTCGCGTTCATCCAGTGGATGCCATAAGGTTTGCAGCGCAGCAGGAAGTCGTGGTCTTCGCTCACGAGAACGACCTCATAGCCTCGCTGTCGGTATGGGATCAGGGCAGCAATAATCGCCCCGTCATTATTCCGATTGTCTCCCGGGGCGAGCAAGCTGCGATCAGAAAATGGAGCCGTCCAGCGCTCCCGCGGCAATTCATCAATGGCGCGTAGATTGCTGCGGCTGGCGATACGAAACGCTGCGCTATCAGTCTTTTTCCGCTCGACCTCGGCAGCTACGACCTGCGGGTTCACCAGGAAATCTGTCGGCTGGAGGCTTGCAACGAGTTCACCATTCTGAATGAAGGACGATGTATCAAAGGCGATTACCCTCGTGCACGACTGCGGGACAGGCGCAATATCTTTGCTGCCTGCTGCAGGCCCGGACATCATGGCCTGTGAGGAAGGGAAAAGTTCTGCAAATCCAGGATAAGCCGCGCGGAGACGGCCCAATCGCTCATCGCTGGGTAGCCTTTCTCGCAAGGTCGCAAGAATCGAAGGAGGAAGGCTCTTCAGAGCGTTGACGATCCCTATCGTCCCTTGCTTCCCATCCAACGGGCTAGCTGGCCTTTCATCCAATCTGCGCCAGAATTCTGCCGGATCGAGCCAGAACGCTGGCAGGATGGCGATCTCCGGAGAGTCCGAGTACTGGCATTCGGTTTCAAGCGCCTCGACCACATCGCTCCAGGCCGACCCATCCCGTGCGAAACCGGGTGCGGGCCGGTAAACACCGATATCTGCGTGCAGACCATTCCATGTGACCGGAAGGCGCAAGTATTCTTGCCTCCCATTGGCATAAAAAATTCCTGAAAGGCCTGAATTATCACTGCGCGGGTACGCGACCTGTCGAGCTCGCTGCGCCGAAGTGCCTTCAAGAAATGACGGTTCAAAGGCTTGCTCTGCCGCATCGAGAACGACATGAACAACTGATGGCGGCAAGGCGAGGCTGGCAAGCGCCTGGGCGGGAATGCCGCGTGTCAAAACTAGACCGCTCAGATTGTCCGGTACGTTAAGGTCAATCGAAAGGCCCGTGCCTCCCAGCGACGACCAATCGACAGTTGCGCTGGGAGTGCTCGGCAGAAGCCAGGAGCCTCGAACTCGCTGGCTGAGCCCACGTAGATAGTCGGTCTGCCGGGGATCTTCACATTCGACAGATAGTTCGCCGTCTTGGACGACGAGCCCCGCCGTCACACGCCGCCAGCCATGACCAAGCAGTTTCGGGACAGCGGAGTAAAGCTGCACATCGTCGCGCAATTCGCTTCGGAGTTCGCGCTCGACCCAATGCGTGGGCAAATGGGCCAGGAAGGGTTCGGCCGGTAAGCAGAAGTCGCGCACCTCGTTCTCGTCGGGTGCTAGAGTGGCGACGTCGACGATCTCATCTAGAACCGGATCAAAGAATCGCTCTATTTTGCGGGCCTGGGCCGCATGGAGGTCGATCATCGGTGACGCGCTTTGACGCGCTTTATCCCCCGCACTTCGTCCTGGAGCGAGGTCAATGATCCGCAGCGAGGATGGATCGATCCCAACTTCTCCAATCTGATGAACCCGGCCACGTTCGATCAAGTCCTCCAGCACGTCGGGCAGGATTTCTCGGGCACCAGACACCCCGTAGAGCAGGCGAAAAAGCTCAGGAATGGGCACAGAGGCCAGCGCGTTTCCGCTGCGATGAAACTCCAGCACAGCAGCTTCCAAAGCCCTATGGAGTGGCGTTAATTCCGGAAGGAGACGGTACGATGCCTCCGCCTGAAGGTGCAGGACCGGAAACCAAACAGAAAGTGATCCAAGCCTCATGCGGGGCGATCCCCTGATCGGCGCGCCCGTGGCCCGAGGATGTCTTGCGCTCGCCAGAGCCCGCCTGCATCCCTGATGTCGTCGATGATCTGGCCGTAAACGCGGGTCCGCCGCGGCGGGCCGCCATCGACAGGCTCGATCGCAACCTCGAAGCTCTCAAACGTCTTTCGCGCACCGATTACGACCAAAAGGTCGCGCGCACGGGAAAATGCGACATTGATTCTCTCGAATTTCGCCGGGTTCGAATTGCGCCCCAAGCGCCCCTTTTGTGGAGATCGGTTACGGACCATGCTGACGATGACGATATCTGCTTCCTTGCCCTGCAACCGGTCCACAGTCTCGACATCGATCCGTTGCTCATTGAATCGGGAGCCGAGCTTTTCCCGAAGGCTTGCCTGGATCAGGCGCTTCTGACGATTGTAGAAGGTCGCTACTGCGATAGTCTTCTTGCGCTGCTCCCTCGCGCAGGCATCGACAATGTCCGCGACTAGTTGGGCAACCAGCCGCGCCTCAAGTTGGTTGCCGATGCCGCCGTTTTCACTGTCTTCAAAGGCTGGCTTGCCCGCATCATCCTCAGAACTATCAACCCAGAGCGCATGTTGGTGCGGGGACAGATAGTGCCCCCCGGTCCGCGAGTGCAGGGTGAGGCCGTGCGTTCGCCAGGACCACTCGGCGGTTTCGTCTGAACCATCCGGGTCAACCAATCCGGATTCCAACCGGCCGTCGTAGAAACGGTTGACCAGCGCCATGATCTGCGGGTGCATGCGGTATTGGGTATGCAGCGCGACCCTGGACTTCGCATCGATTTCGGCGAAGCCGTCACGGAACAGCGAAGCGGTGGTCAACCGCTCGTACTTGCGAAGCAGTTCGACTTCGCGCTCAAGCGCTTCAGGATCCTCATCTTCGGTCCGCAATCTGTCTGATTGCCCGCTTGTCGCGAAATCGAATGTTGGAGGAAGCTGGCGATGATCTCCCACAAGGATGGTCTTGGGCGCCAACAGCATTGGCCGCAGCAGCTCAAGAGGGGTCGCCTTGCTCACCTCGTCGATGATCACCACGTCGAAGCGCGAGAACCCGGCATCCGAGAGGACACTGAAGTCGGAATTGCAGGTGATACCGATGACGTTGGCGTTGCGGATATATCGCTCCCCCATTCGGTCGGTAGCAGACGGATTTTCTGCCTGATTTTTGGCGTCGAGTACCCATTGATCGAGCAGCGGCAACCACGCTTTGAGCGGATCAAAGTCGTTAAGGCGAGCCTCCTGCAAGTCTGCATGATTTTGAACAGCGCCAATCGCTGCGGAGAGTTCACTTGGAACTTGATTCTGGTTGAGAAACCCTTCGATTTCCGACAGCAGCTTTCCAACCTTTTCTCCAACCGCATTCGCACGGCCTTGCGCATCGTCCAGCGACTGTTGCGCCCGCCGGAGTTGGCTCTCGGCCTGCGCGACAGTTAAAGAATTCTCCTCTTGCCCCTTTCGGTCTGGCCGACGTGACGATGGCAAATCCGGCCAGTCGGCAAGGATCGCAGTCCTCACCTGCAACATTGCTGCCTCGCGGTGATCATCTTCCGAATTCAATTGAGGCTGGAGCGCGCGAACCCTCTCTTGCGCCTGGCGATTTAGAGCCCCTGGCGAGACATCAAGCCGCGCCGCTTTCCCATCAAATTTAGCCAATAACTTGAGGAGATCGGCTGCATCCGCAGCGAGAGCAGGCAAAAACAGCGATGGATCCCAGTCTGAGGCATGGGCCAAGGCGTCATGCGCCATGGCCCACCATTTTTTGCGCGCATCGCTCTCCAACTCGCACCCCTCGCGATGAAGAAGTTCGGTGAGCCGCTCTTGTGCTGCGCTCAAATCGCGCTCGCGGCGCTGGAGGTCTGATCCAATAGCCGCTTGATCACGCTCGAGCTTCCGGGCGCGTTCCAGCCAAATCTGCCAATGCTCAACGTCGTCCGCCAGTCCATGGAAAGGATCGCGGACTGCAGCTTCCACGTGATCTGCGGCCAAACGATACCAGTCGCCGATCGCTGAAGACTTTTTCTTGTCACCCTCAACCCTGCTTAGCCAAAGAGGGCGAGCCTCAGGATCGTCGATCAATCGCTCAAGTGCATTCTCAACCGCGAGGTTCGTCTGCGAGGCAATAAGGACCCGTTGTCCAGATCTAACGAAATGCGCGCAGGCCGCCGCAATCATCGTCGTTTTTCCGGTTCCAGGCGGTCCCTGAATGTAGGCAATTTCGGGAGCCGCAAGCATGACTTCCACCGCACGACCCTGATCTTCGTTAAGGCGGTACAGGTCGGCAATTCCCGCATTGAGAAGCCGGCCTGACTTTGCCATCGGCCTCGACGCTTGCGAAACATTAAAAATCGACGCCATCAAGTAGGGTGCGGCGGTCAGTCGGCTCCTATGCTTGCCTCCAGGCGCGAGGAATTGAAGCTGTCTCAGCGCATCTCGGTATCGTGCAATCTGTGTGCGAGCGCCGGCCGCTTCCGACATATTGCGCAATCCGAAGGATGCATCGTCAGGGAGTTCCGCTAGAGCTGCCGCATCTCTGACCCCAAGCACAATGCGAACAGATCTGGCTGCGCCACTAGGCCAAGGACAGTGCCTTGAGATATCGATCGTTGGGTTTTCTTCGACGACTTCGACACTGTCGCATCGAAAACTGCTTGCGGTGCTACCCAACTGTTCTGGAGCACCCCATCGGAAAAGTTCCATACGCGGCTGCGAGCCGGCAAACTTCGGCCCGGATGTGAGCATCCGTGCAACCTGCTTAGTCTCGCAGAAGAGGTATCCCTCCCAGATGCGTCCCTTCCATTCTCCCGGACCAAGAATCGCCGAGGGAGCCCTTCGAAGGATCTGTTCATCGGCCCAGTCAAGGTAGCCGCGCCAGTCACGAAAGCGACCTTCGAGCTCAGTCAGCAAGACTGGCGCCGGAGATGCGGCTTGGCCCAGAAGATCTTCCAGAGTGTGCGCGGCTGCCGGAAGCCTGTTCCTGGACGTATGCCGGATCAATGCAATGGCCCGCTCAAACGGGCGCGGCTCACTGTCGGGAACAAGAGCGGCGTCTAGGAGATAGATGGTGGTATTGCCCGGCGTTCTGTCCTCGTCGTATGCGAGGCGGCACAAGACGCAGATCGACATTGCGTCCGGTAACGCGCTTTTGAGTTGCGGAAGAACCTTCGCAGGCCGGAAAAGTGCGAGTGTGCCGCGCTCCTCTTCCGAGACGACGGACACAAATAACGCCCGTTCTTCTCCGTCATCGCCAAAAAATTTATCACAAAAATCATCAATGAAGTTCGCCCGCTCTTCTTCGGCCGGCTCATCGGCTTCGAAATATGAAGCAAGGACTGATGCCAATCTTTCATCGTCCCTGTTCACGTAGCCGGTCTGCGAGCGGCGCTGCAGAAGGACCGGCAACGAGGCAAGCGTCAGCGGTTCGTCGCTCGTTCGTCGATAGGCCATATGGCCCATCGGCGTTGGGTTCCCCAGAGCTTCTTTTTCCCGGAACGATGAAGTGGTGGGGTCATAAACCATGCCCGCGCGTGGCGCGCGATCCTGAAGTCGAACACGCCATCTTTGCGCCTCGCTCTCGAGGCCTTCCAGTTGAGCATTTTCCTGACGCTCGCAGTCGCGAAGGCCATCATTCAGTTTTGCGCGTCGTTTTTCGAGCAAGCATTGCAGCCGCTCTTGCTTGCGCCCAGCGCGAAGATGTCGGGAGTTCATCGTGGCAATGCTAGCCTCGATCCCTTCGAGGCTCAGCTGTGCCTTCCTGAGCCGATCATCGAAGTAGGCGCCAATGAGTTTACGTTGCTCATCCTCGTAGCGCGCTTCTCGCAGGGAGATTTCGGATAGCTGCGCGGTGAGACTTGTCGAGATTCCCGCAGACGTGCGTTCGATGTCAGAGAGATGTGCCGCCGCCTCGTTCGACTCCTGCAAGGCATTGTCTGTGAGTTTTTGGCGTACGGAATTTGGCAGTGAAGCAAGTTGCTGTTCGTGCGCACGACGGCTTTCATCAAGCCTCAGATCGAGACTCGCAATCGTCGTCTGGGCCGTGCTTAATCTGCCCTGACATGCCTTCAGGGCTCTCGCGATTTCGTCTTCGCTGCGCGAAAGTAAGTTCCATGGATTCAGGCGGCGTGCAAGCCAGCCTAGTCCCTCGGCTGATGCTAACTGCGAGGCGCGCGCACGCGCTTCGTTGAGCTCCTTCTTCAGCTGCGAGAGCTCCCCTTCCGCGGCCAACTGCACATCACGCTGTTTTGCCAAAGAGTGTTGTAACTCTTGTGAAATTTTCCGGAAGTTGATTTCGCAAGCGTCAATTTCCGTAGCAAGCGCATCTCGGTAGGGTTGCGGCTCCAGCCCTGCAATAAGAGACGAAAATAGGGCATCGCTATCGAACTTGCGTGTCGCAAAGGCCTGTTGCTCGTGGGCAAGCTCGTCATTGCGTTTCAGCAGCGCATCAATCTGACCTTTGCGCCGTTCAATCTCTTTGTCAGCGTCGCTCAAAGCTGCGTCAGCATGAGCCTTCGCCGTCGCTATTTCCGCTTCAGACCATTGATGTGCCTTGCCCCGTTCGAGAAGGAACCGAAGCTCATTGCGCTCTTCGGTGAGTCGTCGAACGCTGGCAGCAATCTGTTCACCTTCGCTGACCGTCTGCTCCAAGAAAACGTGCAGCCTGCTGAGCCTGGAATTGGCGCGTTGTTGCAGCTTGGACGCAGATAATTGAGCATTATTTCGGACATCTTCCGATCTCTGAGAAAGCGATTGCAGTGCAATTTCGTCGGCTCGGAAAAGGGCGCGAACATGATCAACAAGGAGGCTTTCAATCCCTTCGGAAAACCGGATCGCTGATGAACTACGGGAATTTTCGATCAATTTATTTGCCTTCGCGCTCTGCGCCTGTCGTGCTTGCATCTAAGTTGACCAATTGGATTTTAAAACGCATTCAGTGGCAGCAGTTTACGTTATCCAGATCAAAATTCGGTAACAGGTGTTATCGTAATTTTCGCTCTCCTCGTCCTGTGCTTTCAGCTGTCCTTGAGGCAAGCGGACATGGCAGCGAGATCCGAATCTAGAGCGGCGCGCAAGCCCAAAGCAGCTCGTGTTACATCGAGGTCGCTGAAACCGTCTGTCATCACCAGGACATGACCGGCTCCCCCGGCGGGGCCCTGATCGTCGGGACAATCGTAGAGTGCATCCACGGCAGGAATCGCCGCGACAATCTGTTCGACCGAGCTAGCGTCGAAGCATAGCTCGGTAGCTCCGCTCCCGAAATCGACGACGACGCACCGCTCGACTGTCTCCAACTCATCGGCGAGTTGTGCGTAAGTCCAGAAGTCAAACCCATTGAGGGGCGCCAGTGCTGCCTCGAAAGCGGCGTTCCCGTCGAAAATCAGACCCAGGAAACCCGGGATCTGCTCTGGTCCTTCGTCATCCGTGTAGTTGTCTGGTTCTATCAAGGGTTGCCTCCAAATGGCCCAGTTTTCGGATGGTCGTTACGGGTCATGCCGACCGACCGCAAAACGGTCGCCGACCAACTGTCGGGCCATTGAGCCGCCGCAGCCGCCCATCTGTTCGGGATTGCGGCTCTCGCTTGCCTTCTCGCGCAGCGTAGGCTAGCATCTGGAGGTCATCAAGAGTTGGGTCGACGCCCACACCAACCTGCCGTTCCGGGCAAGGTGGTTTGCGAAAGCAGATGTGGCCCACATCCGGGCAACGAAGCGGAAGCTGTGTCGACCCTCCAATCTGGAGGGTTTCCATGTCCAAGACATCACTCGATCCTACCCTTATTCAGGCCTATCGGCGAACGCGCTACAGCGCAGATCTGGGCGGTGAGGCCATCGTGCTGCGGATCGATGTGCCTTCTGTAGTGGTGTCCGCCGCGATCCAGGCGAGCAGTTCTCCCGGAGCTGCCTTCATCACCGCGGAGAATCCCTACAGCAGCCCGAACTCTGCACAGGAGAACGCGGCATCGATGGCGTTGCTGAAAGGTGAACTCGAAGCCCTGGGAGCCACGGTTTTCGAAGGGGTGGGGCAGGGGGACGACCCCGCTTGGCCTGGTGAGGCGAGCTACCTTGCTCTTGGCCTTTCGCGCGATCAGGCCTGCCTGCTTGGACGAAAGTACCAGCAAAACGCAATCGTATGGATCGGCGTTCATGGGACGCCCGAGTTGGTTTTGCTGCGCTGACCTGTCGGCCCAGGCATTGATTGGTTTGGCCCGCCCAGGGGCCGGGGGGATTTGTTCCTGATTGCCGCCCCCGACATCGTCAAAGCGGCTAAAACTGGAGACTTTTATGTCTGTTTTTGAAGGGTTGTTCACCTCTGAAGCCGTATCGGCCGGGCATCCTGATAAGCTCTGCGATCAGATTTCGGACGCCGTTCTCGATGCCTTCCTGAGGCTCGATCCCAATGCCCGAGTCGCTTGCGAGACCTTCGCTGCAAACGACAAAATCATCGTGGCTGGGGAGTTCCGGACCACCCGACAGGAAGACTTTGCCGCGGTTGAGGCAGGAGCACCTGAGCTGGTTCGCGCTGTCCTGCGCAAGGTAGGCTACGGCCACGAAGCCACTGATATTGATCCAGCTACTTGTGAAATTGAGGTCCGCTTCAATCGTCAAAGTCCGGAAATCGAGGCGGGAGTCGATGGCGGAGAGGAGACGGGTGCCGGCGATCAGGGCCTCATGTTTGGTCATGCCGTTGCTGAGACCGAACACTTCATGCCGCTGGCCTGGTCGCTCGCGACGGATCTTGTCGCTCGCGCCAGTGAGCTTGTGGGGGAGGAGGGCTGCCCGTTGAGGCCTGACGGCAAAGCTCAGGTCACTGTCCGCTACTGTGAGGGTAAACCGGTCGGCGTGGAGACGGTCGTGCTGTCATGGCAGCATCAGTCTGAAAGCGAGCTCGAAGCGGTCAGGGCTCTGCTGGAGGCCGAAGTGATTGACCAGCTCATTCCGTCGAACCTGCGGCCCCCTCAGTTCAAGGCGCTCATCAACCCGGCCGGGCCATTCACCGTAGGCGGGCCCAAGGGTGACACAGGTCTTACCGGACGAAAGATCATCGTCGACACCTACGGCGGCGCTTGCCCCCATGGCGGGGGCGCCTTCTCCGGCAAGGATCCAACAAAGGTCGACAGGTCGGCCGCCTACGTCGCAAGGCACATCGCCAAGAATATTGTCGCTGCCCGCTTGGCAAACCGTTGCACCGTTCAGCTGGCCTATGCGATCGGTGTCGCCGAGCCTGTGTCGGTGAACGTCGAGACCTACGGAACCGGCACAATTCCCGATGCAGCGCTTGCGACCGCAGTTCGAGCTGCGTGGGACCTCACACCTGCGGGGATCATCCGCGATCTCGACCTGCTGCGTCCCATCTATTCCGACACTGCCGTGCTCGGCCATTTCGGGCGTTGGCGTTCACCGGCGCACCATCGCTGGGAGCGCCTCGATAAGGCCGCAGCATTGGCTCACCAACTGTCCCTGGACAGCTTGGAGGCTGTAGACTGACGCTTGAGAGGCGCGCGGATCAGACCCTCGCATTCTCGGTACCGCGATGCCGCGCGCCCTCCTACGACCGATTTTGTCATGGTCATTGCCTATCGAGCGCCAGCCAGAAATGTCCCGCTTCGTCACTCAACAGGAGAAAAGCCTATTCGCACTTACGTTTGTCCACGCTGCCGGACCAAGTCGGGCGTCAACATCATCTACGGCATGCCAGGCCCAGACCTCATTGACCGTTCCGATCGCGGTGAAATCGTGTTGGGCGGGTGCGTCATGGGTAAAGATATGCCTGATCGTAGGTGCCGCGATTGCGGCCATGAATGGCAAATCACTAATCGCTCGGAACGCCTTGGCGGGCAGTCTCTTGCGGGCCACGCCAACGGTAACGCTTTGGCTCTGGTTCTCGACGCGGCAAGCTTCGCCGCGGACCGGCACCGGCAGCAGCGTCGCAAGGATGTTGATGCCTCGCCCTACATCAACCATCCGCTCGCCCTCGCTCGCATTCTCGCCCTCGAGGCAGGCGTCTCTGATCCCCAAGTGATTGCCGCCGCGCTCCTTCACGACACGATCGAGGACACGGAAACGTCTCTTGAGGAGCTCGAAACGAGGTTCGGAGCGCTGGTCGCAAGGATTGTCGCGGAAGTGACCGACGACAAGTCCAAACCCAAGGCGGAGCGCAAACGGCTCCAAGTCGAGAAAGCTGCCACGAAATCGTCCGAAGCCAAACTGGTGAAGCTTGCGGACAAGATCAGCAACCTTCGGGACATCGTCGCTTCCCCTCCGGCAGATTGGCCGCCGCAGCGGAAGGCTGAGTATTTCGAGTGGGCGAGGGATGTCGTATCTGGCCTTCGTGGCGTAAGCCCGCAGCTCGAGGTCGCCTTCGACACCATTCACGCGCAGGGCACCGCGCTGTTTGAGTTGCCACAGGCACCGGGTTCCGAAGTCTCGACGAGGACGCCGTCAAACTCGAACAAAGGCCATACCTTTATCGTTGAGGATGGTGCAGTTGTGGCTGACTACTACCACTTCGGCGCCGACGTCGATTACGAGTTCGCCGTGCAGATCCGCTTCGGTCCGGACGCGCAAGAGCGGCTGGCAGAACTGCTGGTGCTCGCACAGCCGGTTTCGCCTGACGCACTGGCTGAGGCTCTGCGAGACCGGTTCGGCACCTATTACGCCACTCGTGATTTCGCCGATGAGAATGGCATCAGCTATGAGGCGCGGCGGGACATGTGGCCATGAGGGGCTGCGATCCTTCCACGCCGTAGCCACATACAAGGAAGCGGACGGGGGTGTAGATTCGCGGATTCGCAGCTTCAGATGCACATCTCTGGTCTTGGTTTGGCTCTCAAACCGGTTGGCCGCATGGGAGGTGCACCCCATCGCAAAAGGACCAAAAACGGGGGTATCGGTGGGGGTATTTCAGGGCTCATTCTTCAGAATATCTCTTTAATACAGTGTGATAAGGTGGTTCTATAGATCCCTCCTCCGAAGACACTTCCATGGCCCTGGCGCTGGGAGAAGCTCTGCTCGCCAGCGCGGCCAAGGGCTCGGCTTTTGAGCCGGGAGAAGCACAACGGCGCTTTGTCGATTGGTGGAGGAACGGTGCCTTCAGTCCCACGGGCAGTTGTTTCGATATCGGGATCGCAAACGGGCGACCCGATTGCCGGCTCGACCGATCCGTACTCAGCAGGCAACGGCTCACTAATGAGGCTCGCGCCAGTCGCGATCTGGGGGATACAGCAAGATCCCGCAGTAGTGACACGAGTAGCCCGCCGACAGAGCATGACCACGCACGCTGCAGATGCGTGCCTCGAGGCCTGTAAAGCGTATGCACTGGTCTTGCGGACGGCTATCCTAGGTGCCAGCTTTGAGGATGCCCTGGTGGTCCCCTCGGGCGAATACGGACCTGAGGTCGGTCCAATCATGGCCGGTAGCTGGCGCGGGAAAGCACGCGATCAGATTGCGAGCAGCGGATTCGTAGCGCACAGCCTCGAAGCAGCGATCTGGTCCGTGGCAAACACGACGAGCTTCGACGACGCCGTGCTGTTGGCAGCCAACCTCGGTGACGATGCCGACACTACTGCGGCAATTGCCGGGCAGTTGGCCGGCGCAATTTACGGCGCATCGTCGATCCGCCGATCATGGATAGAAAAGCTGGCATGGCGCGACGAAATTGAGACTCTCGCGCGTAATCTGGCGTTCCCGGCAGTCGCGCTCTCAAACTAACGTCGCGGCCGATACATGGCAGCGATCGGCGGCGTTGCTGTTCGGCCCGCATTGGTGCCCATGGGCACATAATGTGTCATGCTTGATGCCCTATCGCTGAATTAGCGGATAATGCGTCAGGTTTGACCCTTTACAGAAGGCCCCCGGCAGCGGGATCGGTCGCGTCCGTCAATGTGGTGTAAAATCGAGTGTGGCCAGCGGGCTGCATTTTCAGGCGGCCTTGGGTGTAATCTGTAGCGGCTGAGCCTCCTCGATCATTGGTGTGGCAAGGGCTGCCATGCCCTCGATCTGCATGTAGCGGTGCTGGAGCTGCCACTCGTCATTCTGCTCGAGCAGGACGGCGCCGACGAGTCGGATGATGCTGTCCTCGTTGGGGAAGATACCGACGACGTCAGCACGGCGCTTCACCTCCTTGTTCAGGCGCTCCAGCGGATTGGTGCTGTGCAGCTTGACCCGGTGCTGCTCGGGGAAGGTCATGTAGGCCAGGACATCGTGCTCGGCGTCGTCCATGCAGGTTCCCAGCTTCGGCCAGCGGGTGCGCAGTTGGTCGGCGACCTGGCGCCAGACCTGGGTAGCGGCCGCATGATCGGGCTGGAGGAAGACCTGCCGGATGGCGGCGGCGACCACGGTGTTCTGCCCCTTGGGCACGTAGGCCAGTGCGTTGCGCATGAAGTGGACGCGGCAGCGCTGCCAGGTGGCGCCGAGCACGCGGGTGATCGCCGCCTTGAGCCCCTCGTGGGCATCGGAGATGACCAGCTTCACTCCCTTGAGGCCGCGGCGGGCCAGGTCCTTGAGGAAGCTCGACCAGAACGG
>OFDC01000700.1_pt1 | contig 22497 bp, 24 predicted proteins | sample 1520941 | NCBI WGS metagenome assembly OFDC01 (sample SAMEA94258168, study PRJEB24077) | hot springs metagenome | biome: Aquatic biome; feature: Water | place: India | collected 2012-12-06 | depth 5 m | reverse complement strand
ACACCCAGATCGCGATGATGGCGATCAGCCAGTCCGAACAGATCGGCTATGCCAATCTGGTCGAGACGTGGATGGGCCTCACCATCGACAAGGGCGCGCGCTTTACCGATTGGAGCCGCCGCCCGCTGACCGACCGGCAGATCGAATATGCCATTGGCGACGTGACGCATCTCGCGACGATCTTCCCACGCATTCTGAAAAAGCTCATTAAGACGGGTCGCGGCGTGTGGCTCGATGCCGAGATGGAGAAGCTGGCCGATCCGTCCAACTACATCACCGATCCCGGGCAAGCGTGGAAGCGCATCCGCCAGCCGGGGCGCAATCCGCAGGTGCTGGGCCGGATGAAGGCGCTCGCTGCCTGGCGCGAGAGCGAGGCGCAACACAAGAACATCCCGCGCGGGCGGATCATGCGCGACGAAACGCTGGCCGACATCGCCTCAAGCCCGCCCAAGGCGCAGGCTGATCTGGCCAAGGTGCGCGGGCTTTCCACCGCTTGGAAAGACAATGACATTGGCAAGCGGCTGATGAAGGTGCTCGCCGAGGCGCAGCCCCTGCCCAAGGACGAGATGCCCGAGAAGATCAAGCACGGCGCCCCGCTCGGCAAGGAGGGCGCGCTGGTGGCGGACCTGCTGAAGCTCCTGCTCAAGATCCGCGCCCGCGAGATCGACGTCGCCCCGCGCCTGCTCACCCGCGCCGAGGAGATGGAATCGCTTGCCGCAGGGGTGCGCGATCTGCCGGTGCTCAAGGGCTGGCGCTTCGAGGTGTTCGGTAAGGATGCGCTGGACCTTGTCGAGGGCAAGCTCGCCTTCGCGGTCGAGCGGGGCAAGCTCAAGATGACGCATATTGATGACGTGCCCGAGCCCGCCGCGCCCGATACGCTGGCGGCGGAATAGCCGTTAGGCGCATGTCCACCTACCTCCCCACCATCAAGCAGCTGCAATATCTCGTTGCGCTGCACGAGCATGGGCATTTCGGCAAAGCAGCCGATGCCAGCTTCGTCTCGCAATCGACGCTGTCAGCGGGGATTCGCGAGCTGGAGTCGCTGCTTGGCGTGGTGCTGGTCGAACGCTCGCGCCGAGTGGTGCGCTTCACCGCGCTGGGCGAGCAGGTGGTAGCCAAGGCCAACCGGCTCCTTCGCGAGGCCGAGGAACTCGCCGATCTGGTGCAGGCCGCAGGCAAGCCGCTGGTGGGAGAGCTGCGCATGAGCGTGATCCCCACCATCGCCCCCTTCATGCTCCCGCGAGTCCTCCCGCGCCTGCGCCGCGAGCGTCCTGAGCTCAAGCTGCTGCTGCGTGAGGAGACCAGCCATGATGCGCTCGAATCGCTCTCCCACGGGCGGGTCGATTGCGTGCTGCTGGCCCTGCCCTTCGACACCGGCGATGCAGCCATCGCCCATATCGCCGATGACCGCCTGTTCATCGCCTTCCCCAAGGATGATCCGCGCGATCCCCCGGCGAGCATTTCGCCCGATATGATCGATCAGGGCCGATTGATGCTACTCGAGGATGGGCACTGCCTGCGCGATCACGCACTCGCTGCCTGCTCGCGTAGTGAATTGCGGGCAAGCGCGGCGATGATCGGCACGTCTCTGCACACGCTGGTACAGCTGGTCGATAATGACCTTGGCCTCACGATGCTGCCGGAAATGGCGCTGACGGCGGGCATTCTCAATGGCACCGACGTGGTCGCCCGCCCCGTCGATAGCCCCACCGCCAAGCGCGAGATTGTGCTGGCGTGGCGCAAGAACTCGCCGCGCGAGGCGGATTTCCTGCTGCTGGCGGAGGAATTGAAGGCGGGTTAGCGCGAGCGGCTCAACACTCGACCAGAGCAAAGCTCATGACGAGGCTCGCGCCAATGGCGAGACGCAGACGGCCAGCGCGCAGCTTGCTGCGTGTTGAGCGCCGCGCTTGGGCCTCGGCCAAGGCGTGGCCGATCATGCGGTCGGTCTCGCGGTGCTCGATATCATCGACCAGCCCGTGGACATCGCCCGCCAGCAGCTCCGCATCCCCGATCAGCGCCGATGCCCGCGCATAATCGCCGCGCGCAATCGCGTCGCGCGCCTCGCGTTGCAGCTTGCGCGCCTCATCCGCCAATTGTCCGACAAATGCGCTTTCACCGCGCGCCGAATCCGATCCCATAGGAGATGATGTAACCCGAAGCGCGCGCCGCCTCAATCCATGTGCTTGAGCCCGACGCGCAGGTAATCCCACCCGGTCACGCAGGTCAGCACCGCCGCCGTCCACAGCGCGGTGAGGCCGACCAGATGCACCCAGCTTTGCCCAACGGTCTTGCACATATCGCCCACAGCCTGACACGGCTGGCCATGAACCGCGCCGCCCAAGATCAGCGCGCCGAGCGACACAAGTTGGAAGGTCGTCTTCCACTTGGCGAGCTTCGACACTGGCACGGACACCTGAATCCCGCCGAGGAATTCGCGCAGGCCCGACACCGCAATCTCGCGGATCAGGATCACAAGACCCGCAATCACATGGATATCGCCGACATAAGGCCCGCGCAGATAGCCCTGCGCGGTCAGCACCAGAATGACCGCGGCAACCATGATCTTGTCGGCGATCGGATCGAGGAAGATCCCAAGCTTTGACACCGTCCCCTGCGCGCGCGCCAGATAGCCATCGAAGAAGTCGGTGATGGCGATGATGCAATAAAGACCAAAGCCAATCAGATAGCCCAGCTGCCACTGAGGCCACCACAGGAAGAAGGCCAGCAGCGGCACCGCGAAAATGCGCGACAGCGTGAGGATGTTGGGCAGGTTCAGCATCACAACCCCCGCTCTAGCGCGCCCGCTTGCCCGGCAAAAGCCCCCGGCGGCGCCATCCCCGGCAAAGCGGCCTCAGACCCGCGCCTCTTGTGAAAGCCCTCCTTCACGCTATGTCGCGCAGAAAGTAACCTCCGCAGGCGGCGACACGAAACCAGAATATGACCACATCGACCCACCTGATGCGCCAGCGCCGGTTTCTGCCGCTGTTCCTGACGCAGCTGCTCAATGCACTGAACGACAATCTCTACAAGAACGCGATGGTGCTGTTCGTGGTCTATCAGATCTACGATTCGCCGGAGATGGAAACGTTGGTCAGCGGCCTCGCCACGGCGTTATTCGTGCTGCCTTTCGTGTTGTTTTCCGCCACCGCGGGCCAGCTGGCCGATATGCGCGACAAGGCGAAGATCATTCGCTGGATCAAGTTTGCCGAGATCATCATCATGAGCGTCGGTGCGACCGGGCTGGTGCTGGCGGCAGGGGGCATGCAGGTTGAAACCGTGGCAATCCCGCTCCTTTTCATCGCGCTGTTTGCGATGGGCGTGCATTCGACCTTTTTCGGCCCGATCAAATACGCGATCTTGCCGCAGCATCTCCACAAGGATGAAGTGCTGGCGGGCACCGGGCTGGTCGAGGCCGGCACCTATCTTGCCATCCTCGCCGGGCTGATCCTGGGCGGCGCCATGCCGATCATGTGGAGCGTTGCCGCGGTGCTGGCGCTGGCACTGGTGGGATTTGCGATCTGTCAGTTCATCCCTGCTGCCCCGGCGCAGTCGGACGAAACCAAGGTCGACTGGAACCCGATCCGCGCCTCGAAATCGCTGATCGCCTTTGCGATGCGTAATCTGGAGCTGCGCTATTCGGTGCTCGCCATCAGCTTTTTCTGGGCGATTGCCGCGATCCTGTCGGTCCAATTCATCCCGCTCGCCAAGAATGTGCTGCTGGCTGACAAGCAGGTCGCCTCGGTGATGCTGGTGGCGTTTTCAGCCGGGATCGCGATTGGATCAGTGTCGATCAATGCCCTGCTCAAGGGCGACATTTCGGCGCGCTACTCCGCGCCTTCGGTGCTGGTGCTTGGCGGGCTGCTGATCAGCTTCTACCTGCTGTGCCGGATGTGGAATCTCGAGCCGGCGGGCGAATTGTTCACCGTGTGGGAATTCCTGGCCCAGCCGCTGGCGCTGCTATTGACGGCCAACCTGCTGCTGATCGCGGTGGCGGGCGGCATGTTCGTGGTGCCGCTTTATGCCTTCCTCACCACCCGCGTCGAAAAATCCGAAGCCTCGCGCTCAGTTGCGGCGAACAACTTCATTTCTTCGGTGTTCATGGTGGTGGGGGCTGGCATTGCCGGGGCCCTCGGGTTCTTCGGTATACCGCTGCAGGAACAATTGCTGCTCAGCCTCGTGCTGTGCCTCTTGTCGGCCAGCCTCGCGCGCAAGCTCCACGCGATCGAGGCGCTGCGCGCGCCGGAGCCGGCCTAGAGGATAAATACGAGGATCGCTGCCGTCGCGGCGACGTAGGTGCTGGCCACGCCGCGCACATCGTCCATCGTCAGCCGCCACAGGGCCTCGGCCGGGATCGGGATCAGATCGCGCTTCACATGCGGCGGCAGGCTTGCCCGGAACCAGTGGCGGGCGGTTTCGTCGGTCAGAACCAGACTGCGGCGCATTGTGCGACTCTCCTTCTCAGAGGATCATAATTAAGACTTTCTTAACGGTTGCAAACCGGCGCGCCCCCCGCTGTTGCAGCATGGGACAGGTTTGCGTGCGTAGCGAGCCGGGGCTAGACGCCATCGGAACACGACGGGAGAGCACACATGTCCGATTCCACCCGCAGCGCGGCTGCCCTGCTGGTTGATTGTCTGGCCGTTCAGGGCTGCGAACGGATCTTCACCGTGCCGGGAGAGAGCTTCCTCGCGGTGCTTGACGCCCTGCCGGATCGTCCGGAAATTGACGTGGTGACCTGCCGCCAGGAAGGTGGGGCGGCGTTCATGGCCTGCGCTGACGGGAGCATGACCGGCAGGCCCGGCGTCGCCTTCGTCACCCGCGGACCGGGCGCGACCAATGCCAGCATCGGCGTGCATGTCGCGCATCAGGATTCGCAACCCATGATCCTCTTCGTGGGCGATGTCGCGCGCGAGATGCAGGGGCGCGAGGGATTTCAGGAGATCGATTTTCCGGCCTTTTTTGCGCCGATCTGCAAATGGGCCGCCCGGATCGATGATCCGGCCCGCATCCCCGAATATGTGGCGCGGGCCTATGCGGTGGCGATCAATGGTCGCCCCGGCCCGGTGGTGCTCGCCCTGCCTGAAGACATGCTGGTCGAGCAGGTACCCGCGCACCTTGCCCCCCGCCCCTTCGTCACCCGGACCGCACAGGCCGTGTGCCCCGATGCGATGCAGGCGCTGTTCGATCTGATCGCGGACGCCGCCAGCCCGGTCGCGATTATCGGCGGAGCGGGCTGGAACGCCAAGGCGCGGGAATATTTCCAGCAGTTTGCCGAGCGCATCGGCCTGCCAGTGGCCACTGCGTTCCGGCGGCAGGACGCGATTGCGCCCGATAGTGCGGTCTATGCCGGGAACCTCGGCTATGGCCCCAATCCCAAACTGGTGGAGCGGGTGCGCGAGGCCGATCTCGTCATCGCGGTCGGCGCGCGGCTGGGTGAGGCGACCACGGATGGCTACACCGTGCCGACGCTCGAACACCCCGGGCAATTGCTTGTCCATATCCATCCTGATCCGGAGGAACTGGGCCGGGTCTATCGCACTGATCTCGCCCTGTGCTGCGCGGTCGATGAATTCGCCGAATGCGCCGCCCTTTGGGAGGATGCGAGCGTTATCCCCTTCGATGCCGGGGCCGAAGCCCATGCGGAGTGGCGCGCATGGGCGACGCCGCAGCCTTCTGACGCCGCGATCGACCTTGCCGCCTGCGTTGCGGCGATGCGCGAGCGCCTGCCCGCCGATACGATCATCGCCAATGGTGCGGGCAATTTCGCCGGATGGTGGCACCGCTACTGGCGGTACGAAGCCTATCCCGGCCAGCTCGCCCCCACCTGCGGCGCGATGGGTTACGGCGTGCCCGCCGCCATCGCGGGGGCCTTGCGCTTCCCGGAACGCACCGTGGTCGCGGTTGCGGGCGACGGGGACTTCCTGATGAACGGCCAGGAACTTGCCACCGCTGCGCAGCACGGCGCGAACCTCATCGTGGTGGTGGTCGACAACGGCGCTTATGGCACGATCCGGATGCATCAGGAGCGCGAATATCCCGGGCGGGTTTCGGCCACCACGCTCGCCAACCCCGATTTCGCCGCGCTGGCTGCCGCGTATGGCGCGTGGAGTGCGCGGGCGGAAACGACGGCGCAATTCATCGCTGCACTGGACGAGGCCAAGGACCGCGCAGGCATCCGCCTGATCCACGCGGTGACTGATCTGGAACGGATCGCAGCCAGCGGCGCGACCATCACCGGCCTGCGCGCCCGCGCGAAGGCAACCGCCTGACGCAAAAAGGCCGCCCCAAGTCGGGGCGGCCTTTACAAGTATTCGTGATAGATGTGCTTAGATGTCGTCACCCAAAGCACCCTGCACATCGCCCTTGAGCTTTTGAGCCTTGCCCTTCAGCTCCTGCTTCAGACCATCGGCGCGGGTTTCGGGATCGTTGGACTGCTGCTTTACCTTACCGGCAATTTCATTGGCAGTTCCCTTGATGTTTTCCGTTAGCTTTCCCATGGTTTTCTCCATTTGAACCGGGGCGTCTTTGCCCTCGGTCTTACTTATGGTCGAAGCAACATGAACCTGTGTTAACTTTCGGTCGACTCCGGGACGGGGTGTGGCGCTGGCAGGATAGAACACCTGTCAGCGGCCATCATTGCTACCCCGCCGCCATTGCGCAGATCACCGCCCATTCCTCCGGCGTCACCCCGCACACGGAAAGGCGCGATTGGCGGAGCAGCTGCATTTCGGCCAGTCGCGGCTCGGCCTTGATTGCGGTCAGCGGCACCGTGCGGGCGAACTTCGTCTTCGGCTTGACCTTGACTGCCGCCCACTTGCCGGTCTCGTCGGTCGGATCGGTGATCCCGGCGACGCTGATCGTACAGATGCCAACGATCTCCAGCCCCTCGCGCGAGTGGTAAAAGAACGCCTCATCCCCCACCTGCATCGCCGCGAGATTGTTGCGCGCCTGATAATTGCGCACGCCGTCCCAGGTCCCCTCGCCTTCAGCCACAAGATCATCCCAGCTGTATTTGAAGGGTTCGGATTTCATCAGCCAATAGGCCATGGGGCAGCGTGCTCCTGTGCGGTTGGGACGCGGGCGGATAGCCCGCCGCAGGTCGCGCCGCCAAGCCCTTTAAGCTTCGCCTTGGCAGCGGGCGCGCAGTTAACCCGATCTTTAGCGACATCTGCGAAACAAACTCAAGATCGTGCATGTCCGGCCAACTGGGCCAACCGCATAAGGCATATGGTTTTTGATGGATCTGGAGCCCAACAACCCGCCGGAACCTGTCGAGCGTGACATCGTTACCTTTGGCATTGCCATTGCCGCGATCATCTTGCTGGTCGGCACGGCAGGCGCTGTGGTGCCGAAGTCACTGGCGGTTCTGTTCGGCAATGGTGAGCAGCCTGATCCGCTGCTGGTCAATGCCATGCTGCTCAATATTGCGCTGATCATCTTCGGCTGGCGGCGTCACCGCGAGCTGACCCTAGAGATTGCCGAGCGCCGCCGGGCTGAAGAACAGGCACGCGTTCTCGCCACCACCGATCCGCTCACCCACTGCCTCAACCGGTGCAGCATGGTGGATGCCACCAACGCGGTTCGCGCTCAGGCTGCGATCCGCGGCGACACCGTGGCCTATTGCATGATCGATCTCGATAATTTCAAGCAGATCAACGATATGCATGGTCATGCTTGCGGTGATGCGGTGCTTGTCATGTTGACCGAACGACTGCACGCCTCGCTGCCGCGCGAATCGCGGCTTGCCCGTTTGGGCGGCGATGAATTCGCCTTCGTTACCTCCTACCCTCTGGGCCAAGGCGAAAGGATCGATGATCTTATCATTCGTCTTTTCGAACAGATCGCCATGCCGTTCCAACTGCGCGAACGGACGATCGAACTGACCATGTCGGTTGGCGTGGCATCCGATCACGATGCCGACAGCGGGATCGGGATGGTCACCGATGCGGCCGAACTGATGCACCGCGCCGACATTGCGCTCTATCACGCCAAGAAGGAGGGCAAGAACCGCTTCTTCTGGTTTGAAAACAGCATGGAAAACGAAATCCGGTTCCGCAACCAGCTGGAAACCGGGATCAGGCGCGGGCTGGCCCAGGGCGAATTCGTGCCGTATTATGAACAGCAGGTCGATCTCGAGAGCGGCACGCTGGTCGGCTTCGAAATGCTGGCCCGCTGGCGTTCGCCGCAGCTTGGCCTCATCAGCCCCGACATCTTCGTGCCGATTGCCGAGGAAATCGGCCTGATCGCCGAGCTTTCCGATCAGCTGATCGAACAAGCGCTGTCGGATGCCCGCGAATGGGATGACAGCTTGACCCTGTCGATCAACATTTCACCCATTCAGCTGCGCGATCCATGGTTTGCCCAGCGCCTGCTCAAGAAGCTGGTCGCAGCCAATTTCCCCCCGCAGCGGCTGGAAGTCGAAATCACGGAAAGCTGTCTGCACGAGAATATCAGCCTGGTGCGCTCGATCATCACCAGCTTGCGCAACCAGGGCGTGAAGATCAGCCTCGATGATTTCGGCATCGGCTATTCCAGCCTTGAACAGCTGCGCGATCTGCCCTTTGATCGGATCAAGATCGACCGCAGCTTTGTCAGCGAGCTGCGCGAGCCGGGTCGGCGATCGAACGTTGTCGAAGCGATTATCGCGCTCGCCCGCGGCCTCGACCTGCCCTTGACCGCCGAGGGTGTGGAAGATGAGGACATTCTGGATGCGCTCAAATCCATGGGCCGATTGAAGGCGCAGGGCTATTTCTATGGCTATCCCGAAGATGCCGAAGGCGTGCGGGCGCGGCTGCGGTCGGCCGGCAAGCTGAACCCGCTGGCGCCTGTCATTTCCGCCCAGCCCGACGAAAACCAGAGCATGGTCCGCGTTGCCCGCCCCTGAGGCGCGCAGTCACCTTACAACCCACCACACCGCACAGGGCTGGACGCGCGGGCTTCGGGTGCATAGATGCGGCCCGTGACGAGGCGCGTTCCCTTCATCAAGATGCATGGGCTCGGCAATGATTTTGTCGTGCTCGATGGGCGCGCGGTGCCGCTGCCGCCCATGACGTCCGCCATCGCGCGCGCGCTGAGTGACCGTCGCACCGGGATCGGCTGCGATCAGCTGGTGCTGCTGGAGCCCAGCGCTACCCACGATTTCCGGGTGCGATTCTTCAATTCCGACGGCAGCGAGGCAGGAGCCTGCGGCAATGGCAGCCGCGCGGTCGCGCTGCTCCACGGCGCCCCGGCACTGGTCGAGACAGGCGGCGGACCCATTGCGCTCGAACCGCTGGAGGGCGGCGCGCGTGTTGATATGGGCAGCCCGCGCTTCGATTGGGACGCGATCCCGCTCGCCTATCCGATGGACACGTTCACCATGCCGGTGGGATGGGAGATGCTGGAAGGCCCGATGGCGGTCAATGTCGGCAATCCGCACGCGATCTTCTTCGTGGACGATGCCGATGCGGTAGAACTCGACCGGCTTGGCCCGATCATCGAACATGACGCGATCTTCCCCGAACGGGTCAATGTGAATGTGGCAAGCCTCGCCGGGCCGGACCACATCAAACTGCGCGTGTGGGAGCGCGGTGCGGGCCTGACCCGGGCCTGCGGCACCGGGGCCTGCGCGACGGCAGTCGCGGCGATCCGGCGCGGGTTGGTGGCGAGCCCGGTCCGCGTCACCCTGCCCGGCGGCGATCTGGAAATCGCCTGGGAGCGCGGCGGCACGATCCTGATGAGCGGCCCCGCGACCGAGAGCTTCCGCGGGACCTTCGACTGGGATGATTACGCGTGAACGCGCCCCATATCATCAGTCTGGGCTGCCGCATGAACATCGCCGAGAGCGAGCGGATGCGCGCGATGCTGGCGGGCGAGCGTGATTTGGTGGTGGTCAATTCCTGCGCCGTGACGGGAGAGGCGCTGGCCCAAACCCGCAAGGCGATCCGCCGCGCGCGCCGCGATCATCCCGAGGCGCGGCTGGTGGTGACAGGCTGCGCGGCCGAGATCGACCGGGCGATGATCGGCGCGATGGACGAGGTGGATGGACTCGTCGCCAATGCGGCAAAGCTCGATCCGCGCAGCTGGAATGCGAGTGCCCGCGAAGGCGGGGACCCCATGCCGGATAGCCTGAGGTCCCCGCCTTCGCGAGGACTCACGGCGGGAGAATACACCCGCGCCTTCGTCGCGGTGCAGAACGGCTGCGACCACGCCTGCACCTTCTGCGTCATCCCCCAAGGCCGGGGGCCGAGCCGTTCGTTGACGATTGCCGAAGTCCTACAGGAAGTGGGAAATCATTGCGCGGTCGGCGCGCAGGAAGTTGTCCTGACGGGTGTCGATCTTACTAGCTGGGGACATGATCTTGCGGGCGCGCCCGCTTTGGGCATGCTGGTTCAGGCGATCCTGGATGAATTTCATCAACTAACGCGCCTACGCCTGTCCTCGGTCGATGGAATCGAGATCGATTCCCTGCTGTTCGACCTGCTGGTGCACGAACCCCGGGTGATGCCGCATCTGCACCTCAGCCTGCAGCACGGGGCGGACCTGATCCTCAAGCGGATGAAGCGGCGGCACCTGCGCCGCGATGCCGTGGACCTCGTGGCACGGCTGAAGGCGCTGCGGCCCGATGTGGCGGTGGGGGCCGACCTCATCGCCGGCTTCCCGACCGAGGACGAGGCGCACCATGCGGCGAACCTCAGCATCATCGATGAACTCGACATCGTCCATGCCCACGTCTTCCCCTTCTCCTCCCGCCCCGGCACCCCGGCTGCGCGGATGCCGCAGGTGGCCCGCGAGGTAGTTAAGTCCCGCGCCGCCGCCCTGCGCGAGCGCGCCGCTAGCCGCCGCGCAATATGGCTCGCCGGCCTTGTGGGCGAAACCCTGCCCGTCCTCGCCGAACGCGACGGCACCGGCTATGCCCCCAATTACGCCCGCGTCGCCCTGCCCCCTTCCTGTGTGCCGGGGCGGATCATCGACATCACCGTGCGTGGGATCGAGGAAGGCCTGCTAGTATGAGTGAAATCAGCTGGAGCCAGCGCCTGCTGGGCGGCTTTGCTAAAACGTCGGAGCGGCTCACCGCGAGCCTGCCGGTGGTGGGCGGCGGGGCCAAGCTTGATGACGCGACGCTCGACGATCTCGAAGACGCGCTGATCCTGTCCGACCTCGGTCCGGCAGCGGCAGGCCGCATCCGCGCCAAGCTCGCCGACAAGCGCTTCGGGCTGGAGATCACCACCCGCGAACTGCGCGAAGCCGTCGCGGAAGAAATCGCCGCGATCCTGCGTCCGGTGGCAAAGCCACTCGAAATCACCGCCTTCCCGCGCCCGCAGGTGATCCTCGTGATCGGGGTGAACGGGAGCGGCAAAACCACCACCATCGCCAAGCTCGCCCACCTGTTTCAGGAGGACGATTATGGCGTCCTGCTCGCGGCAGGCGACACCTTCCGCGCCGCGGCCATCGGCCAGCTGGCGACCTGGGCGGGACGCATCGGGGTCGATCTGGTGCGCGGGCCCGAGGGCGGCGATCCGGCGGCGATTGTGTTCGACGCAGTCAAGCAGGCCACCGACACCGGGATCGACGCGCTGATCGTCGACACCGCGGGTCGGCTTCAGAACAAGACCGAGCTGATGGACGAACTGGCGAAAATCCGCCGGGTGCTGGGGCGGCTGAACCCCGAAGCGCCGCATGATGTGGTGCTGGTGCTCGATGCCACCAACGGCCAGAACGCGCTCGCCCAGATCGACGTCTTCAAGGAAGTCGCCGGCGTCACCGGCCTCATCATGACCAAGCTCGATGGCACTGCGCGCGGCGGCGTGCTGGTCGCGGCGGCGGAGCAATATGGCCTCCCCATCCACGCCATCGGAGTGGGCGAAAAGATCGAAGATCTGCGCCCCTTCGACCCCGACCTGGTCGCCCGCGTGATCGCCGGGGTGGCATGATGAGCGGGAGCGAGGGCAAGAAGGCCGCCTCCAGCTGGCTCAACGTCGCGGTCGATTATGGCCCGCTATTGGTGTTCCTCGGGGTCTACCGCTGGAACGCGCCCGAGGAGCCCGGCCCCGTGGGCGAGCTGTCCGCGATCATCGCCGGGACGGGCGCCTTCATGCTCGCCGCCGTGATCGCGCTGGGCGTGTCGAAATGGCGGCTGGGCAAGGTCTCGCCGATGCTGTGGTTCTCGACCGCGCTGATCATAGGCTTCGGGAGCCTCACGATTGTCTTCGGCGACCCGACCTTCGTGCAGCTGAAGCCGACGATCATCTACGCGGTCTTCGGGGTGGCGTTGCTGGCGGGGTTCTTCGCGGGCCGCGCCCTGCTCAAGATCCTGCTCGAAGCTGCCTTCGAAGGCCTGTCGGATGAAGGCTGGCTCAAGCTCTCGCGCAACTGGGGCGTGTTCTTCCTGTGCCTTGCGGGCCTCAACGAGGGCCTGCGCGCCAGCCTCGATTTCGAAGGCTGGCTGTGGGCCAAGCTGTGGGTGTTCCTGCCTCTGACCTTTCTTTTCACCTTCAGCCAGATCCCGATGCTGTTGAAGCACGGGCTGAGCTTTGAAGACCGCGAAGAGCCGTTCAAGGACGAACCGCCATCAGCTTGATCGTCACCCCAGCGAAAGCTGGGGCCTAGAGCGGCAATCACTGCACCAAGAGCCCCTAGGTCCCAGCTTTCGCTGGGATGACGGGCGAGTGTCACATCAAATCTCCACCTGGCTCCCCAGCTCCACCACCCGGTTGGTGGGCAGGCGGAAGAACTCCATCGCGCTAGCCGCGTTGCGCAGCATCCATGCGAACAGCTTTTCGCGCCAGATCGCCATCCCCGGCTTGGCCGAGGCCAGCAGCGTCTGGCGCGACAGGAAGAAGCTCGTTTGCATCATGTCGAACGGCGCACCGCATAGATTGAGCGTCTTGAGCAGCGCGGGCACATCGGTTTCCTCAAGGAAACCGCAATTGATCGTGACGCGGTAGAACCCATTGCCGAGATCCTTGCACTCGTAGCGCTCGGTCTCGTCGACATAGGGCATCCCCTGCACCGCCACGGTCAGGATTAGCACACGTTCGTGCAGCACCTTGTTATGCTTGATATTGTGGAGCAGCGCCGAGGGCACGCCCGAATTGGTCGAGGCCATGAACACCGAGGTACCCGGCACGCGCGTGGCGCTGCCATGCGCGCTCTTGGCAAAGATCTCGATCGGCAGGGCGCTCTCGGTCATGCTCGCCCGCATCAGCTCACGGCCCTTGGACCAGGTGGTCAGCAGCGTGAAGATGAAGAAGCCGATCAGCAGCGGCACCCATCCGCCCTGCGGCACCTTGATGAGGTTCGCGCCGAAATAAGCGATATCGACCACGAGGAAGACAGCGACGAGCGGCAGCGCCTTCCATACCGGCCAACGCCATAGCGCGAACAGCACTGCAGCCAGCAACAAGGTGTCGATGAACATCGCACCAGTCACCGCAATGCCATAGGCAGCGGCAAGGTTGCTCGATGACTGGAAGAACAGCACCAGCAGGATCACCATGACCATCAGGCCCCAGTTGATCGCCGGGATGTAGATCTGCCCCGCAGCCGCCGCGCTGGTGTGGCGGATTTCCATGCGGGGGATAAAGCCCAGCTGGATCGCCTGCTGCGTGAGGCTGAAGGCGCCCGAGATCACCGCCTGGCTGGCGATAATCGTGGCGAGCAGCGCAAGGATGATCACCGGCACGCGGACCATGTCGGGGATCATCAGGAAGAACGGATCCTTGATCAGCGCGGCCGCCGCCTCAGGCGTGGTCTGTGAGAGGATCAGCGCGCCCTGCCCCATGTAATTCAGCATCAGCGCCGGGAACACAAAGGTCAGCCATGACAGCCCGATCGGCTTGCGCCCGAAATGCCCCATGTCAGCATAGAGCGCCTCGGCCCCCGTCACCGCCAGCACCACGCTGCCCAGCGCAATAAACGCGGTGAAGCCATCGGACACGAAGAACTGCAGCGCGTTCAGCGGATTGATCGTCTCAAGGATGATCGCCGGGTTTGCGGTCAGATGCATGACGCCGAGCGTCGCCAGCATGGCAAAATAGGTCAGCATGATGGGGCCGAACAGCTTGCCCACCCGGTCCGTCCCGCGCGATTGGATCGCGAACAGTCCAAACAGGATCGCCACCGCTGTCGGGACGATCCACGGTTTGAAGCCGGGGACGATATATTGCAGGCCCTCGGTCGCCGAAAGCACTGAGATCGCCGGGGTGATCATGCTGTCGCCGTAAAACAGCGCGGTGGCGAACACGCCCAAAAGCACCAGCGGCCCTGTCCACCCCGACTTGTCCGAGGTGCGCTTGATCAGCGCCAGCAGCGCCAGACTCCCGCCCTCGCCCTTGTTGTCGGCGCGCATGATGGTGAAGACGTATTTGAGCGTCACCACCATCATCATCGACCAGAAGACGAGGCTCAGCACGCCGTGGATATGCTCGGAATCGGGCGTGATCGCCGCCACGCCGTGGTGCGAGGCAAATGTCTCGCGGAAAGCGTAAAGCGGGCTGGTGCCGATGTCGCCGAACACCACACCAACCGCACCGACCGCGAGGGTTAGCGTGGAAGCGCTATGGCCATGGGCGTGCGCGGCTTGGGGATTGGCGGGGGAGGAGGATGTGCTCATATCAAGCGGATTTCCCGTTGGTTCGGTACTGCCCAAGACACCGGAGCGACTCCGGCGGGTAAGGCGGCGCGCCTAGCACCACGCGTTCGCACCTGCAACATCCCGCCGCAGTGTGACACGCGCCGGACACGAAAGCATCATTGCCCCTGCAACATCGGCGCGCGGGCGATCATGTCATCAAGCCGTGCAACTTCGGCTTCCAGCCCTTCGCGCCATGGCGCATCGGGGGGTGAGCGCTCCACCAGGCCGGCCCAGACATTGCGCGCGGCGCGAATTTCGCCGCTCTGCAGATAGGCAAAGCCGAGGAAGTATTCCGCGCCGGGATGCTCGGGATCAATCGCCTTGGCCCGTCCAAAGGCTTGCACCGCCGCTGGGGTCACAAAGCCATCGGCATGGCCCACCAGCGCGAGACCCAGCGCCAGCCAGCTTTCCAGATCGCGCGGATTTTCAGCAAGGCCGCGCTGGAGTAGCCCTGCAGCATCCGCGAACCTCCCGCGGCGCGCAAAGGCATCCGACGTTACCAGATAATCGGGCGGCGGCAGCGTGCGGTCGAACAGGGCAGTGCGGCCCTCCACCATCGCTTCGCCCTGATTGCTGGCTGCTGCGGTCGGCTGCTTGGGCGCAGACGGCTGACCCGGCGCGCCCTGCCAGGCATAGCCCGCCAGCCCGAACACCAGCACCGCGCCGAACAAGGTAAAGCCTTCGCGCGGCAAGCGCAGCGCCAGCGCCGCCAGCGCAAATGCCGCAAGTGCAAGCGCGCCAATCGCGAGCCAACCGCCGATCACGCCGCCTCCTCCGCTTCGCCGCGCCGCTTGCCAAGCCGCCGCAGCAGCACGCCCGCGACGATCAGGATGACCAGCACGGGGACAGCAAAAAGCGGCCACGTGGTCGAGCTCACGGTCGGATTGTAGCTCACATAATCGCCATAACGCGCGATCAACCAGGCGCGGATCTGCTCGGGGCTTTCGCCCGCTAGAATGCGGGCCCGCACCTGATGGCGCATGTCGCCCGCCATTGGCGCGTCGCTATCGGCAATCGACTGCGATTGGCACTTGAGACAGCGCAGGGTCTGCATCAGCGCGGAGGCCTCGGCCTCAAGCCGGGGGTCTTCGAGCTGGTTATAGGCATAGGGCGCAGGCGGCATCGAGTCCTGCGCGGCGACCGGCAAAGCCATCAGCATCGCGATCATCGCCAGAACAGCGCGGATCATTTCGCCTTCTCCAACTCGGCCAGCAGCAGCGGCAAATGCTCGGGCCGGATGTCGCCGATATGCTGATAGCGGATCACGCCCTTGGCATCGATCACGAAAGTCTCCGGCACGCCCGACGAGCCGATCGCCAGCTGCACCTCGGAAATGTCATCCGCCCCGATACGCGCATAGGGATTGCCATAACGGCCGAGGAAATTGGCGACATCTTCGGGCCGGTCACGAATGGCGATGCCGACGATTTCGACGCCCTGGGCCTGCAAGGCTTCGAGCTGCGGCGCCTCGGCGATGCAGGGTACGCACCAGCTCGCCCAGATGTTGAGGAGGCGCGGCTGGCCGCCGACCAGATCGCTTTTCGACGCGCCGGGGAGCGCGGCGAAGGCGGGCTTGAGCGCGAAATCGGGGAGCGGCTCGCCGATCATCGTGCTTTCGACGAACTGGTCCTTTTCCTGCGTGAGCATGAAGGCGGCCAGCCCCGCGAAGAAGGCGAACAGCGCCAAGGGCACCCAGAACGTCATGCGGTTGGTCACGTGATGCTACTCCGCCGGGACCGGAGCCGCGCCGAGCGCTTCGACATCGGCGCGGCGTGCTTCGCCCAAGGCCGTCGCCTTGCGGCGCTTGACGTCCACTTGCACCCGGCCTGCGATCGCCAGCACACCGCCCAGCGCGATCAGCAGTCCGCCATACCAGATGAAGGTCACAAACGGCTTCCACCACACGCGGATCTGCCAGCGTCCATCCTCGGCCTGATTGCCGATCACCGCGTAAAGCTGACCGTTCCAGCGGGTCAGCAATGCGCTTTCGCTGGTCGATTGCGGGGGCGACCAGAAATTGCGCGCCTGCGGGGTCAGGATCACCGGCGCGCCGCCGTTCTGGCGCACAGCGAGGCGCGCTTCGATGGCGGTCCAGTTGGGCCCCGCCACGGGGGTCACGCTTTCGAGGGTGACGGCGAAATCGCCGACCTGCTCAGTGCCGCCGAGAGCAACCGCGGCGAGGCGTTCCTGCGTGAAGGCGCCCTCACAGGCCATGCCAAACAGCGAAACGGCAACGCCAAAATGGGCCAGCACCATGCCCCAGGTCGCGGTCGGCACGCGGGTCAGCTTGCGGCCTTTGAGCGGCAACAGTGCCGCGACCGCCAGTGCGGCCGCCAAGCCGAGGCCGAGCAAGGGCAAGAATGGGAAGTCGCCAAAGAAGCTGACAGCGGCGATGACTCCAATCAGCACCGCCGCGACCAGAAGTAGCTCAAACTGGATGCGCGCGGGCTTGTCATCCTTCCAGCGCAGCAGCGGGCCGACCGCCATGACGAGGAACATCGGCACGGCAAAGATCGCGCTGGCCGGGTTGAAGTAAGGCGGGCCAACGCTCACGCGCACATCAAATGCCTCGGTCAGCAGCGGATAGAGCGTGCCAAGCAAAACGATTGCGAGGATCGCGGAGAGCATCACATTGTTGAACACCAGCGCGCCCTCGCGGCTGGTGACAGAGAAGCGCTTGCCTTCCGCCACTGCGCCCGCACGCAGCGCGAAGATCGTGAAGGCCCCGCCGATATAGAGGGCCAGCAGAGCAAGGATGAAGGCCCCGCGCGCAGGGTCCACCGCGAAGGCGTGGACACTGGTCAGCACGCCGGAGCGGACGAGGAACGTACCCAGCATCGACATCGAGAAGGCCAGCACCCCGAGCATGATCGTCCACGTTCGCAAGGCATCGCGCGCGGCGAGCACGCTCACCGAATGCAACAGCGCGGTCGCGGCCAGCCACGGCATCAGCGAGGCGTTCTCGACCGGATCCCAGAACCACCAGCCGCCCCAGCCAAGCTCGTAATAGGCCCAGTATGATCCGGCGGTGATCCCGAAGGTGAGAAGCACCCACGCGCCCAGCACCCACGGGCGCATCACGCGCGCAAACGACGGATTGACCTGATTGGTGAGCAGCGCGCCCATCGCAAGGCTGAACGCGACCGAAAGGCCGACATATCCCGCGTAAAGCGTCGGTGGATGGATCGCGAGGCCAATGTCCTGCAGCAGCGGGTTCAGACCCACGCCCTCAACTGCAGGTACCGGCAGCCGCTCGAACGGGTTGGAGGAGAGCAGCAGGAAAGCATAGAACCCCAGCGCCACAAACCCCTGCACGCTCAATGTCGCGCCCATGGTCCGCTCCGGCAGCCGCCGCTCGAACGCCGCGAGCAATCCCCCCGACAGCGCGAGCACGCCGACCCACAGCAGCATCGAGCCCTCGTGGTTACCCCATGTGCCGGTGATCTTATAGATCAGCGGCTTCATCGAATGCGAATTGGTGGCGACCAGCTTGATCGACAAATCGGTGATCATGAAGGCCCACAGCAGCATCACGAAGGCCAGCACCGCCAGCAGCGCCTGCACCACCGCTGCGGGCCGGGCATAGACCGCCATCGGGTTCGGCCCGCCCTCCGCGGTCCGGAGCGCAAATGCACCCGAAACCATCTGCAACACTGCCAACGCCGCCGCGAGCCACAGGGCGGCCAATCCAATTTCGGCAATCATTGCTTGGTCCCTCGCCCGGTGCGCATCGCTATTTCAAGCCGACCGTGGTATCGGCGGCCATCTTGGCGGCCTGTTCGGTGCCCATGCCTTCAAGCTCCTTGGGCACATAATTCTCGTCATGCTTGGCGAGCAGGTTGGTGGCCATGAACACGCCGTTCGGCCCCAGACTGCCCTCGGCCACCACGCCCGAGCCTTCGACGAAGAGATCGGGGAGAATGCCGGTGTAGCGCACGGGGATGGCGTCAGCCGTGTTGCCGGTAACCATGAAGTTTACCGTCACGCCGTCGGCCTCGGTTGTGATCGAGCCCTTTTGCACCATCCCGCCCAGCCGCACGGCTTGGCCGACTTCCGGGGGCTCAGCCGCCATCTGTTCGGGAAGGTAGAAGTAATTCGCCTGATTGCGCAGGCTCCAGGCGGCCAGCAGGCCCGCGCCGACAATCGCGAGGAGCGCGATCACCACCAGCACGAGGCGTTGATGCTTGGCTTTCATGTCATATCCTCGTTCAGCGCCGCCGCGTGGCATCGCGCCGCGCTTCGGCGCGGGTCATGGCGCGCCATGCCCAGATGATCAGCACGGCCAGCGCAAGCCCGCCCACCGCATAGGCGAGGAACACGAAATCCCATTGGTTGACTTCCTCGCGCATCACGCCTGCTCCATCGCCGGGACCGCCGGCAGCGGGGCCTCGTCATCGAGCGCGCGGCGGCGTAGCCGGGCCTCGACCTGCTCCTGCGCGATCAGCGTGCGCATCCGCATCAGCACGATCCCGCCGAACAACAGCGAGAAACCCAGCACTGCGACCAGCAGCGGCACCAAGAAGGTCGCCTCGATCGCGCTCTTACCTGCGGTGATGCTGGGGGGCTGATGGAGCGAATTCCACCACACCACCGAACGGTTGATGATCGGCACATTGATCGCACCGACCATGCCAAAGATCGCGGCGATCTTGGAGGAGCTACCCTCGCGGCTCGCCGCCTCGGTCAGGGCGATATAGCCCGCGTAGAGGAACAGCAGCACCAGCATCGAGGTGAGCCGTCCGTCCCACTCCCACCAGGTACCCCAGGTCGGGCGGCCCCAGATCGAGCCGGTGGCAAGACAGATCGCGCAGAACACCATCCCCGGCACCGCAATCGCCCGTGCAGCAATTGCGGCGAGCGGGTGCTTCCAGATCAGCAGCATGGCCGAGGAAATCGCGATGCCCGCCCAGCCGCCCATGCCAAGCCAGGCAGCGGGCACGTGGATGAAAAGGATGCGGACCGTCTCGCCCATCAGCCGGTCAGGCGGGACCACAAACAGGCCCCATCCCACGGCGCCCACAGACAGCGCTAAGCCGCTCCAAAACAGGAGCGGCATAAGCCACTTTGCCAGTGACAGGAAACGGGTGGGGTTGGCGTAGATGTGCATGGTGTATCGTGTCTGGCGGGGCTTGTAGTCTTACACCCGAACCGGACAAGAGAGCAATTCACGGATCAAAGGATTAGTTCCCGCTGGAAGCGGGTTTCAGCCGCGCCCGATCAGCTTTTGCGCCATGCGGTCAGCCACCACATCGGACGGCACGCCAGTCGCATCGCTCTCCTGCCAGATGCTGGTGAGCCGTCCGGGAATCTGAGCGATCAAGGCGTTCACCTCAGCCACGTCGCCCGTGCGGCCATCGCGGCGCGCAAGGTACTCGGTCGCCACCGAGATGATCCCGCCCGCGTTGATGACGTAGTCGGGCGCATAGAGGATACCGCGCGCGGCCAGCACCGCGCCATGCTCCGCGCGCGCAAGCTGGTTGTTGGCCCCGCCTGCGACAATCGCGCAGTCCAGCGCGGCGATGCTCGTGTCATCGAGAATCGCGCCCAAAGCGTTGGGACTGAACACATCGCACGGCGTTGTCATTATCGCATCGCCGCCCGTATGCGCCGCACCCAGCTCGCCCGCCAGCGCAGCCGCGCGTTCGGCATTGATGTCGGCCAACGTGAGCTTTGCGCCGTCGCGCGCCAGCAGCCGTGCGACCCCGCCGCCGACACTGCCGGTGCCCTGCACCGCGACATGCACGTCTGCGAGGCTCTCGCGCCCCAGCTTGTACGCCACCGCCGCCTTGATCCCGAGATAGATACCGTAAGCCGTAAACGGCCCCGGATCGCCGCCAGCACTGCCCTCGCCCGCCACCGGTAGTCCGGACACATGCGCCGTCCGCTCAGCCACCGCGACCATGTCCGCTTCTGAGATCCCGACGTCCTCAGCCGTGACATAGCGACCGCCCAAGGCCTCAACCGCATCGCCAAAGACAGCGAGCATTTCGGGCGTCTTGGTGCGCGCGGCGTCGGCAAGGATCACCGCCTTGCCCCCGCCCATCGGCAGGCCCGCCATCGCGTTCTTGTAGCTCATCCCGCGCGACAGTCGCAGCGCATCGCGCATCGCGCTCGCCGGATCGGCATAGTGCCAGAAACGGGTGCCACCCGCCGAGGGGCCGCAATGGGTGGAGTGGACCGCAATAATCGCCGTCAGCCCGCTCGCCCGGTCATGGACCAGTTGCACCAACTCGTGCGCGTCGAAATCAGGCTCGGCCCAGAAAGCGGTCATGCATCGTCCCCTGTGGGTGCGTGACCGTGCAAAAGGAAAGGGGGATAATGGGGCGACCAACGGGGTTCGAACCCGTGACCTCCGGTACCACAAACCGGCGCTCTAACCAACTGAGCTATGATCGCCACACGCCCCTGCCCGCATATCACCAAACCGGTGCTTGCCAAGCCCACGCGAAGAGAGGCGGTTTACGCATGGCAAGCGAGCGGTCAAGTGCGCTGGCACGAGAGGCGCGCGTCTTGCATAAAGGCCCTCGCAAGGGAAGCGAAAACTGTTTCCCGAAGGCCTTCACGCAAGATTATTACGCGGCCTGCGAAACCATTGCCAAGCCTTGGAGCGCATCTATCCTTGCGCATCATGATTGAGACCAGCGAATCCATCACGACCCGGCTTGGCAAGCACGGCAGAATCCAGCGCGTGCCGACTCCGAAGGCCGAGGTGTTCCAGCTGCGAGAATTTGCCTCGCCCACACTTTGCGCCGATCTGATCGCGCTGATCGAGCGCGACCGGCGCCCCTCCACCATCGCCGACGACAATGGCGATCCCCTGTTCCGCACCAGCGAAACCTGCGATCTCGCCGCCGATCTGCCGCCGGTGCAGCAAATCGAAGCCATGATCACGCAGCTGTCAGGGATCGATCCGGCCTATGGCGAACCCCTTCAAGGCCAGCGCTACGATGTCGGGCAGGAGTTCAAGGCCCACACCGATTACTTCGCTCCGGGCGGGCGCGACTACCAGCAGTTCTGCACCCTCTCGGGTCAGCGCACCTGGACCTTTATGATCTATCTCAATGACGTCGCCGCAGGGGGTGCTACCCGGTTCAAACTGCTCGACAAGACCTTCCAACCCGAGGCGGGCAAATTGTTGTGCTGGAACAACCGTCTGCCCGATGGCGGGGTGAATGAAGCAACGCTGCATCACGGGATGAAGGTCAGAAAGGGCGTCAAATACGTGATCACCAAGTGGTATCGCGAAAAGGATTGGAGGGGGTGATGAGCGATTTTGCCGATATTGCCGAAAAGTTGCGGCTGCGGCTGACCGAACTGACAGGCCGTGCAAACGAGATCGAGGATGACCTGCGTCAGCCGCTCGAGGCAGATTTTTCCGAGCAGGCCATCGATCTTTCCGATGATGAGGCGCTGGAAGGGGTCGATGATGTGCTGCGCGCCGAAGCGCGGCAAGTGCGCCTCGCGCTCGCCCGGATCGATAATGGGACCTACGGCATCTGCACCGGCTGCGGCGAGCCAATCGGGCGTGCGCGGCTCGAAGCACAGCCAACGGCCACAACCTGCATCGCCTGCGCCGCCTGAACGCTAAAACGAAAAAGGCGACCCCGTCGGGCCGCCCTCCTCGTTGCAGCCCGAGGGCTGCGCAGCCTGAAAGCCGACTTACTTCTTGAGGGTAAGCCCGCCGAAACGCTTGTTGAACTGGGCCACACGGCCACCTTCCGATGCCTGCTGACGGCCGCCGGTCCAGGCCGGGTGGCTCAGGGGATCGATTTCGAGCGACATCACGTCGCCTTCCTTGCCCCAGGTCGAGCGGGTTTGGTATTCGGTACCATCGGTCATCTTGACCGTGATCATGTGGTAATCGGGGTGACCTTCGGCCTTCA
>OFDC01000697.1_pt1 | contig 22525 bp, 17 predicted proteins | sample 1520941 | NCBI WGS metagenome assembly OFDC01 (sample SAMEA94258168, study PRJEB24077) | hot springs metagenome | biome: Aquatic biome; feature: Water | place: India | collected 2012-12-06 | depth 5 m | reverse complement strand
CGGGCGCGAGGGCCCGCAGCTCTGCAACCAGGCGGCCGTCGTCGCCGAAGAGCTCCTCGGGACGGTAGGACCGCATCCACTGCTCCAGCAGCGCGCGGTGCGCGTCATCGGTCCGCGTGCCCGCCAGCGGCACCTGGTGGGACCGCCACGTCCCCTCGACCTGCTGACCGTCGACCACCGCCGGCCCGGTCCAGCCCTTGGGCGTCACCATCAGGATCATCGGCCACGGCCGACGCTCGACGTCGCCGTCCTCCCGCGCGAGGCGCTGGATCTCGCGGATCCGGTCGTGCGCGGTGTCCATCGCGACCAGCATCTGCCGGTGCACGTCCATCGGGTCGTCACCCTCCACGGTGAGCACCTCGTGGCCGTAGCCACGCAGCAGCGACTCCAGCTCCTCCCGGGGGATCCGCGCCGGCACGGTCGGGTTGGCGATCTTGTAGCCGTTGAGGTGGAGCACCGGCAGGACCGCGCCGTCGCGCACCGGGTCGAGGAACTTGTTGGAGTGCCAGGAAGCTGCCAGCGGTCCGGTCTCGAACTCACCGTCGCCGACGACCGCCAACGCGACGAGCTCGGGGTTGTCGAGCACCGCGCCGTAGGCGTGCGACAGGACGTAGCCGAGCTCACCGCCCTCGTGGATCGACCCCGGCGTCTCCGGCGCCACGTGGCTGGGGATCCCGCCGGGGAACGAGAACTGACGGAACAGCCGACGCAGCCCCTCCTCGTCCTGGCCCACCTGCGGGTAGACCTCGGAGTAGGTGCCCTCCAGCCATGCGTTGGCCACCGCGGCCGGTCCGCCGTGCCCGGGGCCGGCGAGGAAGACGGCGTCGACGTCCCGCTCCCGGATCAACCGGTTCAGGTGGGTCCACAGCAGGTTCAGGCCGGGCGTGGTGCCCCAGTGTCCGAGCAGGCGCGGCTTGATGTCGGCGGCCTCCAGCGGCCGGCGCAGCAGCGCGTTGTCGAGCAGGTAGATCTGCCCGACGCTGACATAGTTGGCAGCGCGCCACCAGGCGTCCAGCGCCAACAGCTGCTGGTGGTCGGGCTCAGTCGTCACGGTCGACCTCCTGGTCCTCGGCTGTCTCCACCATGACATCTCGGAAGACGTTCACGGCTCTCACGCCAGGAGTGGACTGGACGATCGTGAGTGCGCGATCGAGGTCGGACTCGCCTCCGGTGCCGGTCGCGCGCAGCTGGACGACGCCGTGCCGGACGGTGACGGGGAAGCCGAGCAGACCGGCACCGGTCAGCATGTCCGCCAGGTCCTGCTCGAGCGTCCCGTCGTCACGGGTGAGCGTCCGGACCACGTCGCTGCGGCTGACCATGCCCACGACCTGGTCCGCGGCGTCCAGCACCGGCAGGCTCTTGAACCTGTGGGCCTGGAAGACGCGACCGGCCTCGGCGAGATCCGTCTCGGGGTGGACCACGACGATCAGGCGGCTCATGACGTCCGCCACTGCGGCATCCGGTCCCTGGGACCGTGACGTCGGGCTCTCCCCCCTGTCGCCGGCCAGCACCGGATCGGCAGGAATTCGACCGGGAATGAGGTCGACCTCGCTGACGATGCCGACGAGCCGGGCGGCGCGATCGACCACGGGCAGCGCAGTCACGCCATGACTGCCCAGCAGCCTGAGGGCAGCGTCCGTAGTGCAGTCGACACTCACCGTCACGGGGCGGGGCGTCATCACGTCCGCAACACGCATCTCAACCACTGATCCCGGCTGTCGCGGCGGCCCGGGGGGCATCGGCGCCCGGGAGGGGGTCGATGTCATTCACCTGCCCCGGCCGTGGCTCGTCCCGACCGACGCCGTGCCGCAGGGCGGCCCGGCCGGCTTCGAGACGTGCCACCGGGACCCGGAAGGGCGAGCAGGAGACGTAGTCCACACCTATCTCGTCGAAGAACTCGATGGAGGCCGGATCGCCTCCGTGCTCGCCGCACACACCGACGGTGATGTCGGGCCGGACGCTGTGGGCGTCCTCCACGGCCCGCCGTACGAGCGCCCCGACCCCCTCGACGTCGATCGACGCGAAGGGCGAGTGCCGGAGCAGGCCCTGGTCGAGGTAGGACGGCAGGAACGACCGCTCCACGTCGTCGCGGGAGAAGCCCCAGGTGAGCTGGGTGAGGTCGTTGGTCCCCAGCGAGAAGAACTCCGCCTGGACGGCCAGCTCGGGGACGGTGAGGGCGGCGCGGGGGGTCTCGACCATGGTCCCGAACCGGAAGGCGACCCGGCCGCGGCGCTCCGCGACGTCCTCCGCTGCCTCGATCACGAGCGAGCGCATCAGCTCGAGCTCCGTCGCGGCACTGACCAGCGGCACCATCACCTCGAGGTCGACCTCGACTCCGCGGTCCCGCAGGTCGGCTGCGGTCTCGAAGAGCGCGAGAGCCTGGGCCCGGACCAGCTCCGGGTGCAGGATCCCCAGGCGCACGCCGCGCAAGCCCGTCATCGGGTTCTCCTCGTGCAGCCGCTGCACGCTCGCCAGTCGATCGCGATCTCGCCGGGTCGCCCCTCCCTGACGCTCGGCGAGCGCCACCCGCACCGCGAGCTCCGTCAGGTCGGGCAGGAACTCGTGGAGCGGCGCGTCGAGCAGCCTCACCGTGACCGGCCGACCGTCCATCCGCGCCAGGATCGCCTCGAAGTCGCCCTTCTGGAGCCGCTGGAGGATGGCGAGCGAGGATCGTCTCTCGGTCTCGTCGGTCGCGAGCAGGGCCCGCTGGAGGAAGGTGCGCCGGTCCCCCAGGAACATGTGCTCGGTCCGGCAGAGTCCGATCCCCTCGGCGCCGAAGCGACGCGCCCGGGTGGCATCGAGAGGCGAGTCGGCGTTCGCGCGGACCCCGAGGCGTCGGACGGCGTCGGCCCGGTCGAGCAGCCGCGCCACGGCGGGGACCACGTCACCTCGGACGATCCCACCCTCCAGCCACTCGACGACCTCCGAGCCGACGGTCCTCCGCGCACCGACGAAGACGATCCCACTGTCGCCGTCGATGGAGACGACGTCGCCCTCGGCGAGGACGTGTCCGGAACCGACGGAGACCGTCCTCCGCTCGAGGTCGATCTCGAGGTCGCCGGCGCCGCAGACGCACGGCAGCCCCATCGCGCGCGCCACGACGGCCGCATGGGACGTGCGCCCTCCGCGGTTGGTCAGCACTCCCTGGGCGGCGATCATGCCGGCGAGGTCCTCCGGCCGGGTCTCCTTGCGGACGAGGATGACGTCCTCGCCCCGGGCGGACCAGGCGACGGCGGTCGCGGCGTCGAGGACGATCCGACCGACGGCGGCTCCCGGCGACGCCGCGAGGCCCTCCGTCAGGACTGGACGCGGATGGGCCGGGTCGAAGCGTGGATGCATCAGCTGCGCGAGCTGATCCCCAGTCACGCGGAGCAGCGCCTCGTCCTCGGTGATCCAGCCCTCTTCGACGAGGTCGGCCGCGATGCGGAAGGCAGCGGCCGGGCTCCGCTTGCCGACCCGGGTCTGCAGGATCCAGAGCCGCCCCTCCTCGACGGTGAACTCGATGTCACACATGTCGCGGTAGTGGCGCTCGAGCGTGCCCATCACCGAGCGCAGCCGTCGGTACGACGCGAGGTCCAGGTCGCGAAGAGCCGACAGCGGGACCGCTGTCCGGACACCGGAGACGACGTCCTCCCCCTGGGCGGTCGGCAGGTACTCGCCGTAGTCACCCAGCTCGCCGGTCGCAGGGTCGCGCGTGAAGGCGACCCCGGAGCCGGAGGCGGCGCTCCTGTTGCCGAACACCATCACCTGGACCGTCACGGCCGTGCCCAGGTCGTCGGGGATCCCGTTGCGTCGCCGGTAGACCGCGGCCCGGTCGCTGCGCCAGGACCCGAAGACCGCGTCGATGGCCAGCACCAGCTGCTCCGAGGGGTCCTGAGGGACAGGGCGACCCGCCTCCTGCTCGCAGACGGCCTTGTTGCGCTCGACCACCGTCCGCAGGGCGCCGACGTCCAGGTCGACGTCCAGGTCGGCCCCGTGCTCGGACTTCACCGCGTCGAGCACCTCGCCGAAGGAGGCGGACGGGATCCCGAAGACCGTCTCGCCGAACATCTGCAGCATCCGCCGGTAGCAGTCGACCGCGAAGCGCTCGTCCCCGGTGACCATCGCCAAGCCCTCGACGGTGAGGTCGTTGAGCCCGATGTCCAAGATCGTGTCCATCATCCCGGGCATCGAGGTCGCAGCGCCGGACCTGACGGCGAGCAGGAGGGGGTTCGAGGCGTCGCCCAGGCAGCGCCCCGCCTGCTCCTCGAGCCGCGCCAGCTCCGCGAGGACCTGAAGGTCCAGGCCGGGCGGTCGCTCCCCGCGTGCGAGGTAGTGGCGGCACGCGTCCGTGGTGATGGTGAAACCGGGAGGCACCGGCAGGCCGAGACGCACCATCCGAGCGAGGTCTGCACCCTTGCCACCGAGCAGGTGACGGTCCGGGTCATCGAAAGCGCTGAACGAGTGGGCATATCGGATCATGCTTCGATCCTCCGCTGCCTGCTGCCACCACCTCAGGGCCGAAGGTCCCGAGCGCCTCGGTCGTTGGGCCTCAGCGCGGACAGGGGGCCGAAGGTCCCCCGTGTGAGGGGGACCGAGGCCGTACCGGAGAGTCGACGGCGCAGCCAGGCTGTCCCTATGCCCGCTTCGTCCACCACGTCCACCGTCGCAGCTGCGTGCGCCCGCTCGGACGGCTCCGACGCGGACGGAGCTCGGCGACCGCGCGCCGCGGCCAGGCCTCGATCTCGGCGCCTCCTGATCCCCCCAGCCCCGCACCACCCCACCCCTCGACCCCGGAGGAACCGATGAGAGCCGCAGTCGTCCAAGAGTTCAACGCCCCGCTCGACCTGGAGGAGCGCCCGGTACCGACCGCAGGTCCGGGCGAGGTGCTCGTCCGGATCGAGACCAGCGGGTTGTGCCACACCGACATCCACGCCGCGCACGGCGACTGGCCGGTCAAGCCCACGCCACCGTTCGTGCCTGGTCACGAGGGCGTCGGCGTCGTCCAGGCACTCGGCGCGGGCGTCACCGAACGCGCCGTCGGGGATCGCGTCGCCCTCCCGTGGCTCGGCCACGCCTGCGGTCACTGCGACCACTGCGTCACCGGTTGGGAGACGCTCTGCGAGGAGCAGCGCAACACCGGCTACTCGATCGACGGCTCCTTCGCCGAGTACGCCGTGGCGGACGCGAAGTTCGTCGTACCTGTCCCCGATGCCGTCACCAGCTTCGACGCCGCTCCGCTCACCTGCGCGGGCGTGACGACGTACAAGGCCGTGAAGGTCGCGGGGATCCGGCCGGCCGAGAGAGTCGCGGTCTTCGGCATCGGTGGACTCGGGCACCTCACCGTCCAGTACGCCCGCCTCGTCGGTGGGACCGTCATCGCTGTCGACGTCGACGACGCCAAGCTCGCCATGGCCAGCGAGCTGGGCGCTGATCACGTGGTGAACGCCCGGACGTCGGACCCCGTCGCCGCGATCAAGGAGCTGGGCGGCGCCGACGTGGCGATCGTCCTGGCCGTGCTGCCGTCCGTGTTCGAGCAGGCGCTCGCGTCGCTGCGCCGCGGAGGTCGGCTGATCTGCGTCGGTCTGCCGCCGGAGAGCGATGGGCCGATGGCACTGCCCATCTTCCCCACGGTGCTCAAGGGGATCTCCGTCATCGGCTCCATCGTCGGCACCCGCCAGGACCTTGCCGAGGTCTTCGAGCTTCACGCCCGCGGCCGCACCCGTGTGATCGCGGAGTCCCGCAAGCTCGATGACGTCAACGAGGCCATCGAGGACGTGCTGGCCGGGCGGACGACCGCACGCATCGTCTTCGAGCTCTGACCTGCAGGGGAGTGATCTCTTCGCCGCTACGCCGGTGAGGACCCCGCTCCGGGCCGTGCCTGTCGCCAGGCCTGACTCAGCCACTCGTGGACCTCCTGGTCGACCTGGGCCGGATCGCTCAGCTCGAGATGGTGCATCCAGACCCGTGGCGACGGGTGGGCGACCTCCTTGAAGCGTGGCGACGTGAGCCTCTCGTCCAGGGCGACGGAGAGCACGGCCGGAACCTCGGACCGGAGGTACTGCCCCGGTCGCCACAGGTAGGCGAAGGTGCGATGACGCCGGAACGCGATCTGTGACCGGCTGACCACCTCCTCGACGTCCTCGAGAGGGGCCAGGGCGCGCGTCACCGCCCGGTAGATCCGGAGAGTCTCCGGATGGCCGGCGAAGAGCTCCGTCGCGGTCGTCGGTGCAGTCACTGCGCGGAGGTCCCGACGGTCACATCGACAGCTGTGCGGCGTGGCCGAGGGAGCCGAGTCCCGGCTCCGCTACGGCTGTCGGCGCGGCTCATAGGCCCCGGAGGGCGTCACGATCGTCCCGGCGACACCGTCGAGGATGGAGGTGACGTCGTCCAGGGCGCCGATCGCTGCCGTCCCACCGGTCAGCTCGACGAAGCGACAGGCCGCGTCGACCTTCGGTCCCATCGACCCGGCCGGCAGGTCCAGGGCGCGCAGACCGGACGGCGTCTCGTTCCGGATCTCGGTCTGCCCCGGCTCGCCGAAGTCACGCAGGACAGCAGGCACGTCGGTCAGGACGAGCAGCAGGTCGGCGTCGAGCGCCTCGGCCAGCACGGCGCTGGTGAGGTCCTTGTCGACGACGGCCTCGACCCCGCGCAGGTCCCCGCCGACGTCCCGGATCACCGGGACTCCGCCTCCGCCTGCGCACACCACGATGGCGCCGCTCTCGAGCAGTCGCCTGATCAGGGGCGTCTCGACGACGCGCTGCGGCCGGGGCGAGCCCACCACGCGACGCCACCCGTCGCCGTCGGGTCGCACGGTCCAGCCACGCTCCTCAGCGAGTCGTTCGGCCTCCTCGCGTCCGTACATCTCGCCGACGAACTTCGTCGGGTTCTCGAACGCGGGGTCCGCCGCCTCGACGAGGGTCTGGTTGATGATCGCGGCGACCTGTCGGCCGTACACCGCGTTCTCCAGCGCCTGCAGCAGCCAGTAGCCGATCATCCCCTGGGTCTGCGCGCCGAGCACGTCGAAGGGGTACGGCGTGCTCAGGTGCGGGTCGGACGCGCTCTGCAGGGCGAGCACGCCGACCTGGGGACCGTTGCCGTGCGTCACGACGAGCTCGTGCTCCGCTGCGAGGGGGGCCAGCGCCTGGACCGCGCGCCGTACGTTCGCCTCCTGCACGCTGGCGTCCGGCCTCTGTCCGCGTTGCAGCAGGGCGTTGCCCCCGAGGGCCGCGACGATCCGCACCTCAGCCCCCCAGGGTGGCGACGAGCACGGCCTTGATGGTGTGCATGCGGTTCTCGGCCTGGTCGAAGACGATCGAGTGACGCGACTCGAACACCTCGTCGGTGACCTCGAGCGCGTCCATCCCGGTCTGCTGGAAGAGCTCCTCGCCGACCTTGGTGTGGCGGTCGTGGAAGCCGGGGAGGCAGTGCATGAACCTCACCTTCGCATTTCCGGTGGCCCGGACCACGTCCATGTTGACCTGGTAGTCCCGCAGCAGCTCGATGCGCTCCAGCCACCTCTCCTTCGGCTCGCCCATCGACACCCACACGTCGGTGTAGAGGAAGTCGACGCCGGCGACACCCTCGGCGACGTCCTCGGTCTGGAGGATCCGGGCTCCGGTCTCCTCCGCGATGGCCTGCGCCTTGGCGACCACGTCGTCGTGGTTCCAGAGCTCTCGCGGGGCGACGATCCGGACATCCATCCCCATCATCGCGCCGGCGATCAGCAGCGAGTTGCCCACGTTGTTGCGCGCGTCGCCGAGGTAGGCGAAGGCGATCTCCTCGTCGTGCTTGCCGGCGTGCTCGCGCATCGTCAGCATGTCGCAGAGCATCTGGGTGGGGTGCCACTCGTCCGTCAGGCCGTTCCACACGGGGACGCCCGCGTACGCCGCGAGTGTCTCGACGTTCTCCTGGCTCGACCCTCGGTACTCGATGCCGTCGTACATCCGGCCCAGGACGCGGGCGGTGTCCTCCATCGACTCCTTGTGGCCGATCTGCGAGCCGCCCGGGTCCAAGTAGGTCACCCGGGCGCCCTGGTCGAAGGCCGCGACCTCGAAGGCGCAGCGGGTGCGGGTCGACGTCTTCTCGAAGATGAGAGCGATGTTCTTCCGGCTCAGCCGCGGCTGCTCCGAGCCGGCGTACTTCGCCAGCTTGAGCTCGGCCGCGAGGTCGAGCAGGAAGCGCCACTCCTTCGGCGTGAAGTCGATCTCCTTGACGAAGCTGCGGTTGCGGAGGTTGAAGGCCATGACTCAGATCCCGTCCCGCTCGACGGGGCACGTCATGCAGCGTGGGCCGCCGCGTCCACGTCCGAGCTCGCTGCCCTCGATCGTGACGACCTCGACCCCGTGCTTGCGCAGGTGCGTGTTCGTCGTGACGTTCCGCTCGTAGGCCAGCACCACGCCGGGGCGGACGGCCAGCACGTTGCACCCGTCGTCCCACTGCTCCCGCTCGGCCGCACGCACGTCCTGGGTCGGTGTCAGCACGGTGATGCGATCCAGGCCGAGCGCGGCCGCGATCGCCTCGTGCATGCCTTCGGCGGGATGCGCGGTGACGCGCAGCTCCTGCTCGTCGGCCCCGGGCTCGATCGTGTACGACGGCAGCATCCCCAGCCCGGCGTACTGGGTGAAGGTGTGGTCGTCGACCATGGTCATCACGGTGTCCAGGTGCATGAAGGCCCGCTTCTGCGGCATGGACAGCGCGACGATCCGCTCTGCGCTGCCCGAGGCGAAGAGCCGTCGGGCCAGCCGCTCGACACCTTGCGGCGTCGTGCGCTCGCTCATCCCGACCAGGACGGCACCCCGCCCGAGCACGAGGATGTCGCCACCCTCGGTGGTGGCGGCTCCGCCGGAGGACCCCTCGGCCCACCAGCGGAAGCCCTCCCCGGCGAAGTGGGGGTGCCAGCGGTAGATGGCCTCGTAGTGCACGGTCTCGCGCATGCGAGCCCGCTTGCGCATGGAGTTCACCGAGACCCCGTCGAAGATCCATGCCGAGGTGTCCCGGGTGAAGAGGTGGTTGGGGAGCGGCGGGAGCAGCAGGTCGTCGACCGCCAGCGCCTTGACCAGCACCGAGCTCGGCTCCGGGATCCGTTCGAGCAGCTCACCCTTGGTCATCCCGCCGATCAGGTGGGCCGTGAGCTCCTCCGCGGGCAGGGACGAGAACAGGTCGAGCATCGCATCGACCGCCGTCGGCCCGTAGACCCGCTCGTCCAGCGTTCCTTCGAGGACGTGCTTCCTGGCCTCGGGCACGGCGAGGGTCTCGGAGAGCAGCTGGTCCAGCAGGTGCACCCGCACCCCCTGGTCGCGGAGGGCCTCCGCGAAGGCGTCGTGCTCCTGCTTGGCGCGCTTGACCCACAGCACGTCGTCGAACAGGTAGTCGTCCTTGTTGGTCGGTGTCAGGCGCTTCAGCTCGAGGCCGGGTCGGTGCAGGATCGCCTGCCTCAACACCCCCACCTCGGAGTCGACGTGCAGCCTCATGGTCGTTTCCTCGCTCGTCATCACCTCTCGATCGTCGGGTGCCGGGCGCCGGAGGGAGAGGGTCCTAGGTCCCGGGTGGACGGGAACATCGGCACCTCTCCCGCGGGGCGCTGCAGTGGTTCGGTGAGGTCCTAACCCGAGAAAGGGGCCCCCCATGACCACCTCACAGAAGGCGGCTCGCCTGGTAGCAGGCAAGCCGGCACCGACGTCAGAGCGCGAGCGGCGCTTCCGCTTCCCCAGCGCCTTCACCGTCCTCTTCGGAGTCACCATCGCGGTGTGGCTGCTGACCTTCGTGGTCCCGACCGGGGTGTACGAGACCGACGCCGAGAGCGGCCGTCCCGTGCCGGGGACCTACGGCGGCACGGACACCGGCCTGTCCTTCGGGGACCGGTTGATGGAGCTCTTCCTGGCGCCGGTCAACGGCCTCTACGGGGTCATCAACCCCGAGGGCAAGATCGGGCCCTACGAGTCGGGCGAGCTGTACGGCGCGGCCGGCGTGTTCCTCTTCGTCCTCGCGATCGGCGTCTTCATCACGATGGCGATGAAGACCGGCGCCATCGAGAACGGCGTGGCGCGGGTCGCGCAGCGGATGAGCACGCGGGGGACGGCGCTGATCGCGGTCCTGATGGTGCTCTTCTCGATCGGCGGCACGACGGAGGGCATGGCCGAGGAGACGCTGGGCTTCTACGCCCTGGTGATCCCGCTGATGCTCGCGCTGGGCTACGACCGCATGGTGGCCGCCGCGACCATCCTGGTGGGAGCCGGGATCGGGGTGCTGGCATCGACGGTGAACCCGTTCGCGACCGGCGTCGCCTCGGACTCCGCGGGCATCTCGATCGGCGACGGCATCGTCTTCCGCTTCGCGATGTACCTCGTGCTCGTCCCCATCGCCGTGTGGTGGGTCCTGCGCTACGCGCGCCGCGTGAAGGCCGACCCCTCCCGCTCCCTGGCGGCAGACGTGGACGGTGACGACGAGCTGCGCGCCCACGGACTGCGCGACGTCGCAAGGCTGACGGGCCGCGAGAGGACGGTGCTCGGCATCGTCGGCGTGACCTTCGCCTTCATGATCTTCGCGATCGTCCCCTGGGCGCAGGTCGTCAACGGGCCCGAGGCTGCGAGCTTCGGCTGGCAGCTCGACTGGTACTTCCCCGAGCTGGCCGCACTGTTCCTCGTGATGGCCCTCGTGGTGGGCGTGGTCGGCGGGCTCGGCGAGAAGGGCGTCACGGACGCCGTCGTCCGCGGCGCCGGGGACTTCATCGGGGTCGGTCTGATCATCGTCCTCGCGCGCGGCGTCACCGTGATCATGAACAACTCCGAGATCACCGGCACGGTCCTGCACGCGATGGAGAACGCAGTGGACGGAACGTCGTCCGGGGTCTTCGGCGCACTCATGTTCCTCATCAACGTCCCCCTCGCGCTGCTCGTGCCCTCGACGTCCGGGCATGCGGCGCTCGCCATGCCGATCCTCGCGCCCCTCGCGGACTTCGCCGGGGTGGAGCGGGCGATGGTGGTCACGGCCTTCCAGTCCGCATCCGGGGTGGTCAACCTGATCACCCCGACCTCGGCGGTGGTGATGGGCGGGCTCGCGCTGGCGAAGGTGCGCTACGACCAGTACCTGCGGTTCGTCCTGCCCCTCGTAGGGATCCTGCTGGTGCTGGGCACGGCCTTCGTGGCCGCCGGCGCCGCACTCTCCTGATGACGCCCCGGAGGGCACGGTGATCTCGGAGTCTGAGCCCGCGGTGCGGATCCGCGGCCTCGTGAAGACCTTCGGCTCCTTCCGAGCGCTGGACGGCCTCGATCTGACCGTCCAGCGCGGGGAGGTGCACGGCTTCCTCGGACCCAACGGCGCCGGGAAGTCGACGGCGATCCGGGTCCTGCTCGGACTGCTGCGCAAGGACGAGGGCGACCTGATGCTGCTGGGCGGCGACCCGTGGACGGAGGCGCCGGCGCTCCACCGCCGACTCGCCTACGTGCCGGGCGACGTCAGCCTGTGGCCGAACCTCACCGGCGGCGAGACCATCGACCTGCTGCTGCGCATGCGTGGGGTCGATCCCGCCCGATCCCGCCGCGACGACCTGGTCGACCGGTTCGGTCTCGACACCACGAAGCGGGGCCGCGCCTACTCGAAGGGCAACCGGCAGAAGGTGGCGCTGATCGCGGCATTCGCATCGGACTGCGAGCTCCTGGTGCTCGATGAGCCCACCTCCGGGCTCGACCCGCTCATGGAGCAGCTGTTCAACGAGTGCCTGGCGGAGCACGTCTCCCGTGGCACCACGGCATTGCTCTCCAGCCACATCCTCAGCGAGGTCGAGCGCATCGCGGACCGCGTGACGATCATCCGGGACGGTCGCGTGGTCGAGTCGGGCGACCTGGCTGCGCTGCGCCACCTCCGGCGCACCAGGATCACCGCCCGACTCGGCGGACAGGTCCCGGACCTGTCGGCGCTCCCCGGGGTGCACGAGCTCTCCGTCGACGGGCCCGAGATCAGCTGCACCGTGGAGCCGGAGATGATCTCCAAGCTCCTGGAGGCCCTCGCCGCCAGCGGGGTGGAGTCACTGATCAGTGGACCTCCCACGCTGGAGGAGCTCTTCCTCGACGCCTACCGTGGCTCGGACGAGCCACGATGATCCGAACCGCGGCTCTCCCGCCGACGTCCGACGGTGCTACCGCAGGAACCCGTCTGCTGCTGCGACTCGCGCTGCGACGGGACCGTCTCTTCGCGCCGCCGTGGTTGGCCGCCCTGCTGCTCGTGTGCTTGGCCTCGGCCGCGGCCACCCCGGGCCTCTACCCGGACGAGGCTGTGCGGGTCCGAGCGGCTGAGGCACTCAACGCCAGCCCGGCGATCGTGGCGCTCTACGGCCCGGTCCTCGACACCAGCAGCGTGGGCGAGCTCGCGATGACCAAGATGACGGTGCTGTACGCCGTCTTCGTCTCCGTCCTCTTCATCGCGCTGATCCGTCGGCACACGCGTGTCGAGGAGGAGAGCGGACGGACCGAGCTCGTCGCCTCGGCCGGAGTCGGCCGCTACGCACCGCTGGCCGCAGGCGTGCTGGAGGGCTGTCTTCTCGCCGTGATCCTCGGCGTGCTGACCGCGACCGTCAACACCGTGGGCGGCCTGGACCCCGTGGGGTCGATCGTCTTCGGCGGTGTGTGGGCAGGGACTGCGCTGGTGGCCGTCGGGGTCGGCGCCGTCACCGCCCAGCTCGCGGCGAGCGCGAGGACCTGCGCGGCGTACGCCGCCGCCACTGTGGGCGCCTTCTTCGTGCTGCGCGCGATCGGTGACACCGGCCCAGGTTGGGTCAGCTGGCTCTCGCCACTCGGGTGGAACACCCAGGTGAGCTCCTATTCCGGGCCGCGCTGGGGGCTGCTCGTCCTCTACCCGCTGCTCGCCGCTGTCCTGCTCCTCGCCGCGTGGACGCTCCGCACCCATCGCGACCTGGCCGCCGGCCTGATCGTCGCGCGACCGGGTCCGCCGACCGGCTCTCCTCGGCTCGAAGGCGCGCTCACCGTGGCGCTCCGGGTGCACGCGACGTCGCTCGTCCTGTGGACCGTCGGCTGCGTTGTCCTGGGCGCACTGTTCGGCATGATCGTCCCCGGCATCGGCGACCTGCTCGACTCCACCCCTGCCCAGGCCGTCATCGACAAGCTGGGCGGGGCGTTGGTCGCGGCGATCCTCTCGGTCCTGGCGGTGGTGGTCACCTACTTCGCCTCCACCGTGATCGCCCATGCCGGCTCCGACGAGCAACAAGGCCGCGCAGAGATGGTGCTGTCGACCGCGGTGAGTCGCCCTCGCTGGTTCCTGGCCACGATGACGCTCGCGGTGGCCGGGACCGCGTGGCTGCTCGCGGCCACGGGCACGGCGATGTGGGTGGGCTACGCCATCGCAGGCGGGCCGGGCGTCGGGAACATCTGGGTGGCGGCGCTCGGCTGGGCGCCGGCGGTCTGGGTGGTGGTGGGTCTGTCGGGTCTCTGCCTCGCCTTCCGACCGGCTGCAGCAGCTGCTGCGTGGGCGTGGCCTGCCGGCTTCCTGGTCCTGACTCTGGTCGTGGACCTGCTCGACCTGCCGGGATGGCTGGGGCGGCTCTCGCCGTACTCCCACGTCCCGGGGCTGCCGACCGCGCGCTGGGACTGGGGTGCGGAGCTCGCGCTGGCCGCCGTCGCCGCCGTACTCCTCGCCGCCGCGACCGCGATCTTCACTCGTCGAGACGTCGGTAGTGGCTGAGCCGCCCGCTGCGGTGATCGCCGGCCTGCCGCTCCTGGCCCGCCAGGCGGGTCACTCATGGTGCGAGGGGCCGAAGGTCCCGTCTCCGCAGGTCTGGTGCCCGTCGTCGGCTGCCGCACGCCGGGCGACGCTGTAGTCATGAGTCCCAGCACCACGACGGAGCTGCACGGAGGATCGCAGACGGCTGACGTCGGACCTGAGTGGCAGCCGTGGTGCAGCATGGCCGAGACGCACTCCGGCGTCGTGATCTTCCTCGGCGGCCGGGCTCTCAAGATCAAGAAGCCGGTGGACCTGGGGTTCCTCGACTTCCGTGACGTACGACGGCGGCGAGCTGTCTGCGAGCGCGAGGTCGAGCTGAACCGCCGCCTGGCGCCCGACGTCTACCTCGGTGTCGGCGACATCGTCGATCCGGACGGGCAGCTCGAGCCGGTGGTCGTCATGAGGCGGCTGCCCGACGACAGCAGGCTCTCCGCGCTCGTCCGTCGTGGGGCCGACATCGGGGAGGACGTCGGCCGGATCGCGCGGGTGCTCGCGACCTTCCACGCCGCGGCGGTGACCGGCCCCGACATCCAGGCGAACGGCACGCTGGCGGCGCTCCGGCGACGCTGGGAGGCGAACCTCGGCGAGTCGGCCGACTACGCAGGACGACTCATCGCTCCGGACGACCTGGACGAGATCACGACTCTCGTCCGTCGGTACCTCGACGGGCGCGCCGACCTCTTCGAGGAGCGCATCGCGCGCGGCGCCATCGTGGACGGGCACGGGGACCTGACCCCCGACGATGTCTTCTGCCTCCCCGACGGGCCCCGTCTGCTGGACTGCCTCGAGTTCGACGACCGGCTCCGGCACGTCGACCGGCTCGACGACGTCGCCTTCCTGGCCATGGGGCTCGAGGCGCTGGGCGCCGAGGAGTCCGCCGACGCGCTCGTGGCGGCGTGGATCGAGTACCTGGACGACCCGGCCCCCACGTCGCTGCTCCACCACTTCATCGCCTACCGCGCGTTCGTGCGCGCCAAGGTCGCGTGCGTGCGCGCCGCGCAGACCGGCGTCGACCACTCAGCCGAGGTCGACACCTTCGTGCACCTCACCCTGACACACCTCCGGGCCGGGGCCGTGAAGCTCGTCCTGGTCGGCGGCGCCCCGGGATGCGGCAAGTCCACCGTTGCCGGCACCGTCGCGGACCGGCTCGGCATGGTGGCGCTCAGCAGCGACCGCGTGCGCAAGGAGATGGCCGGCATCGACCCGTGCGCGTCCGGGGCGGCGGCCATCGGTCAGGGCATCTACGACGCCCGGAGCACCGGCGCGACGTACGGCGAGCTGCTCCACCGTGCCGAGATGCTGCTGGGCCGGGGCGAGTCGGTGGTGCTCGATGCTTCCTGGACGCGTGCCCAGGACCGGGACCGCGCCCGCGCGCTGGCCGCCGGCTTGCACGCCGACCTCGTCGAGCTTCGCTGCGATGTCGACCAGGCGACGGCCGCCTCTCGGATCGTCGCGCGTGATGACATCTCGGATGCCGACAGCCACGTCGCCGAGGTGCTCCGCCAGGCGGCGGAGCCTTGGCCGTCCGCGCACGTCATCGACACCGGCCTGTCCGTCACCGAATGCGGGGACAGGGCATGCGTCCTGGTCCGGCCGCACGCACCCGCACGGCGGCAGCCCGTCCTCTGAACACGGGCTGGTCGTGAGGCCCTCGAGCTCGTTCATCTCAGGACCAAGGACCCTGGCACGGGCCGACCACGACGCGTAGAACTTCAGGTACGTGCCCCGCAAGGGGCTCGGGACGACTCGGAGCAGAAGGTCCACCGGGAGGGCAACCTCCACGCAGGGCGACGAGACCACCGGGACCCGCATCGAAGAGCCGTCGAGAGGGAACGTCCAACGTTCCCGGAGGACCCCCGCGACTCCCACTCGCGGGGGCCCTCCTTCCTCGGGAGGACGCCGCGTGCGAGCCCACTGTTGGGCCGAGACAGTTCTGGGTCGGCGCCGCATGAGGCTGCTCAGGCGAGGCGCAGATGCAGCGAAGCCGCAGGTCAGCGGGCTGACCTGCGGCTTCGACGTCCTGCGCGCCTGTAGGGATTCGAACCCCAAACCTTCTGATCCGTAGTCGGATGGCATGTCACCGCGGCAGCCGGGACAAGTCCGTTGGCAGCGGGGACACCGGTGCACTTCGGCACCGATCGACGCAGTTCGGCGTACGCATGTGTCCCCCTGGTGTCCCCACGAGGAGCAGTCCCGATAGTCGGGAGGGTCGGTGCAGGGTCACAGCAGCAGGCGAGCATCGAGAGTCCTCTGGCTTGTCGGGGTCATGGACGGTAGCTGCCGGACCGCACACCGTGCGTTACAGCCCCCCACCAGCACCACTAGGTGTCCAGCTCCCCCAGCCCTAACCTTTTCGGGTGGACTGCGGGCAATCGCGATCGTCTAGCCTCTCGGGCAGCCGTGACAAGATCTACGGCTTCGAGTCGGCGCTCGCCACCCTGCACCTTCGGTCACCGTCCTTCATGCCTGGCGACGCCAGGTGAACAAGCACATAGTCGAGCCAGGGTGTGCGGTTTCCGAACCGCGGCACCGTCGCTGGTGGCACCCATCGGTTCGCATCGTGCCCCTGACCGAGAACGAGTCGGCGCTGACGGGTGGTGGCCCGGAAGACGTGCATCTTCGCGGCCTCGCCCTGGGCATCGACCGCCTCCAGCACACCGAGATCCTCCAGCGAATCGATCGCCTTGGCCTTGATGCCGGCTACAGCGAAGATGGCAAGCAGCACCTGTTGCTCCGCTGACGCACCAACCTCGAGGCGAGCCGTGATGCAGTCCCATCTCCCGTCGAGGTCGTCCGCGAGACCACGTCTGCGAAGCAGGGCGACTCTTCCCCGCCACTCGACGATGACGGCCATGTCCGGTCCGCGCTGAGGAACCGGCAGGGACGCCTGCGGCGACCCGGAGCGAAACACCGACATGGCCGCCGTCGAGGGCTCAGGTTCCTCAGGCAAAGAGCATGCCGCCGTCGATCAGCGGCGACTGCCCCGTCATGTAGTCAGAGTCCGGACCGGCGAGGTAAGACACGAAGGCGGCGACATCGGAGCCCTGGGACACCCGCCCGATGGTGATGCCGGCGGCCATGGCCTTCATCGACTCACCTTCGGCCATGTCGTTGATCGCGCCGAGGTCCCGGTCGACCTCGACCCACATCTGGGTGTCCACGATTCCGGGGCAGTAGGCGTTGACGGTGATGCCGTGCTCGGCCCACTCCTGGGCGGCGGCCTGGGTGAGCGCGCGGACGCCGAACTTCGACGACGAGTAGACGCCGAGCAGGCCGAAGCCCTTGTGGCCCGCGATCGACGAGGCGCCGATGATCTTGCCGCCATTCCCCTGCTTGATCATCTGTCGAGCCGCCTCGGTGTAGCAGAGGAAGAGTCCCTTCCCGTTCACGCGGTGCACCAGGTCGTACTCGTCGGGGGTCACGTCGAGCAGCGCCTTGGTCTGGGCGATGCCGGCGTTGGCCACCATCACATCGAGGGAGCCGAGCTGCTCGGCCGTCTGCTCGACGATCCGGCGCACCGACTCGGGTTCGGTGACATCGCCGGTGAGGGCGATGGCACGCACACCGGAAGCCTCGATCTCGGTGCGGGTCTTCTCGAGCTCGTCCGCCATGGACGGCAGGTCCGAGACGGCGATGTCGTGTCCGTCCGCGGCCAGCCGCAAGGCGATCGCCTTGCCGATCCCACGCGCTGCACCTGTGATGTGTACGACGGTCATTGGTCTTCTCCTTTGAGTTGTGTCGTTGCGGGCGCCGGACTGACGCCCCGTTGGTTGGACGATTGGGCTCATGCAGGCACGAGTGGCTCTTCGGTGCGAGCCCGCGCGGTGCCAGCGGCCTCGAGGGCGAGCTGCCGTTCTCGAGCGAGGTTGCGCCGCATCGCGATCTGGAAGAGCGCTGCCTCGAGCGCGATGACGGCGAGGAGCAGCACGCCCGTGAAGAGCTCGGAGACGTAGCTCTTGACCCCCATGGACGAGAGGCCCGCGGCCAGGGTGCTCGTGATCACCACACCGAGCAGGACGTTGACCATGTCGCCACGACCGCCGGCGAGCCCGATGCCGCCCACGAGTGCGGCGGCGACGCCCAGCAGGAGCATCGTGCCGAAGCCGTCGGGCGTTGCGGACCCGCTCCTCAGCGAGGACATCGCTCCTGCGAGTGCCCCACAGGCCCCGGAGATCGCGAACGCAGTGACGAGCGTCCGGTTCAGCGGCACACCGGCCGCCACGGCCTCCTGGCGTCCGCCGCCGATCGCGTACATCGCTCGGCCCGGTCGGCTGCGGGACAGGTAGAGCCCGAGGGACAGGAGCACCAGCAGGGCAGTCACCGAGAGCGGCGAGAAGACCCAGGTTCGTTGCAGGAGTGGATCCGTCAGCAGGTAGTTCGTGAGGCTGACCGGCACCCCCTCGGTGATCAGGAACGCGACGCCCCGGAGAAGGATCAAGGTGGCGACGGTCAGCACGAGCGAGCTGATGCCGAGTCGCGCGATCGACCAGCCCTGGAGTGCGCCGATCGCAGCACCGCCCAGCGTCGCCAGCACGATGAGTGGCACGAGCCCGAGCCCGGCGTCACCGAGGACGATGACTCCGGCACCGGACACCGCTGCCATCGACGCGATCGACAGGTCGAGCTCCCCGACGATCATGGTGACCGCCAGACCTGCCGTGATGATCCCCAGCGGCACGAGGCGTTCCAGCACGGCGAAGAGAGCGTTCTCTCCCACGAAGTTCGGCGCGATCATCGTGAAGACTCCGAGCAGCAGGAGCAAGATGGTCAGCTGGAGCCCGTAGCGGTTCCAGATTTCTGTTGCCCTGTTCATCGTCCGTCCGCCTTCCGGATCAGGTGGAGTGTCACGACCAGCACGACCGTGACCAGACCGACGCCGAACACCCGGACTCCGGGCGCGAGGCCGTGGAGCAACATGACGTTGGCGAGCGTCACCAGAAGGAGCGCGCCCAGCGCCGATCGCGCGGGCGACGCGTCGCCTCCGGCGACAGCAGCTCCTCCGACGAGGACCGCGGCGATGATGTCCATCGTCAGGTTCGGGAGGTCGTTGGCCTGCATCTGGCGCAGCTGGGCAGCTGAGAAGATCCCCGCCAGCGCGGCGCCGATCGACAAGGAGGTGAACGCGACGACGGTCGTCGCCAGGACCGAGATTCCGGTGGTGCGTCCCGCGTCGCGGCTCTGACCGACCAGCCGGAGCTGGCGCCCCATGACCGTTCGCTCGGTGAGCACCGTCGCCAACGCCGTCAGCACCAGGAAGGCGACCACCGGCATCGGGAGACCGAGCACGTCCGCGGTCGCCAGTCCCGTGACCTGGGTGGCTCCCGCCGTGACCACCTCTCCGCCGGTCCAGACCGCGATCGCTCCGTAGACGATGGTCCCGAAGGCGAGCGTCGTGATGACGGGGTTGAGCCCGCCCGCGACGATCAGCGCCTGCACGCCGCCCAGCAGGGTCACCAGGACGACCGTGACGAGGACCGCCAGGGTGGCCGATCCGGTCCTGTCCGCCGTGGCGAGGAAGGTGATTCCCGCCATCACCACGGTGGAGCCGACCCCCAGGGAGAAGAAGTTGCCCGAGAGCGTGACGGCAGTCATCCCGACAGCAGCGATGCCGGTGATCGCCGTGTTGATCAGGATGGCGCGGAAGTTCGTCGGGTCGGCGAAGCCGGGAGTCGTGAGCGCCGCGACCAGGACGACGGTGGCGATCAGGAGCGGCAGCGCGTACTGCGCGACCAGGCGGCCGGTGTTCGAGTGTCGTCCGACCGGTGCCCAGCGGGCCGCGGCAGCATCGATGTTCGTCATGCGGAGATCTCCTCTCGGTGCAGAACCTCGCGGACCAGCTCGTGCTCGGTCCATCCCGTTGCGGGCCGGCTGTGCGTCGCGATGCCTCGGTAGAAGGTGGTGACGGTGTCGGACAGCCCGAGCACCTCATTGGTGTCCGACGAGCCCACAACGACGGCGACACCCGACTCGGCGATGCGGCGCAGGGTCGCGTAGATGTCGGCGCGCGCACCGACATCGACCCCGCGCGTCGGCTCCTCCACGAGGAGCACCCGCGGTCGGATGCCGCTCCACTTGCCGACCGCGACCTTCTGCTGGTTGCCGCCGGACAACGAGCCCAACGTGCGTTCCAGTCGCGCTGCGTCGAGCGCGAAGGCATCCGCCACCTCGGACGCGCTGCGACCCTCCTGCGCTCTCCGGATGAATCCGTTCCGCGACACCGAGGGCAACCAGGGAGACGACAGGTTGTGCCGGATCGACGAACGCGCGAAGATCCCGTCGCGCTTGCGGTCCGGCGAGCAGTACGCCACACCGGCCCGGATGCCTGCCCGACGGCTGCGCGCGGCTCCCGCGGCCCCGTCGACACGGAGCTCGCCGTCGAGAATCGGCGCGATGCCGGCCAGGGCCTCCATGACGGCGCTGGCCCCGGAGCCGACCTGGCCGGTCAGTCCGTGGATCTCGCCCGCCCGCACGACGAGGTCGAGCGGTGCGCGGAAGCCGGGCGCGACGAGCTGGCGGGCCTCGAGCACGACCGGCCCGAGCTCCGTGCCGCGGTCGGGGTAGAGGTGCGAGAGCTCCCGGCCGATCATCTTCGCGACCACGGTGTCCACGTCGAGGTCGCCGACGTCGTACGGCGGCTCGCTGGTCCCGTTGCGGAAGATCGTCACCCGGTCAGCGATCTCGAACACCTCGCCCAGGCGGTGGGTGACATAGATGATGCTGCGTCCCTCACCGGCCAGGCGCCGAGCGGCGTCGAGGACCCTGCCCACCTCTGCGTCGGAGAGGGCGGCCGTCGGCTCGTCGAAGATCAGGATCCGGGCGTCCCGAGCCAGCACGCGGGCGATCTCCACCAGCTGCATCTCAGCGACCGAGAGCGTCGACACCTCCGCTCGGGGATCGAGGTGCTCGAGGCCGACGCGCGCGAGGATCTTGCGGGCCTCGCGGGCCAGCCGCCGGGGGCGCCGCACCCACGGGGTCGCGCTCTGACCGAGGAAGAGGTTGTCGGCCACCGACATGGTCGCGACGGTGCTGTACTCCTGCTGGACCACGGCGATGCCGGCAGCCTGCGATGCGGCCACGTTGGGGAGCTCGACCGCCTCCCCGTCGATGACGATCTCACCGGCGTCGGGGGGGACGAGGCCCGACAGGATCTTGACCAGGGTGCTCTTGCCGGCGCCGTTCTCGCCGAGAAGCGCCATGATCTCGCCGGCGCGGAGCTCGAACGAGACCTTGTCCAGCGCGGTGAAGGCGCCGTAGGTCCTGGTGACGCCGCGGACCGACAGGCGCGGCGTGTGCACGTCCTCCATGCTGTTTCCTTCCAGCAGACGTTGGCGGGCAGAAGTGCCCCGTGGGAGCGGGCGGTGGTGCCGCGGCGCCGGTGCGCAGCGCGGCACCACCGCGGGACTCAGTTGAGCTCGCTGAAGGAGCGGTCCCACACCTTGATGGAGTCGAGGTTCGCCGCGGTCACCTGCGGGTTCATCATGAACGTCGCCTGGTGCGGGGCCTCGACATCGAGCTCGGGCGTCGCCTCGTCGACAGGAAGGGTGAAGTCACCGTCGACCGTCTCGCCCGTGGCGAGGTACTGCGCGGCGGTACGGACCACGAGGGTGCCCTCGATGACGGGCGACTGCAGGACGGCGGACCAGATCTTGCCGCTCTTCAGGTTGGTCAGGTCCCCGGAGGAGGTGCCCGCGATGACGATGACGTCCTTGCCCGGCTCCAGCCCGTTCTGCTCGAGGGCCTGCACGACCCCGTTCGCGACGTCATTGCTGTGCGTGTAGACGAAGTCGATGCCTTCGTCGAGGTGCTGCGGAATGACCTGGCTGGCCGCTGCGAACCCACCCTGCGCGTCGACCGTGGGGGTCGGCTCGACGGCGAGGACGTTGAAGCTCTCACCCGCGGTCTCGGCGAACGCCTTCTCACGGTCGTCCCCCGCGGCATAGCCAGACGTGAAGCGGATCTCGATCAGGTTCGGCTTGCCGTCCGGACCGTTGAGCTCGAAGCCGTCCGCGGTCACCTTCTCCAGCGCATCGAGGGCGTCCTCTCCGGCCTGCACGCCGATGCCGGTGTCACTCACGCCGGCGTACGCAGCCACGAACTCCTCGGCGTCGGGCTGGACGGCCTGGTTCCACTGGATGACGGGCGCCTTCGCGGCGAGCTGGCGGATCGAGTTGGTCGACGCGGCGGCAGATGCCGGCCAGAAGAGGATCGCGGCAGCCTCCTCACCGGTGGCGAGCCACTCCTGGACCTGCTGGTCCTGCTCGGTCTGGTCGAAGTCGTTCTCGACGATCTTGGCCTCGTAGTCCAGCTCGGCGGCCTCGTCCTCGATCGCTTCGGCGGCTGCCTTGAGATAGACGTTCGACGTCGACGGCATGAACACCATCAGGAGCTTCCCGTCTCCCTTGACGGAGCCGCTTCCCTGCACGTCGGAGGCTGCCGAGGAGCCTCCGCTCGAGCAGGCGGCGAGTGCGATGGCGAGGAGCGACAGCAGAACCGCGACCAGCGGCTTGGTCGCGTGGCGGGCACGTGTGGTCATGTCTGCACTGACTTTCAGTCGTGAGCGCGCCGGTGCGCGCTGGGGAATCGCCGGGCCCGAGATACCGGCGGAGTCCCGGCAGCGCCGCAGCGGCCGGATGACAGGGACGTGTCGCGACGCGGGCGAGTGTGTGGTCCGCGGATCGTCTCGACTTCCTCGCGACGCGACCGGTGTGATGCCGGTCACCTGCGAGTGAACCTCACGCTACGAGGCGCTCGCACAGAACTGTTGTTGCATGTTGGGACACTCCCGCCGGACACCGGCGGGACAGCACAAGCA
>OFDC01000696.1_pt1 | contig 22555 bp, 28 predicted proteins | sample 1520941 | NCBI WGS metagenome assembly OFDC01 (sample SAMEA94258168, study PRJEB24077) | hot springs metagenome | biome: Aquatic biome; feature: Water | place: India | collected 2012-12-06 | depth 5 m | reverse complement strand
TGTTCATCGCTTCGGAAGTGATGTTCTTCGTCGGCTGGTTCTGGGCCTTCTTCGACTTCTCGCTGTTCCCTTCGACGCTTGCTGAAGTCGTCGGTGGGCAGTGGCCTCCCAAGGCGATCGAAGCGGTCATGGACCCGTTCGACCTGCCGCTGCTCAACACTCTGATCCTGCTGTGCTCGGGCACCACGCTGACCTGGGCGCACCATGCCCTGATCCACGGTGACCGTGACGGACTCAAGAAGGGGCTGTGGGCAACGATCATCCTCGGCGTCGTGTTCTCGATGATCCAGGCATACGAGTATGCCCACGCGCCATTCGCCTTCGGCACCAACACCTACGGTTCGGCCTTCTACATGGCCACCGGCTTCCACGGCTTCCACGTGATCGTCGGCACGATCTTCCTGATCGTCTGCCTGGTCCGCGCCTACAAGGGCCACTTCACCCCGCGTCAGCACTTCGGTTTCGAAGCTGCCGCATGGTACTGGCACTTCGTTGACGTGGTGTGGCTGTTCCTGTTCGTCGCCATCTACGTGTGGGGCGGCTGGGGCTACAAGATCCACTGATGCCGTCTGGCGATGGCCAGCACTCGAAGGGGCAGCCGGGGATCACCCAGGCTGCCCTTTTCGGTTTGTGCCCGCGTTGTGGTGCAAAAGGGCTGTGGTCTGGCTTCGCGGCGCTGGCAGAGCGTTGCCAGGCGTGCGGTCTTGAATTCGAACGCCACGAGCCGCGTGGGCGAGAAATGTATCTCGTCATCCTACCCGTCACGATCCTGCTGGTTCTTGCCGCGCTCAAGCTGGATGACTTCGTGCAGTTGCCGATCTGGGCGCTGATCGGACTGTGGGGAGCGCTGGTGCCAACGGTCGTGACCGTCACCCTGCGCTACGCCAAGGTGACCGTGCTGATGGCGCGACTCGAAAAGGAAGGTTCCCTCTGATGCGGCGCGTGCCGATCGTCCCTACCGTGATCGTGATTGCTGCTGTCCTGACGATGGTCGGGCTCGGGGTCTGGCAGCTTGAGCGCCTGCAATGGAAGCAGAGCCTTTTGGCGCACTACGTGGCGGCCATGGCAAATCCGGCGGCAGTGCCCTTCCCATCAGCCAATCCGCAGGAGACCGAGGCCGTTCTGTTCCGGCGGTCGAGTGTGAATTGCCGCTTCACTTCGAATTGGAACTCCATCTCCGGGCGAAACGGCAATGATCAGGCGGGCTATGTCCATGTCGTGCTCTGCGGGATCGGCGGGAACAAGACCGCTTACGTGCAGGCGGGCTGGACCCAGGGTCCCCAACATCCCGAATGGAAAGGCGGCGAGGTAAGTGGCCTGATCGCGCCCTACATGGATGGAAGCGCTCGCCTCATTGCCGATCCGGCGGCTCCCGGCTTCGAGGCCAGTGCAAAGCCCAATCCCAGCGACATCCCCAACAACCACCTCGCCTACGCCGTCCAGTGGTTCTTCTTCGCCCTCGTCGCCTTGGTGATCTATGGCCTGGCTCTGCGCAAGCGATGGCGCGAGCGGGGCTGACTCCTCAATCCTTGCCCTTTGCGCCCTTGGCCGCTAACCGCGCAAACCCATGAAGTACGTCAGCACCCGGGGGCAGGCACCCTCGCTCGATTTTCAGGGCGTCACGCTCGCAGGCCTCGCTTCGGATGGCGGGCTCTACGTGCCCGAAACCTGGCCGCAGTTCAGCGCGGACGAGATCGCCGCCATGGCCGGGCTCCCCTATGCCAAGCTGGCGCAGACCATCATGCAGCCCTTCGTCGGCACCTGCCTGACGCCGGAGCGCCTGCTCCAACTGTGCGAGCAGGCCTATGGTCGCTTCGCCCACGCTGCCGTCGTGCCATTGAAGCAGCTCGACGAGACGCAGTGGGTGCTCGAACTGTTCCACGGCCCCACGCTGGCGTTCAAGGACGTCGCGCTGCAACTCCTCGGCCTGCTGTTCGAGGAATTCCTCGCCCGCGGTGACGAGCACATCACCATTGTCGGCGCCACCTCGGGCGATACCGGCTCTGCCGCCATTGACGCGGTGGCAGGTCGCGCCAAGGTCGACATTTTCATGCTCCACCCGCATGGCCGCGTGTCCGATGTACAGCGTCGCCAGATGACCACGGTCATCGCCCCTAACGTCCATAACATCGCCATCGACGGCAGCTTCGACGACGCGCAAGCGATGGTGAAGCGCATGTTCAACGATGCCGCGATGACCAGCCGCTTTGGCATCGCTGCGGTGAACTCGATCAACTGGGCGCGGCTGATGGCGCAGGTGGTCTACTACTTCTACGCAGCGCTCCAGCTTGGCGCGCCGCAGCGCAAGGTCGCGTTCTCGGTTCCGACCGGCAACTTCGGCGACGTGTTCGCTGGCTATGTTGCTGCGAAGATGGGCCTGCCGATCGAGCGCCTGATCGTGGCCACCAACGTCAACGACATCCTCCACCGTGCGCTGTCGAACGGCGACTATTCGGCCAGCACCGTTACCCCCACCGCTGCCCCGTCGATGGACATCCAGGTCTCGTCGAACTTCGAACGCCTGCTGTTCGACGGCTGCGGTCGCGACGGCGCCGCGCTCGCCGGTCAGATGAAGCATTTTGAAGCGACCAAGGCGATGCAGCTGACCAACGCGCAGCGCGAATCGGCGGCCGAGCTTTTCACCTCCGAGCGCGCCGACGCCGGGCAGATGGCCAACGCCATGCGCTGGGCCTATGAGGCTTGCGGCGAGGTGCTGGACCCGCACACCGCGATCGGCCTCCACGCCGCCCGCGTTGCGGGAGGCATCCCGGCCGGCGTGCCGATCGTCACGCTCGCCACAGCGCACCCGGCCAAATTCGTCGACGCGGTAGAGCGTGCCACCGGCGTTCGTCCCGGCCTGCCTTCTCGCGTGGGTGACCTGTTCGAGCGTGAGGAGCGCTATGATCGCCTGCCCGGCGAGTATGACGCTGTCGCTGCCTACGTCGCCGAGCGCGCGACGCTCAAGCATGGCTGATCTCGATCTCCAGCCGAAGCTGATGGTCGGCGAGGGCTGGGCGGACTTCGCCCTGCTCGATTCCGGCCACGGTCGGAAGCTGGAGCAATATGGCCCGCACCGCTTCATCCGTCCTGAACCGCAGGCGATGTGGACGCCGCGCATTTCGGACTGGCGCGCCGACGCCGAGTTCGTCCCCGGCTCCGACGAGGACGGCGGCGGCCGCTGGCAGTTCGACCGTCCGGTCGCGCGCGAGGGCTGGGAGGTCGGCTGGAACGACGTCCGCTTCACTGCCACCTGCACGCCGTTCCGCCATCTCGGCTTCTTCCCGGACATGGCCCCGGTGTGGGACTGGATGGGCGAGCGTCTTGCCGGCAAGCCTGACGCGCAGACTTTGAACCTGTTCGGCTACACCGGCGTCGGCACGCTGGCGCTGTCCGATTACGGCCCGGTCACTCACGTCGACGCCTCGAAGAAGTCTGTCGCCCAGGCCCGCGCCAATGCACAATTGTCAGGCATGGCCGAACGCCCGGTCCGCTGGATCATTGACGACGCCGCCAAGTTCACTGCCCGCGAAGTCCGCCGCGGTCGCCGTTACGATGGCATCATCCTCGATCCACCCAAGTTCGGTCGCGGTCCCGATGGTGAAGTCTGGCGGCTCGAGGAAAGCCTCCCCGGCCTAGTCCGCGACTGCGCGCAACTGCTCGACGCCGACAGCCGCTTCTTGTTTCTGACCGTCTACGCCGTGCGCATGTCTTCCCTCGCCATCGCCGGTCTGCTGGCCGAAGCGCTCAAGGACCTGCCCGGCACGATCGAGCACGGCGACCTGTGCATCCGCGAACAGGGCGAAGGCGGGCGGCACTTGCCGACAGCCATTTTCGCGCGGTGGAGGAATCCATGATCAAGTCGGATTTGACGAAGAAATCTCAGGCAGAGATCGAAAGGTGGATAGCTCGCCATGAGGAAAAGGGGCTCACTGGTGATCCGCTTTATATCGCCTTGCTGCACGAGCGGATCCGGCGTGCGCATGAGAGTCAGAAACTGAGCCTTGACGTCTCGCTTGAGCATTTGAAGCAGGCTGCAATCCGTCAGAAATGTACAACTTATGGTGCCCTCGCAGCCGCCAGTCAGGTTGAATGGTCAAAGGCACGACATCAGATGAATGGGGTAAACGGGCATCTGGATCGCCTATTAGACATGTGCTTCCTGCGGAAACTCCCGCTTCTCACCGCAATTTGTGTAAACCAAGAAAACGTTGAGAGTGGTGAGTTGGGTGAGGATTCACTGAAAGGTTTTGCGACAGGTGCAAAGCGTTTGGGCTTTAAGGTCTCCGACGCACTGGAGTTTCATCGCAGGTGCCGAGAAGAGTGCTGGGAATGGGGACGTGTAAACGCAGGGGTTCTGGGAAGTGAATGATAGCCTGATCCTCGAAGTCGCCAATCTTGAAACCGATGTCCTTACGGGGATTTATTCGGAAGAGACCGGCCGTCCGCAGCCGCTGCGCATCACCATGCGCGTCGGGCTCAGGCATCAGGATCGCTACACTGCCGATTGCCCGCTTGCCGCGAGCAAGAACTACATGGACCTCAAGTTCGCGGCCACCGATGGCTTGCCCAAGGGGGTGCATTTCAAGCTGATCGAAGCCGTGGCAGACCACATCATTGAAACGCTGATGTTGCAGGATGACCGGGTTCAGTGGGTGGAAGTGAAGATCGTGAAGATGGCGATCAGCGAGAACGGCGAGGAAATCGGGATCACGCTGAAGCGCGAGCGCAAGGCTTGAGCCAGCGCCCCCTCGCGCTTGTCACCGGCGGATGGCGCCGGATCGGCGGCGCGATTGCCCGCAAGCTCGCGGGCGAGGGCTGGGATCTGGCGCTCCACGCCCACCGGCCTTCCACGTTTGACAATGAGTTCAAAGCCCAGCTTGAATGGCTTGGTGCTGCGGTCCACCCCATTTCGGGGGACCTCGAAGATCCGGCCTATCCGCCCAGCCTCTTGGCCGATGTCACCGCGCTTGCCGGTCGCTCACCGGACCTTCTGGTCAACTGCGCTTCGCTGTTCCACGATGATCGCGCGGAGACGATCACCTCCGAAGCGCTTGAACAGCATTTCCGGGTGAACCTGTTCGCCCCTCTTCTGCTGACCCGCGCCTTTGCCGAGGCCTTGGGTGAGCGGGATGGTTCGGTGGTCAACATTCTTGACCAGCGCGTGCTCAATCCCGTGCCGGACCAGATCAGCTACACACTGTCAAAGCAGGCGCTCCACGCCTCGGTCCGGACCATGGCCCGCGCCATGGCGCCCAAGGTGCGAGTCAACGGCGTTGCGCCGGGCCTGATTCTGCCGACCGCGGATTACGATGCCGAACAATGGCGGCGGCTCGAGGACATCATGCCCTTGAAGCGGCTGCCCGGCGCTGATGAAATCGCCGATGCCGTGCACTACCTGGCCAGTGCCAAATCGGTCACCGGACAGACTTTGTTCGTCGATGCCGGCGCGGCCCTTGAATCTTACGCGCGCGACTTCGTATATCTCGAGAAGTGAGCAGCCAAGCGCCTTTGATTGACCGGTTCGCCCGCCGGATCACCTACCTCCGCCTTTCGGTGACTGACCGCTGTGATCTGCGCTGCGCCTACTGCATGCCCGAGCGCATGGAGTTCCTGCCCAAGGCCCAAGTCCTCAGCCTCGAAGAGCTGCACCGTCTCTCGCTCCACTTCATCGCCCGCGGCGTCCGCAAGATTCGGCTGACCGGGGGCGAGCCGCTGGTCCGCCGCGACATGATGGAACTGGTTCGCGCGCTGGGCCGCAAGCTCGGTGACGGACTCGACGAACTCACCCTTACCACAAACGGCACCCGGCTGACGGAATACGCCGACGACCTCGCCGCTGCCGGCGTAAAGCGCATCAACGTCTCGCTCGACACGCTGGATCGTGAGGCATTTGCCAGGCTCTCCCGCCGCGACATGCTGCCGCAGGTGCTCGAAGGCATCGCCGCCGCAAAGGAGGCCGGGCTCAAGGTCAAGATCAACGCCGTCGCGCTCAAGGACATCAACGAGGCCGAGATTCCCGCGTTGATCGAATGGGCGCACAGTGCCGGGCACGACATGACCCTGATCGAAGTCATGCCGCTGGGTGAGGTCGAGGGCGATCGCTTCGATCACTATCTTCCGCTCGATGCCGTTCGCCGCGATCTGGAGAAGCGCTGGACCCTGACTGACAGCGATGCGCGTTCAGGCGGTCCCGCCCGCTATGTCGACATTGCCGAAACCGGCGGCCGCTTGGGCTTCATCACGCCTCTGACCGGAAACTTCTGCGCCGGGTGCAACCGGGTTCGGGTTACCGCCACCGGTCAGCTCTACATGTGCCTCGGCGGCGAAGGGCGCGTGGACCTGCGCGCCGCGCTGCGCTCCGATGACCCCGACGGTGCACTGTCCGAATGCTTCGCCCGCGCCATGGGTGAAAAGCAGGAACGTCATTCCTTCGTGATCGACAAGCCGGGCAGCGCGCCTGCAGTGTCGCGTCACATGTCCACGACCGGCGGCTGAGCCATGGCAAAGCTGGTGTTCATGGGGCGGCTCGAAGACGTGGCCGGTGCGGCGGAGCTGCCGGTTGAGCCAGGTCCTGTCGAACAGGTCCTTGCCAGGCTTGACCCTGCACTCGCCGTCCAGTTGCTGGGCGAGAAAATCCGCATGGCGCTCAATGGCCGTCTCCTCACCGATGTCGGCGGCGTTGTCCTTGGCCAAGGTGACGAACTCGCCTTCCTCCCGCCGGTGAGCGGTGGCTGACGTTCGCCTCTCGCTGGAGGCGTTCGATCCGGCCGCCGAGATCGCGGCGTTCAATGCGCAGCACCCAAACGCGGGCGGCATTGTCACCTTTCTCGGCCAGGTCCGCGATTCGGGTGGCGTCGAGGCGCTCGAACTCCAGCACTACGAGCCGATGACTCTCCCCGGCATGGAAGAGCTGGCCCGCGTAACCGAAAGACGTTGGCCTGTCGAAGGCCTGCTGATCCTTCACCGCAGCGGCGTGATGCATCCCGGCGATGCCATCGTTCTCGTCTGTGCCGCCGCCCGTCATCGCCGCGACGCTTTCGCGGCGGCCGACTTTGCCATGGACCACCTCAAGAGCGAATCGTGGTTCTGGAAACGCGAAAAGACAGCTTCGGGCTGGCGCTGGATCGAACCCCGCCCGGAGGACCACGAAGACATTTCCCGTTGGCGCATTTGACCAGCGCCATTTGATTCCCGTCAAGGAATAGCGGTCGCGACGGGCGCATGAAGGCTCCAGCAAAAGGAGCCCAGTCCATGAGCATGCACATCGCCGCAGACCGGATCGAGCATGTCGCCGACATCGTCGCGCAGCCGCACCATACCACCGTCGATCGCAACTTTGGCCTGCCCGGCGGGCTCTATGCCGTCTCGGCCGCCGGCTATCTCGCATTCATTACGATGATGGCCTCGATCTTCGGCAACGGTGAACTCGCCATCCCGATGACGATCTTCGTCCTGTTCATCGGCTGTGCTTTCGGCATCCCCGCAGCTTGGACCAAACTCGGCGCGGACCGGCACCCGGACGCGCTTGGCTGGTACGATTTCCGCCGCAAAGGCATCCAGACCCTTTCGGGCAAGCTTGATGCCGGCTCGGCCATGGCGCAGGTGCTCATCCTGCCAGTGTTGATCGCGGTGTGGGGTCTGGTCATCGCCATGATTGTCGCGACCGTCCGCTGAAATAGCGAATCCCCCCGAAGGGCGCTGCGCCTTTGCGCGGCGCCCTTTTTCTATCCGGCGAGTTGCGAAAGCAGCGAATCGATCACTGCAGTTTCGCTCGCCACCAGCGCCTCCACCTCGCCGCGCGCCTCGCGCACGGCCTTGAGGTCCGCGTCGGACCCGTCCACCGCCCGGTTGCCTGCCTCTGTCTCCAGCCGGTCAAGATCGGCAAGCGGCAGTCCCGCCCGTGCCCGCGCCGATTCCAGCTGCGCCACTGCCAGCGATGCCACCGACCAGTTCTCTGTGCCCTTCGCTGCGCCGCGTGCCGCGCTGACAGCGCGAGTGGCCGACGCCCGGCCACCCTCGAATGCGGAATGTGCGTTGCGCGCTTGCGCTGTCAGGTCCGCCAGCCGCTTGGCCATGCCTTCGGACATGATAGCCGGAGCGGGCGGAGCAGGCGGCGTAGCCTGCGCAGTGCGATAGGCGTCCTCCGCGGGTCTGCGGGCGAGCGAGGGAAACTTGTCGCGATCGGCGCATCCGCCCAGGAGCGTTGCAGCGCCAAGCGCGGCAATAACGGCAGTACGCGGGGCTGCAGTGCGGGGGGCGATCAAGGTCTTGTGGCGGGCCATGAACGTCGCCATAGCATGGACACGTGCGCTCGCCAGCCTTGCTTGGCGACTGCGCGCCAAGTGGCCGGATTTTGGGCGCGAAGCTGTCAGGCTCCATTGATTGCGGGCATTGACAGCGGGCACGTGTTTGACTATCCGCGCCACTCTTTCCGGGACCCTGCAGCAGCGGGGTATCGGTATGTTGCCCTCAGTCAGCGATTCGCAGGCGTTGGGCGCCTCATTTGGAATCGCCACGGGCAACCGGGCTTTTGGAACGGATACACAGAACGATGTTCGCAATCGTGCGCACGGGCGGCAAGCAGTATCGGGTCGCCGCCGGAGACAAGATCGCGGTCGAGAAGCTGGCAGGCGAAGCCGGCGACAAGATCACGCTGGGTGAAGTGCTTCTCGCCGGTGAAGGCGATTCGCTGGCTGACGCCGCGAAGGTCACTGTTTCGGCAGAGATCATCGCCCAGGCGAAGTCGGAGAAGGTGATCGTGTTCAAGAAGCGCCGTCGCCACAACTATCGCCGCCGCAACGGTCACCGCCAGCAGATGACCCTGCTGCGCATCGTCTCGGTCGCCTGAGCGTAAACGGAATTCGGAGTAATCTGAGATGGCACACAAGAAAGCAGGCGGCTCTTCGCGCAATGGTCGCGACTCAGCCGGTCGTCGCCTCGGCGTGAAGAAGTTCGGCGGCCAGGAAGTGGTCGGCGGCAACATCATCATCCGCCAGCGCGGTACCCGCGTGTACCCGGGCGCCAACGTCGGCATGGGCAAGGATCACACCCTGTTCGCGCTCGGCGAAGGCCGCGTACGCTTCCACGCTGGCAAGCTTGGTCGCAAGTACGTGTCGGTCGACATTATGGCCGAAGCGGCTGAATAACCGGATGGTCATTCAAAGGGCCATCCCGATGGGGTGGCCCCGCCAGCACTTCGCAGCTGGCCGATAGAGGGAGAGGGCCCCGCCCATCTCCCTCTTTTCATGTCTCCCTCGGACGCAAACCGTTCCCTCGCAATCGGACGCATTGGAGCTCCGATCCGGCGCAGGGCGCAATACCTTTGTCACGTCAGCGTTTTAGCTGCGCGTCGGCAGAGGGGCCGATGAAGGAGACTTGAAATGTTCATTCGCAGCGAACGGCTGTTCCTGCGGCCTGCCTGGCCGGAGGACTGGGCCGAACTCCATGCCCTGATCGATGACGAGGCCGTCGTCCGCAATCTCTCGCGCGCGCCATGGCCCTATGGCCCCGACGACGCCAAGCGTTTCGTTGCGGCTCCGCAGGGCGGCAATCACCCGCACTTCCTTGCAACGCTTCCCGGCGCACACGGTTCGCGCCTGATCGGTTGCGTCGGCCTGATCGAGGAATCGGGCGAGACCGAGCTCGGATACTGGGTTGCGCAGGCACACTGGGGTCGGGGCTTTGCCACCGAAGCGGTGCGCAGCGTCCTCTCCTTCGCGCGCACGCTCGGCCATCACCGCGTCAACGCCCGCCACTTTGCCGATAACCCGGCGTCGGCAAGGGTGCTGGAGAAAGCCGGCTTCCGGCCGACCGGCGAGATTCGTCTCGGCCATAGCCCGGCGCGGACCCAGCCTGCGCCCACGGTTCACCACGTCATCGATCTGGTCGCCCCGGTCGATTGCGATGGCCCGGAGGACGGTGGCTTCGAGCCGATGCGACGCGCCGCCTGACCCGGAACGAAAAAGGGCTCCCCGCGGGGAGCCCTTCGATCTTCAGCGCGGCATCACCGCATCCGGAAACTCGCTGTCCGCCTTGCCGATCAGCGCGCGGTCGTCGTGCTGCCACGGGTGGAAGCCCGGCAGGAAGTAGCTCAGCCACGCCGGGAAGATACGGCGAATCACGCCCGGCTTCCACAACAGGTAGGCAGCCAGCTTCCACTTCCACTTCGCGCCGGTCAGACCGTCCTGCGCCAGCAGATCGAGCGTGTCCTCGACGCGGTGGGTGATGAAGTTCTTGGTCACCACCACCATCATCAGGCTCTTGACCTTCCAGCGCTTCCAACGGCTCCAGCTTCGCGTCGCATGAAGCCACGTGTCATAGGCGACGCCCTTGTGCTCGATCTCCTCGATCGCGTGCCAGCGCCACATGTCCGCCGCTTCCTGCTCCGCGCCGGCAAAGTGTGCCGGGTTGGCCAGGAACTCGTGCGCCATCATCGCGGTGTAATGCTCCAGCGCCATAGTCGCCGCTAGATTGAGGATGACCGGGCGGTCCTTGGTCAGCGCCAGCAGCTCCTCCACGCGCTTGTCGATCCGCGCCATGTCGTAACCGGCGTTCTCGGCCTGGCGGTTGAACGCGATATGTTCGCGCGTGTGATTGATTTCCTGCTTTACGAAAGCCCGGATCTCGGCCTCGAGCTTCGGCGGCACACCTTCGCGATGAGCCTTCACGGCTTCGATGAAGAAGGCCTCGCCACGAGGGAACGTACCCGACAGCGCGTTGTGCCATGCCGTCGCCACGGGATCGCCAGCCAGCCACCAGCGGCCCGCAGGCTCATTGCGGCCAAAGCGACGGTCGCGTATCGTGATCGTCAGGTCCGGAGGGGTGGGCGCAGCCTTGCCGTTCGCAGTAGTGCGCTCTAGGGCGATCGTGGGGGTCATGGCAGTCATGAGCCGTAATCTAGGCGTGCTTACACCAATGTCAATAAGGAAGCGTCTTCCGCCCGAAGAAAGCCGCATGGCCGCGCTTGAAGCTGCGCGTGCGTTGCTGGTGGAGGCGGGACCACAGGCTGTCACGCTCAAGGCCGTCGCCGGGCGAATCGGTCGCACGCACGCCAACCTGCTGCATCACTTCGGCTCCGCATCCGGCCTTCAGAAGGCCTTGGCCAAGCACCTTGCCGAGACGATCTGTGCGACTATCCGCGAAGCGGTGATCGCCAGCCGATCGGGCATCGGCAAGCCGCGCGACGTCGTGGACCTCACCTTCGATGCCTTTGACCGTGAAGGCGCCGGAGCGCTGGCCTCGTGGATGCTGCTCTCCGGCAACGAAGACGCGCTCGACCCCATCGTGGAAACCATTCACGATCTCGTCGTCGATCTTGAGGAATACAGCTCGGACGCGCAGCGCAGCACCACACTGGCGCTGACGCTCATGGCTCTGGGCGATGCCCTGATGGGCGGCCCGCTGGCCAAGGGTCTTGAACTGCCGCGCACCGCCGCCCGCGATCGCGCCGAACAGATGTTGATCGAGGGAATCGCGGCGCAGCAGGCTACTCAGGCGGATTAAGGTCCATCCAGCCGGGCGTCAGATCGGCTGGAATGTCCTCCACCCGCCGATGATCCACGGCAAGGCCCAGTTCCGGATAGGCCGCGCGCTGCCGCCCAAGGTCTGACTGCTTCAGCGGCACAACCACCAGACGGCGGTTGACCTTCTGTCGCCAGTTCATCCGCGCGGTGTTCTCCTGGCCCACGTAACAACCCTTGGTGAAGCTCACGCCGTTGAGGTCCACCGCGTTGCACTCCAGCCAAAGCACTTCGCCGTTGCCCAGCTCGGCCTGCCCCTCGGCCACGCCCAGCTTGAGCCGGTGCGCGCGCCACGCGTCGTCTGCCGCTTCGTCAGCCTCGGACACCGGCCCGATCCACCGCTGACCCAGCGCGCGCAGACGGGGGTCATCCGCGCCACCATCGCCGGGATGATCTTCCCAGAACACGCCGAGCGAATCGGTCCGCTCGATCCCGATCTTGCGCCGCAGCCGGTACAGCGTCAGCCGCTTCGCCAGCGCATCGGCACTGGCCGCCTCGCAATCGATCAACAGGCCGTCCAGACCATCGGGCCAAACGAGAAAGTCGAACAGCACCTTGCCTTGCGGGCTCAGCAGCGCGGTCCACACCGGCAGCGCGCCCTTCACGTCATTGGTGACAAGCCCCTGCAGGAATCCCGCAACATCCTCGCCGGGCTCAAGCGGAGAAAGGCGGATGAGAGCACGTTCAAACAAGCGGGTCATGACTGGTAGATAGGATGCGCCCCGGCTAAGGGGAACCCCATGGCTACGACAACACCGACGACGACTCTGACAATCCGCCGCCCCGACGATTGGCACACCCACCTGCGTGACAGGGACGTGCTCGTCGGCGTCGCACCCTATACCGCGCGTCAGTTCGCCCGCGCCATCGTCATGCCGAACCTTTCCCCGCCGATGACCGATGTGGCCGGCGTCGCCGCCTATCGCGACCGTATCCTCGCCGCGCTCCCGGCGGGCAGCGATTTCACCCCGCTGATGACGCTGTACCTCACCGATTCGACCGACACCGCTGAAGTCGAACGCGGCTTTGCCGAGGGCGTGTTCGTCGCCGCCAAGCTTTACCCCGCGCACGCCACCACCGGATCGGCCCATGGCGTAACCGACATTCGCAATATCTACCCGGTGCTGGAAGTCATGCAGCGCATCGGCATGCCGCTGCTGATTCACGGCGAAGTCACCGACAGCCACGTCGACATATTCGATCGCGAAGCCGTGTTCATCGAACGCACGCTGACGCGCCTCGTCGCCGACCTGCCCAATCTGCGGATCGTGTTCGAACACATCACCACCGAAGAGGCTGCGCAGTTCGTCGAAGGGGCAGGGCCGAATGTCGCCGCCACGATCACGCCGCAGCACCTTCATATCAACCGCAACGCCATGCTCGTCGGCGGCATCCGCCCCCACGCGTTCTGCCTGCCGGTTGCCAAGCGCGAGAAGCACCGTCTCGCCCTGCGCAAATTGGCCACGTCCAGTTGTGACCGCGTGTTCCTTGGCACTGACACTGCGCCCCACGCCAAGCACCTCAAGGAAACCGCCTGCGGCTGTGCCGGCATCTTCAACGCGCCTTACGCGCTCGAAAGCTACGTCACTGTTTTCGACGAGGAAGGCGCGCTCGACCGTTTCGAGGCCTTCGCCTCGCTCAACGGTCCGGCGTTCTATCGCATGCCCGCCAACGAAAGCACGATCACGCTTGAAAAGGCCCCGGTCGAAGTCCCCGAAGTGCTCGATTGCAACGGTACGCTGATCGTGCCGTTCCACGCGGGCGAAACCCTGGGATGGCGGCTGGCCTGAACTTCAGGGCTGACGGGCCCGCTTCAGCATGTCCCAACTGTAGAGCCCGATCGCCGACCAGATAAGCGCGAAGCAGGCGAGCCTTGTGGTGTCGAGCGATTCGCCGAACACCGTCAGCCCGAGGATGAAGCTGAGCGTCGGTGACAGGAACTGGACGAAGCCCAGCGTCGAGAGCGGCAGGCCGCGCGCTGCCACGGCGAAGAGCAGCAACGGAATCGCCGTTGCCACGCCCGAGGCGATCATGAGCGGCGTCTCCTGCCCGCCCATCAACAGCGCTGAACCGGCTGGCGAGATGGCGCCCAACCAGACGATGACCAACGCCGGCAGCACCAGCAGCATCGTTTCGATGGTGAGCCCCGGCACGGCGCCGACCGGCGCCTTCTTTCGCACGAAGCCGTAGAACGCAAACGTGAATGCCAGCGACAGCGCGACCGCCAGCGTATCCAGCGCACCGCCGAGCAGCAGGGCAATGCCCGCACCTGCCAGCGCCACTGCCGACCACTGCACCCGCGACAGCCGCTCGCCGAGGAAGACCGTGCCGAGCACCACGTTGATCAGCGGATTTATGTAATAGCCAAGGCTCGTCGCCAGAACGTGTCCGTTGTTGATGGCGATCACGAAGATCAACCAGTTCGATCCGATCAGCAGCGCGCTCAGCACCAGCAGGCCCAGAACATGGCCGCTGGTCAGCGCCGCCCTGACATCAGGCCACTGCTTGCGAAAGCTGATGATCACGAAGCACACCGGCACCGTGAACAACACGCGCCACCCCACCAGTTCCAACGGCGGCACCGCGTGAAGCGCTCGAAAATAGAGCGGGAGCAAGCCCCACATCACATAAGCGGCCAGCGCTGCTGTGAGTCCCCGGCGCAAGGTGCTGGATTCGTTCATGCAGCGTCCCTGCCAGCAATGTTGGACTGGGCCAACCCCGGCTTGGCCGTCGTTTCATCGGCAACCGCAATCGCTTCACCGCAAAATTCAAATCTGACGCTCTGGTTGCTTTCCGTTCAGGTTGGCGGGCGTAAACCTTAACCAACGAAGCAACAGGACCAGACTCCAAACGGTGCGGGTCCTCAACGAAGTGAGGAGAACGATCATGTTCAACCTGAAGAATACCGCCCTGGCTCTGGTTGCCGCTTCAACCGTCGCTGCTGCCGTTCCGGCAAGCGCCGCAGTTCTTCCGCAGGCTCAGGTGAGCACCGCTGTTGCCGCCCAGTGGAATGAAGGCTGGAATGGCGAGAGCTGGGAACATGGCCGTCGCGACCGTGACTGGCGCGGCGATCGCTACTATGGTCGTGGTTACGACCGCGACTATTACCGCGGCAACGACCGTCGCTATTACGGTGACCCTGTCTATCGCAACACTCGCGTCTGGCGCGGCAATGACGGCCGCTACTACTGCCGCCGTTCGAACGGCACGACCGGTCTCCTGATCGGTGGTGCAGCCGGCGCCCTGCTCGGCCGTGAAGTTGCCGGTGACTATGGTGACCGCACTCTCGGCGCGATCCTCGGTGCCGCCGGTGGCGCCCTGCTCGGCCGCGAGGTTGACCGAGGTGGCTCGCGCTGCCGTTAAGCCAGGCCTTCTGAGGAATTGACCGTCCTTCGGGTCGCACTGAAAGGTCGGCAAGGGAGCGCTCCGCAGATGCGGGGCGCTCCCTTTTTCTTAACCAGGCCGCGCTAATTCAACGCCATGCGCAGCCTTGGTCTCGTTCTGACACTCATTCTCGCGGCCTGCAGTTCTGCGCCGGTCGAGCAGGACAAGACGCCGCTCGACCCTGTGATGACCGAGGCGCTCGAAGGGCAACTGATGGTCGATCCCGACCTCAGCCAGCAGAACATGCGCAATCTCGCAATCGTGCCCGGTGGCCCGATCGACCCGGCCCTGCCGCTCCCCGATCCGCAAAGCTGAAATCTACTCGCTGCGCAGACCCACGCCGATGCTCGCGCGTGGCTGGTCCATCTCGCTCGAGGCGACCGGATAGGCGCAATAGTCCGCCGCGTAATAGGCGCTCGGCCGGTGATTGCCCGAAAGTCCGACGCCGCCGAACGGCGCGGCAGACGACGCCCCGTTGGTCGGCCGGTTCCAGTTGACCACGCCCGCCCGGATATTGGCCCAGAAGCGGTTGTAATCCTGCGGACTGCCGCCGATCAGCGAGGCCGAGAGACCAAACCGTGTGTTGTTCGCCTCGGCAATCGCCTCGTCGAAATCGTCGACCTTCACCACCTGCAGCAGCGGGCCGAACAGTTCCACGTCAGGCCGCTCCGCCATACCTGTCACGTCGATGATCGCCGGGCTCAGAAAAGGCAGACCCTCTTGCAGCCGGACCAAGTGCTTGATCGGCCGACCGCCGGACGACAGCAGGTAGACGAAGCTCTCGGTCAGCCCGTCCGCCGTGCGGTTGTCGATCACCGGGCCCATGAATGGCGCCGGCTCGTCAAACGGCGCGCCGACGATGATCCGGTCGGCCAGATGCTTCACCTGGCTCACCACATCGTCGTACATCGAGGACTTGACGATCAGGCGCCGCCCGGCCGTGCAGCGCTGCCCGGCGCTGGTGAATGCCGATTGCACGATCAGCGTCGCGGTATCTTCGATCTTGGGCGTATCCCACACCACGATCGGGTTGTTGCCGCCCATCTCCAGCGCCACGATCTTGCCGGGGTTGGAGGCCAGCTTGCGGTTGATCGCGATGCCGGCGTGGGCAGAGCCGGTGAACAGCACGCCGTCGATCCCGTCATGGGCGACCAGCGCCTGCCCCTCGGCCGGACCGCCGATCAGCACTTGCACCACAGCCGCCGAAATACCGGCCCGGTGGAAGCACTGCGCCAGCAGTTCACCCGTCGCCGGGGTCTTCTCCGAAGGCTTGAACACCACCGCATTGCCCGCAATCAGCGCCGGCACGATGTGGCCGTTGGGCAGGTGTGCTGGGAAGTTGTAGGGGCCAAGCACCGCCAGCACGCCATGCGGCTTGTGCCGCAGCGCCGCGGTGCCCTGCAGCGCGCTGTCCAGCTTGCGCTGCGACGTGCGGTCGGCATAGGCACGGATCGAGATCTCGACCTTGTTGACGACGCTCTCAACCTCGGTGCGCGCTTCCCACAAGGGCTTGCCCGTCTCGCGCGAGATCATCGTCGCCAGCTTGTCGGCGTCCTTGCGCACTTCGTTGGCGAAGCGGCGCACCAGCTCGATGCGCGTGGCCAGCGGCTGCGCTGCCCATGCCGGCCACGCCCTGCGTGCGCGCGCGACGACTTCTTCGACATCGCCGATCTTGCCGCGCCACACTTCGGCGCCGGTTGCTGGTTCAAATGAGACGATTTCGGCAACTGCCACGGATTTGCCTGCTCTTCTTTTCGGTTCTGCGCGAACGATGGGTCCTGATCCCGGACGTACCGTAACGCGGCGTTGGTTACCGATTAAACAAAATTCAGGGGCGGGACCACCCCCGCGTTTCGGAATTCACCCGGTCGAATGGCCCGCAGGTTCCGGCCTTGCGCCCATTGCCTCGCCCATGCGCCGCACGGCATCGACTTTGGCGAACAGGCTGGTCCAGTCGTCCTGCCCGGCAATCGGAGCCCAGATCGCCTCGACTTCATCGATCAGCATGGACTGCGGCGCTGCATCGGACCAGTACGGATGGCTACTGGCGGTTGCGACATAAGGCGCCAGAGCCGCCTTCAGCGCCTGCTCCTCGTCGCTCGCTCCGAATGGTCCGCGCCCGCCGCGATGGGCGAAGAAGAAGGCGTCCGGCCCAAGTCCCTGAACTGCCATCACCTTCTCGCAGGCCCCGATCAGCGCCGTATCTTCCTCCAGCCCGCGCTGTTCCACGCCGAGCCGCCACAGCCACCGCCGGGTCATGGCTTGGCTGTACAGCTCGGGATAGCGGTTGAGCGCTTCGATCAGCGGCGGCGCTTCCACCAATGTCCGCAAAGCAACCGCCAACTGCCCGCAATTCCAGTGAATTGCCTCGGGCTGGCGGCCATAGGCATAGAGCCCCTGATGATCGAAGTAGGCCGCGGTAAAGCCCGGCTCCCATTTCGGCAACCAGCGCCACGGCCCATAGTCAAAGCTCTCGCCGGTCACGTTCATGTTGTCGGAATTGAGCACGCCATGGACGAAGCCCGCCACCATGTAGCTTGCCGCCATGTCCGCCATGCGCTCGATGACCTGGTTGAAGAAGCGTACCGCCGGATGGGGCGCATCCCCGTGCCCGCCTGGAAAGTTCGCCAGACAATAGGTCACAAGTTGCGCCATCTCGTCTTCGAGCCCCAGCGCTGCCAGCCGCTGGAACGTGCCGATGCGGATGTGCCCATGGCTCAGCCGCACCAGCACTGCCGACCGCGTGGGCGAGGGCTCGTCTCCGCGATAGAGCGATTCGCCGGTCTCGATCACCGAAAGCGTGCGGCTGGTGTTCACGCCCAGCGCCTCGAGCATTTCGGTCGCCAGAATCTCGCGCACTGCGCCCTTCAGCGTCAGCCGTCCATCGCCCGCACGGCTCCACGGCGTCTGCCCTGACCCCTTGGTGCCAAGGTCCATCTGCCGCCCATCGCCATCGAGCATCTGCGCAAAGGTAAAGCCGCGCCCGTCGCCAAGGTCGGGGTTGTAAACGCGGAACTGGTGCCCGTGATAGCGCAGCGCCAGCGGGCCCGGCATGTTGCCATCCAGCGGCGTGAACCGCCCGAAATGCTCCACCCATTCCTCGTCGCTCAGCCCGGCCAGCCCGATCTCGGCCGCCGCCCCGTCATTGCGCCAGCGCAGGCGGGTTTCGGGAAAGTCCGCCGCCTTCACCGGATCGCCGATCCAGTCGGCCAAAGCCATGATGCGGGGTGAGGGGCGATAGATCGCGTCTTGCGGGAGCGCCTGCATCCGGCAATAGTGGGCATGACCAGGCCTGCCCGCAAGCAGGCACCCCCGATTTCACGCGGAATACCAGACGAAATGGCCGAATACGAAGATCGCTACTGGACCAGCAGCGACGGATTGCGCCTGCATTTTCGCTACTTTGACGGCGATTCCGCCAAGCCCCCGGTGATCTGCCTGCCGGGCTTGACCCGCAACGCCCGCGATTTCGAAGACCTTGCCGCTCGCCTTGCCGGCACCTGGCGCGTCCTCTGCCCGGAAATGCGCGGCCGGGGTGACAGCGATTATGCCAAGGACCCGATGACCTACACGCCCATGCACTATCTGCAGGACGTCGAGGCGCTGCTGGCGCAGGAAGGGATTGAGCGTTTCGTTTCCATCGGCACCTCGCTTGGTGGCTTGCTCACCATGCTGCTGGCCGTGTCCAACCCGCAGCGCATTGCCGCCGCCGTGCTCAACGACGTCGGCCCCGAGGTTTCCGAGAAAGGTCTCGAACGCATTCGCGGCTATGTCGGGCAGGGGCGCAATTTCGAAACCTGGATGCACGCCGCCCGCGCGCTTCAGGAAAGCAGCGGCGATGTCTACCCCGATTGGGACATCACCCAATGGCTGCGCTACGCCAAGCGCATCATGGTCCTTGGCACCGGCGGGCGCATCGCCTTTGATTATGACATGAAGATTGCCGAGCCGTTCGAGGCCCCGGCAGGCGCAACCCCGCAAGTTGATATGTGGCCGCTGTTCGATGCACTCGCCACCCGCCCGCTCCTGATCTTGCGCGGTGAAAATTCCGACATTCTCGAACCCGCGACTGCGCAAAAGATGGCGAGCCGCCCCGGCGTCGAACTCGTCACGCTGCCGCGCATCGGCCATGCTCCCACGCTGGACGAACCGGAAAGCGTCGCCGCAATCGGGCGCCTTCTGGCCCGGGCATGAGCCGCCCACTGGTCAAAGGCCCCCTGAAACTACTCCACCTGCATTCGACGTTCGATGCCGGCGGCAAGGAACGGCGTGCCGTCGCGCTGATGAACCGCTGGGGGAAGGGGCGGAAGGACCGGCCGATCGAGCATCACATCGTCTCGGCCCAGCCCGGCGCCATGGGTGCCAAGGCCCTGATCGACGCGAAGGTGTCGGCATTCTTCCCGTTCGGCTTTCCGCCGCTCGCCGGCAAGCTCGGCGTTGGCCGCTTGCGCCAGCTTGCCCGGGCGATGCAGGGCTTTGACCTGATCCTGACCTACAACTGGGGCGCGATGGACGCCTGCATGGCCCACGCGGTGTTCGCCCCCACCATGGACCTTCCTCCCCTGATCCATCACGAGGATGGCTTCAATGCCGATGAGGCCGATGGCCTAAAGACCAGCCGCAACTGGTATCGTCGCGTCGCGCTTGCGCGTGCCAGCGCGCTGATGGTCCCTTCGCGCCAGCTTGAGGACATTGCGCTCACCGTCTGGCACCAGCCGCGCAGCCGCGTTCGGCGCATCGCCAATGGCATCGACACCGGTCTCTACGCGCGCAAGCCCAAACCCGACCTGCTGCCCCGCGTGGTCAAGCGCCCCGGCGAGAAGTGGCTTGGCACGCTCGCTGGCCTGCGCGCGGTCAAGAACCTGCCGCGCATGGTCCGCGCGATGAAGGACCTGCCGCCCGAATGGCACCTCGTCATCCTCGGCGAAGGCCCGGAACGCGAAGCGATCACTGCCGAGGCGATCCGCCTTGAGCTTGGTCATCGCGTCCATCTGCCCGGCCACGTCGCTGACCCTTCGCTCGCCGTCGGCCTGTTCGATCTCTTTGCGCTTTCGTCCGACAGCGAGCAGGCGCCGCTGTCGGTGATCGAGGCGATGGCCGCCGGGCTCGCCGTTGCCAGCCCGGCCGTGGGCGATGTTGCCGAGATGGTGTCGGAACCCAACCGGCCCCACATCGCCCCTGCGGGGGACGAGGAAGCCTTCACCCAGGCCATCATTGCACTCGCCGCCGATGAATCCCTCCGCCGCACCATCGGCAAGGCCAATCGCGATCGCGCTCGGGCAGAATTCGACGAGGCGGTCATGGCCGGCCACCATGCGCAAGTCTACGCGCAGACCCTCGGCCTTGATGTCTTCCCGTGAACCGCACCTTGGCACTCGCCTTCATGCAGGGTTCACGCGCGTCGCGGCAGGTGGGCGGGAACAATCAATTCCGTTGAAAAGGCGGGCCCATCCGCTAAACACCGCGCCAGACACACGCTAGCAAACGTCAACCAATTCCCGAAAGCGCTGCCTTGGCTCTCCGTCCTGATAGTCCGCAATCCCGTTCCAACCAGCTCGCCGAACGCTCGGCCGGGCAGGGCGATGCCTTCCTGCGCGAAGTGGACGATGCCCTGCGCGAAGATCAGGTCTACACCGCGATCCAGAAGTACGGAAAGCCGGTCGGCGCGCTGATCGTGGCCGGCCTGCTCGGTCTGGGCGGTTATCTCTGGTATGAAAACCACAGCAACGCCAAGGCTGCCGAACAGGGCGAAGTGCTGACCAAGGCGCTCGACAGTCTGGAAGTGCGCAACCTCAAGGCCGCGACCGATGCGGTCGCCCCCCTCGCTGCCGAAGGGACCGATGGTTATCGCGCCACGGCAAAGATGCTGGCGGCTGGCGTCCTGTCCGAACAGGGCAAGAATGCCGAGGCGGCCAAGGCTTTCGCTGCCATCGCCGCTGATGCCGAAGTTCCGCAAGCCTATCGTGATCTCGCCACGATCCGCGAAGTCTCGCTGACCTTCGACCAGCTCGGCCCGGACAAGGTGGTTGAGCGTCTGAAGCCCCTTGCCGTTCCCGGCAACGCCTGGTTCGGCAGCGCGGGCGAACTCGTCGGCATGGCCTACGTCAAGCAGGGCAAGAATGACCTTGCCGGCGCCATGTTCGCGCAGATCGCCAAGGACAAGACCGTGCCTGATACTTTGCGCCGCCGCACGCGCCAGATGGCCGGGTTGCTCGGGGTGGATGCCGTGGAAGATCCCGGCACCGCCACGATCGTGCAGAGCGCGCAATAAGTTTTGAGGATGCATCCGATGACGCCGAAACCCACTTTCCGCCGCGCTTCGCTGACCAGCGTGGTGGTTCTTGCGCTCGCTCTTGGCGGCTGCGGCGTCTTCAAGAAGGGCGTGAAGACCACGCCGACGGTCGGCTCGCGCCAGCCGATCCTCTCGAAGATCGATGCCGGCACCAAGGTCGATGATTCGATCTCGCTGATGACGGTCGTCCTTCCCGCTGCGGAAGTGAACACCGAATTCGCGCAAGGTGGCGGCAACGCCTCGAAGTCCTATGGCCACGCTGCCCTCGCGGAATCGCCCTCGCGCGCCTTCAGCGTCTCGATCAAGGGCTCGAACGCCCGCCAGCGCCTTGCCGCGTCTCCGGTCGTCGGCGGCGGCAAGCTCTTCGCGATGGACACAGACGGCACCGTCCACGCCTTTGACGCAAGCACCGGCGCCCGCGTTTGGGACACCTCGGTCCGCGCCGAAAAGCAGAACGCCGGGTCGACCTTCGGCGGCGGCGCCTCCTACGACGATGGCAAGGTCTACGTCACCAACGGCGTTGGCGAAGTCGCCTCGCTCGATGCAGGCTCCGGCGAGATCAAGTGGCGCGTGAAGCCCGCTGGCCCGCTGCGCGGCTCGCCCACCGTCGCCTTCGGGCAGGTCATGGTGATGAGCCAGGACAACCAGCTCTTTGCCCTCAATGAAGCCGATGGCGCGGTGCTGTGGAGCGAAAGCGCCTCGGTCGGCCAGACCAACGTCTTCGGCGTTGCTTCGCCGGCTGCAGGGCAGGGCACCATCGTCGCCGGTTTCTCCTCGGGCGAACTCGTCGCCTATCGCTATGAGAACGGTCGCCAGCTCTGGGCCGACGCTTTGGCGCGGACTTCGATCGCCACGTCCGTTTCGACCCTGACCGACATCGACGCCGATCCGATCATCGAACGCGGCCGCGTCTATGCCCTCGGGCAGGGCGGACGCATGGCCGCCTATGAACTCGTCACCGGCCAGCGCATCTGGGAACTCAACCTCGCCGGCATCTCTACCCCCGCCATCGCCGGGGACTGGATCTTCGCGCTGACCGACGAGGCCAAGCTGCTGTGCATCGCCAAGTCGAGCGGCAAGGTGCGCTGGATGACGCAGCTTCAGCGCTACAAGAACGAGAAGAAGAAGAAGAACCAGATCCTCTGGACCGGCCCGATCCTCGCCGGCAACAACCTGTGGATCGCCAACTCGCGCGGCGAAGTCCTGCGCGCTTCGGTAACCGACGGCACGGTGAGCGAATTCACCAAGGTCGGCTCCAGCGTCACGCTCGCCCCGATCGTGGCGAACCAGACGCTCTACATCCTCGACGATGGCGGCAAGATCACCGCTTTCCGCTGATCCTGCTCCCCTCCCGCAGGCG
>OFDC01000695.1_pt1 | contig 22622 bp, 19 predicted proteins | sample 1520941 | NCBI WGS metagenome assembly OFDC01 (sample SAMEA94258168, study PRJEB24077) | hot springs metagenome | biome: Aquatic biome; feature: Water | place: India | collected 2012-12-06 | depth 5 m | reverse complement strand
AAGATTGTCCATGTAAGAAGTCCTGGTTAAAGGTGTTTGTGGTGAACTTACTTTAACATGTTGGGCTTCTTTTTTTTATCCTTTCTTATGTCGAATTCAGGTTAATGTAAGAATATATTTTCTTCCATTTCTCTCAACTTCTTTCCATTTGCTATTTTCTAATTCAACGGATAAATCAAATCCAGTAACTTTATCGCTTCTTACAATCTTGGAAAGATGTGTTTTCACAATCTCGGCAAATTCATTACTTTTCTTAAATGCTTCTTTTAAAGAAAGTGCGGTTGTATTTTTTAAATCTTTTGGAAATCTATAATCATATAATTCTTTAAGTTGCCCAATAGCCCCATCGTTTTTTAAATATAGCGAATAGTGTTCATCATATTCTGAACGCAAATCATACAAGGGATTTATTGCAATATTTTTATGTCCATTTTTTGAAAAAACTATAATATATTCAGCATTTTTAACAATATTTCCATCTTGTGCCGCTTTAACTTTCATTCCTTGCGTTGTGGACATTTGGCAATGAATGGTTGTAACAAAATTTTCACGACCAAAAACTTCGTCCATTAAAATTTTCAAATAGGCTTGTTCATTGTCATCACATTGAACAAAAATCACGCCATCATCAGCCAACAATGTTTTCGCAATTTCCAGCCGATTTTTCATAAATGTCAGCCAAGTGGAATGATTAAATTTATCGTTGTATTTAAAACCGTCATTGCCCGTGTTATATGGCGGATCAATATAAATCAGCTTCACTTTACCTTTAAACTGCTTGGCAAGCGAATGCAGGGCAATCAGATTATTGCCTTTGATAATGAGATTTTCGGCTGGAACGCCTTTTAAAAAGCCGTCTGAATGGCGTTTGATTTTGCCAACGGCTTGTTTGCCATCTGCGGTGTGGCGAGAGAATTTTGAGAATGCTTTTGCGTCAAAAAGTCGGTCAATTTCATCAAAAGCAAGCGTTTGATTAAAAAAGATTTCTTGTCTTTTTCGGGTTAATTTGGTGTATAACTGACTATCTGACTGGTCATTATTACGTTTAAAATAAACCTCTTCGCCTTCTTCGGTGCTTTGTCCACCATTTAACACACAATCTTTAAACGGAAAATCCAACACAATATCACTGCTATCTTTCAAAAAGCGGTTGCCGTCCGTCAAACCAATGCGGTTGGCATATTTTGTGTAGGAATTATTGACGCTATGTTTGTCCAAGAAAAAACGAAAATCCTGCAATTTAAACACCAAAACGCCATTTATTTCCACGAAAAAATGGCGTTTTAAATCATCATTTCCCAATAGCAAACCAATAATGGTCGGGTCGGTTTTTTCCACCAAATCCAATAGGATATTTTTGGCTAAAATGGTTTTTTCTTCGTCTGCCCATACTTTTTCGTGTGATAGTAGGGCTTGGGTTAATGCGGCTTGAAGGTCTGTATTCATAGGTTTAAATCCCGATAGGTAACTATCTTAGGTATTTTATTTGTAGTTTTGTGCAGGTGCTACATAATGGCGATTAAATCAGCTAGAACTCAATTAACTGGCTTTGCTGATAGCACTCACCTTTTGAAACCCTTTTGGCAAGAGTGCGCCGCGTCGACCGCGTGTACCCATAAAATTGGCAATATCCATCGGTTTGAGCGTCAACGTGCGTTTACCACTGTCCAATACCAAACTATCTCCTTCGGCAAATGTGGTGATGGCGACCACGCTGTCACCGTCTTTTAAATCAATTAGCTTATTGCCTTTGCCTTTTTTCATCATCGGTAACTCAGTCAATGGGTATACTAGCAAATGCCCTGCCGAGCTGACCACGCCAACTAGCGTATCTTGCTCACCAATTTGGTGGGTTATTAAACTAAAGGCGTCATCAAAATTAATCACGTTTTTGCCCGCTTTTTGGTTGGTATCAAGATCAGCAAAAGTGTTGATAAAGCCATAGCCTTGTGAGCTTGCCATGATGAGCTTACTGTCATCTTGTCCCATCAGCACATTCACAAAACTTGCTCCGCCCGCGGGTTTTAGCAGGCTGGTAAGCGGCTCGCCTTGCCCCCGAGCGGAGGGTAAGGTATGGGCATCGAGGCGATAGCTGCGACCGGTGTTATCCATGAGATAGACTTTTTCATTGGATTTGCCTTGCGCATGGGCAAGATAGGCATCGCCCGAACGGTAATTCATATTGGCGGCATCGACATCGTGACCTTTGGCGGAGCGAATCCAGCCTGATTTTGACACGATGACCGTCACAGGCTCGCTTGGGGCTAGGTCAGTTTCTTTAAGCGCGGTGGCTTCCGTGCGTTCTACAATCGGCGATTGGCGTTTGTCGCCATGCTCTTTCATATCGGCAGTAAGCTCTTCAATCATTAAGCCAGTCAATTTATCTGGGTTGTTCAAGTAGGCTTCGATTTGGGCTTTTTCTAATTCTAAGTCACTTTGTTCACGTTTGAGCTCAATTTCTTCAAGGCGTGCCAGTTGACGCAGACGAATGTCCAAAATTGCGTTGGCTTGGATTTCGGTCAAATCATAGCGGGTCATCAATTCTGCTTTTGGGTCGTCTTCCTCACGGATGATACGGATCACTTCATCAATATGCAGATAAGCAATCAGCAAACCTGCCAAGATATGCAGGCGCTGCTCGATTTTATCCAAGCGGTATTGTAGACGGCGCGTGACGGTATCTCGGCGCACAGAGAGCCATTCGGTAAGAATGGTCAGCAGTGATTTGACTTGGGGTTTGCCATTGGTACCAATCATGTTGAGATTAACTCGGTAATTACTCTCAAGGTCGGTACTGGCAAACAAATGGCTCATCATCGGCTCGATATCAACACGGCTTGAGCGCAGCTCAAGCACGATACGGCAAGCGTTTTGGTGGTCGGATTCGTCATGGATGTCAGTTACCCAAGGCAGTTTTTTGGCATTAATTAAATTGGCAATTTGCTCAATGATTTTATTGCCGGAGATTTGATAGGGTAGCGCATCGATGATGACTAAGTTTTTTTCTTTGTCATCGACATGATAAGTAGCGCGCATTTTGTAGCTACCACGACCCGTTGTATATAGCTGTAGCAAATCCTCAGGCGAGGTGATGATTTCTGCTTTGGTCGGCAAATCGGGTGCAGGGATGTACTTTGCCAGCTCTTTTTCCGTCATCGTGGGTTTTTTAAGCAGCGCGATACAGCCTTTGACCACTTCAGACAAGTTATGTGGCGGTATATCGGTTGCCATACCGACCGCAATGCCCGTTGTGCCGTTGAGCAAGATGTTCGGTAGACGGGCAGGCAAGGTGACAGGTTCTTGCAAGGTGCCGTCAAAGTTGTCTTGCCAATCGACCGTGCCTTGACCAAGCTCGTTTAGCAAAGTATTGGCATAAGCCGATAGCTTGGCTTCGGTATAGCGCATCGCAGCGAAGGATTTTGGGTCATCAGGCGAGCCGAAGTTGCCTTGACCGCTAATGAGTGGATAACGGTAGCTAAACGGCTGACTCATCAACACCATGGCTTCATAACAGGCGGAGTCGCCATGCGGATGGTATTTACCAATGACGTCACCGATAGTGCGCGCTGATTTTTTGGGTTTGGCAGTATTTTTGAGCCCAAGCTCGCTCATCGCATACACGATACGGCGCTGCACAGGCTTGAGTCCATCCGCAATGTGTGGCAATGCCCGATCCATGATGACGTACATCGCATAGTTCAAATACGCGTTTTCGGTAAATTCAGCGACTGAGCGAGTGGGGTTGTTCAAATCTTTTGGTTTGGTAGTTTTTGCTACAAGGGTATCAGACATAATGGTTACTTAATCAATGACAAAAAATAAAAGCAAGTGCAAAAGAAAGTTCAAAAGAGAGATAAGAAGTACGAGGAAATATCATAAAGCTTGAGAGTAGAAAAACAAGTATTAATCCAAGAAATGGCAAATTTGCCCAATTTTACACGTCAAACTGTGTCGCAGAAAGTTATCATCTAACGTTAGCTATACATACAATAGTGCGCCGCTTCACCAAAAATGAATGCTGCATAACTATTTCGAAACGAAATCACTTTTTTTTGTACCATAAGTGCAGATAATAGACTTGAGAATTGGGTAAATATTTAGTATGTTAACAATACATTTGGCCGCGATTTTTAATATAATTTTTAGCAGTGGGATTGACCTTTTTATAAAAATTCTTTTAATTATCAATATGCTATTCGCTGATAGACCGCATACTTACTGATAGACGGTATACCTTAAGGAAATAATTTCTCATGAATGAATCAACCACCTCAGCTCAAACCCCTGACAACAATGCCCAAGACACTGCGCCCGTCGATACTCCCATCGATACTCCCGTCGATAATATGGAAGCGCAGCCCCATGCGCCAAAGCTTACCGATCATCATGAGAAACCTTGGTTAAAGACTTATGAGCATTACGGCATGAACTATAACATACAAATACCCGGTGACGAAGTCAGCCTAATAAATGTTTTTGAAAAGAATTTCGAACAATTCAATGACAGTGATGCCTTTGTGTGCATGGGTAGTAGCATGACCTATCGTCAGTTAGATACTTATAGTCGCCAAATTGCGGCGTATTTGCAGGGATTGGGTCTAAAAAGAGGTGACGCCGTTGCGGTGATGATGCCAAATATCTTGCAATACCCAGTGTGTATGATTGGTATCATCCGCGCAGGTTTTATCTTGGTCAATGTCAATCCATTATATACCGCTCATGAGCTAGAGCATCAGTTAGAAGATTCAAAAGCAAAAGCGTTATTTATCGTTGAAAACTTTGCCAAAACTTATCAAGATATCGGCAAAAAAATGGTTGATCATGTCATTGTCTGTTCAATCGGTGATTTGATGGGTACGTTCAAAGGTATGCTCATCAATACCGTGGTCAAGTATGTCAAAAAAGCCATTCCAGCTTGGCAAATTGACGGGCATGTGACCTTTAAGCGTATTATCAAGCAAGCTTCTGCCAGCCGCTATCAGCGCCCAGAAGGTATCAAAGGCAGTGATATTGCGGTACTACAGTACACTGGCGGCACCACAGGGGTTGCCAAAGGTGCGATGCTTACCCACAGTAACTTGGTATCCAATATGCTACAGTGCCAAGAGTTCGCCAGACAAGTATTCCCCAATCAAATGGTGGGTGAGTACGTCGTCGTTGCCTTACCGCTTTACCATATTTTCTCATTTACCGCCTGTGCGTTACTAGGTATGAACATGGGCTTTGTGGGTCTATTGATTCCAAACCCCCGCGACTTGGACAGTTTTGTCAAAGAATTAGCAAAATATAAGCCAGTCTTCTTCCCAGCGGTAAACACATTATTTAATGGTTTGGCGCACCACACTGGTTTTCGGGCATTAGACCACAGCAAATTGCGTTTGTCGCTAGGCGGTGGTATGTCGGTATTGCCTTCAACCGCTGAAGAGTGGAAACGTATTACAGGCACCAATATCTTAGAAGGCTACGGCTTGTCCGAAACCTCACCCGTTGTCACCCTAAACCCCTTGACACAGGAGCAATTTAGCGCCAAAATCGGTATCCCGCTGCCCAACACCGACATCAAACTGCTCGATGACAACGGCAATGAAGTCGCAGCAGGTGAGCGTGGTGAGATTGCGGTTAAAGGTCCACAAGTGATGAAAGGCTACTGGCAGCGTCCTGAAGCCACTGCAGAAGTAATGACAGCAGACGGTTATTTCAAAACCGGTGACATCGCTGTCGTTGATGAGCAAGGCTATTTCAAAATCGTTGACCGTAAAAAAGACATGATTTTGGTATCAGGATTTAATGTCTATCCAAGTGAAGTTGAAGAAGTGCTAGCGGCGCATCCTAAAGTATTAGAAGTTGGGGTGATTGGGGTACTGAGCGAAAAAAGCGGTGAAATGCCAAAAGCGTTTGTGGTACGTAAAGACCCAAGCCTCACCGAGCAAGAGTTGCTGCAATACGCGCGAAGCGAGTTGACGGGTTATAAACGTCCCCGTAAAGTTGAGTTTGTGGATGAATTGCCAAAATCAAACGTTGGCAAAATCCTGCGTAAAGAACTGCGTAAACTTGAAGAAAAAAAGTAAGCTAACGCTTGTTGCCAAAACCCAGCTTTTCTATATCAGATTAGTTGGGTTTTTTATTGCATCGCGCCCAATTAACCTTATAAAATTGGGAATACCAATCGGCTGTTACGAGCAATACTGAGTTTATGGATGACGCTATTTCACCAATCAATGAGCGCCCGATGCATGAGATGTATGAATGGGAAAAAAATCAGCAACCGTGGCTGATTAGCTACGAGCGCTATAACATTTGTAGTACCATCGATATGCCAGATGAACAAACGTCGCTGATTGACATCTTAGAAGCGGGGTTTGCCAAACATGCGCGGCAAGTGGCGTATTATTGCGATGATCAAGAGATTAGTTACGAGCAGCTAGATAAACTGAGTCTAAAGGTTGCCATTTATCTGCAGCAGTTAGGGCTCAAGGTCGGTGACGCGGTTGGCGTGATGTTGCCCAATATTTTGCAATATCCTGTGATTACCCTTGGCGTCATCCGTGCTGGCATGGTACTGGTGAGTATGAATCCTTCCTACACCAGTCGCGAGCTTGAGCACCAAATGGATGATGCCGATATCAGGGCGTTATTTATACTAGATAAATTTATTTATACCTACAAAGACATTGGCGATAACCTTAACCGCGATTTACATCATCTAATCATCTGTCGTTTGGGCGATTTAAAAAGTAAGCTCAAAGGCGCGTTAATCAATTTGGTCTCAGCGACCACCGATTTGCCGCCAAAAGGTAATTGGATTTATTTTAGTCAGTTATTAGCCGGCGCTAGCAAGGCTTATGAGCGCCCAAATCTCACGTTATCGCATATCGTATTAATTCAATATACCGGTGGTACCACAGGGACGGCAAAAGGTGCGATGCTCAGTCATGGCAATGTGATTGCCAATTTGCTGCAAATCGATGCGTTGATTCGCAGCGCGTATGATGAAGAAGGGCAAGAAGATATTATTTTGGCATCGTTGCCGCTGTATCATGTCTTTTCATTCACCATTTGCTGTGTTTTTATTTTATATCGTGGGTTTGCCTCAAGGCTCGTGCCCAATCCACGTGATATCAATGAACTGGTCAATACGCTAAGGCGTACACCGCCGCATTTTATTTTGGGGGTCAATACGCTATTTAGCGCCTTGATACAGCATCCTGGATTTCGAAGGCTCGATTTTTCCCAACTCAAAGCCACCATTGGCGGCGGCATGGCAATCCTCCCTAGCGTTGCCAAAAAATGGCATACCATCACAGGGTTGCCGATTATCGAAGGCTATGGGCTCTCAGAAACCGCGCCTGTGATTACCTTTAATCCATTAACTATCGCAGAATTTACCAACAAAGTCGGGCTGCCAACCCCTGCCACTGACATCATCTTATTGGATAATAACGACCAACCTGTGCGCATTGGCGAACGCGGAGAAATCGCCGTCAAAGGCCCGCAAGTGATGGTGGGGTATCGCAATCTACCTGTCGAGACTGCTAATGCGTTTACCGCGACAGGCTATTTGCGCACGGGCGATATTGGCATCATTGATGAGCGCGGTTTTATCAAAATCGTTGACCGTAAAAAAGACATGATTGTGGTGTCAGGGTTTAATGTTTACCCAAATGAGATTGAGTCGGTGATGCTCGAGCATGCCGATGTACTCGAGTGCGTGGCAATTGGCGTACCAAGCGCGACGCGCGGTGAAGAGCCCAAAATATTCGTGGTCAGAAAACACAACCGTGTCACCGCTGAGCAACTGCTAGCGTTTGGAAAACAGCACTTAAGTGGTTATAAACGCCCACGCTATGTCGAGTTTGTCGATAGTTTGCCCAAGTCCAATGTTGGTAAAATTTTACGTAAAGAGCTGCGTAAGCGTGAAGGGCTTGAATAGCAACCTGCCAGGTTGCCGACGGAATTGTCTTGCTAAAACTGGGTTGGCAAGGTAGCATAAAACCACTGTAATTTTTGCCCATTGCTTAAAAACTATCTACCAAACCGTCAAGGCGGTCTTTTAGGGAATCTTATGCGTATCGATAATCGTGAAAACAACCAACTTCGCCCAATTAGTTTTGTGCGTAACTTTACCAAACATGCCGAAGGCGCCGTGCTGGTCAGCTATGGTGATACCAAAGTGCTATGTACCGCCAGTATTGAAACCCAAGTACCGCGCTGGCTCAAAGGCACAGGTAAAGGCTGGATTACCGCTGAATACGGTATGTTGCCACGCGCGACCCACGAGCGTACCCAACGCGAAGCCGCCAAAGGTAAGCAATCAGGTCGTACCCAAGAGATTCAGCGGTTGATTGGCCGTAGCTTACGGGCGATGGTAGATCTTGAAAAGCTTGGGGAAAATACCATCCATATCGACTGTGACGTGCTGCAAGCCGATGGCGGCACCCGTACTGCCAGTATCACCGGTGCGGCTGTGGCATTGGTCGATGCGTTAGAAAAATTGCAAGCCGCCAAAAAACTCAAAGCCGATCCTTTGGTAGGCTTGGTGGCAGCGGTCTCTGTGGGTATAAAAAACGGTGAAGTGCTGTTGGATTTGAACTATAGCGAAGACTCAAGCTGTGACACAGATCTTAACGTCGTGATGACGCAAAAAGGCGAGTTTATCGAGATTCAAGGCACTGCCGAAGAAAAACCGTTTACCCGTGCGCAAGTGGATGAAATGCTAGCGATTGCCGAAGAAAGTATCAAACAGCTGATTGCTGAACAACAAGCAGTGCTAGGTTGGTAAAAAAGCCTAACAAAACAAGCTAGGCTAGTAAGGGCGTAGCGCATACGCCCTTGAAATCGTTATAGAGATGATTATGTTAAAAGTCACCGACACAGGCGTTACCATTGGTTTGCAAAGTCAAGCGAAGGTAGCAAACAAGCTGACCCAAATACTCTGGGTGGGTATCGCCATTGCGGTGGTAGGGCTATTGATGGCATTTAAAATGCTCTCAGTTGCCATCGGCTTGCTGATGATTTTACTAGCCATCATCGCAGGTGTTGCGTGGCAATCATTCAACCAAAAAAAACAGGTACCTATTTTAACAGGGGGTGAACTGCGACTGACCCAACAGGGTTTTAGCCATCACCAAGGTGCTAACGTCACAAGCTATCAGTTGTTGCCCAGCGATAGCATTGAGCGCACCATCGATGGCATGACCATCTACAATGCTGACGGTCTAACCTTGTATCACATCACAGGTTTTCATGACCCTAAACATATCAAAATCGCCCAAGCGGTCATACAAGGTAAGCCCATCAAAACCCAAGGCAAAGCAATCAAATTACAAAGCACTTAATCAAAAAACCACACCCTATCTCACACGGTGGTTAGGCACAGTGGTTAGGCTTAGTTACCAAATCATAATAATTTTTTTGCCAATACTTGTTAAAATCCTTAGAGATGATTAATCCACACTCTGATAATAACATTCATTATTTAATTCATATAAAAAAATACGGAACGAAAGGACGATGTCAGCTGCATTAAAATTTGCCACCCCATTAATCGTTGCGATGGCGTTGGTGGGCTGTAATAAAAAAACAGAAACCACAATCACCACCACCGCTTCAGCGCCTGCTACCACAGTTACCGCTAGCGCGAATGGTGCAACGGCAACCGCTACAGTAAGTACCACAACAACCTCGACCACGGCAGTTGACCCTAACATGACGCCAGAAGACCATAAAAAAGCGCGTGAAAGAATCATGAAAGAGTGGAAAAAAACCAGCCAAACCATTGGTGCGATGGTCAAAGATCCAAGCAAATTTGATGCCGCGCAAGTCAAAGCCGCCGCCGAGAAACTTAACCAAAATCCTTGGGTACATTATCCAGAGACCGCCAAAGGCGGTGAAGCAAAAGATGAAATTTGGCGCGATGCGGCAGGTTTCCAGCAACAGATTGATAAATTTAAAACCGCTGCCAGTGCCCTCAATGCCGCCGCTGCGACTGCAACCAGTGTTGATGACATCAAAACCCAATTTGCCGATTTGAGCGCTAGCTGTAAATCCTGTCATGACAAATATAAACAAGATTAATTTTTTATCTCTAATAGCTTTTATCCGCAATAAAAAAAGGCAGTGTTCAATGACTGCCTTTTTTTGGCCTAATTAACTTTGATAAAAATTAACTTTGATAAAATTGTGAGAGATATCAAACGCGGTCAATGGTAGCGGGCGTAGTTTGGTTAACTGGCTTAGCAACACTTTGGCATCGGTTGACAGTTTTTGCCCCGTTTGCCAAAACTTCACCGCTTGGGCGTGTACATCGGCTTCAAAAGTGCTCTGGCTAGTATCAAAATCAGCAAACAAATTATCTTTAGACACGCTAAAGGATTTGTTGCAAGCCAGCGTCAATAAACATTCAATCGCCTGCGGCAGGATTTCTACTTGTTCAAACTGTTGCTGCTGCTCTTCATTACGTCCATCGGGGGCATACCAGTAACCAAAGTCATTGAGCAATCGGCGTTTTTGACCTGCCATACACCAATGGCTAATTTCATGCAAGGCACTGGCAAAAAATCCATGCGCAAACACAATTTTGGCAGGCTCGTTATCGGTCGCGGCAAAATATTCAGGCTCATGCTCGCCTTTGACCAAAATCGTATCACGATGGCAAAACCACAGTTTAAACCAACCCATTAGCCATTGCACTTGTAATGCTTCCACCGATACCCATTGATAGTCAGTCAAAGGGCGATTTTTTGTCTTTGATACATTGGCGAGTGCGGGCACAAAATTAACCCTTAATGCTAAATGCGCCCTTTGTTGGTCAATCATAGCTGTGTCAATATCACTGGCTAACACAGGCACCACCGCGAATTGACTGACAAAAGGCAGCGTCATAAAGGGAAAAATAGCAAGGGCTTGTGGTGATATTTGTGCAGATAGTGGCGATAGGTGTGTGGACATAGCAAAATTAGGGTTGATAAAAATGGCTATTATACAATTTAACAGCCTGCATCGACTAGGAAATCATGCCTACAACATGCTACCATGCAATAGACGTCAGTATGCTTTATACTACAGCGTAAAATAACTAACAGGAGCGGTGAAATGACGCTACATTCTTCATCAAACTCTTCATCAAACGTGCCAGCACAATCATCGAAAGATGTACCGACAACTGCCCCATCCAAAACCGCCAATAACACCACCAGTGAGATTGGCGCCAGTGCCAGCTTGGTCAAGTTTATTGATTTGGCACGTTGGGAGCATAACAACGATAACCATTATCACTGGGAAGGCAAGGTGAGTCTCAAGGATTTGCCACGTATCCATGGCTTGGGTGATGAACATCATGACAATGATCAGCCACTGGATGTGATACTAGATATTCAGAAAAAAGGGGACGTGGTATTTTGGCAATTACACACCACGGGCGTGCTTTGGCAAACCTGCCAGCGCTGCCTAGATCCCGTCGCAGTGAGTCTGGATGTCGATAGTGAGCTTGCACTGCTTGAAGATGAAAATCACGTCGCATTGCTTGATGAAGGCACAGAAATCATCCTGATTGATGAGCTAACCGATGACAATAAACTGTGGCTATTACCGATGATTGAAGATGAGTTATTGGTGGATTTGCCATTAGCGCCCAAGCATGACGACTGCGAAATGGCAGTGACTGAGGTGGGTGAGTTGCCAGAGGCAGTGGCGGAAAAAGAAAATCCGTTTGCGGTACTGGCAAGCCTAAAAAGTTAATAATAACCACGTCATTAGATATGCCGTCATACACGTAGTAACAAAAACTTGCCACTAAATGTCGGTTAAGGCTTTGCTAAATGGGTTTTTTTACGTATAATATGGCGTTTATAAATTTATCTGATTGTCTGTTCCAATAGTTTGCCTTATATCCATGCCAAATATCGATGTCAAGATGTTTGCATGATGATGTAATGAGGTTAAGGGAACGATGTTTTAATAGCGAGAAGCACAGGAGCTAACCTCATGGCTGTTCAACAAAACCGTAAAAGCCGTTCACGCCGTGATATGCGTCGTTCACACGACCGCATCACAATCAATGCTGTTGCTGTAGATGCAACTACCGGTGAAAAACACATCCGTCACCATGCGACCAAAGACGGTTTTTACCGTGGTCGTCAATTATTCAAAGTAGCAATCGTTGCTGAATAATTAACGCAAAATGCAGTGCTTTGACAGGGCTTAGTATGTATTGGCTAAGCATAAAAAAGGCTGATGAATTATCATCAGCCTTTTTTTATTGGTTTTTTATGTAAAAATACCCCAAAGAAAAAGCTAGAATTTTTTTTTCAATATGCCATAATAATCAGAGTACAATTGTACACATAAATTTGCTGGCTTACTTTTGCTTGCTGGATAGTAAGTTATATGATTGCCAGTCAAGTTTGATAAGCCTATAACGTCAATCCAAGCTACTGACACCATTTTGATTTTGCTGATAACTTTTGGTAAAGTAATCGACCAAAAAATAGCCTGAGCAAATTTTTTTAACCGTATTTTTTAGCAGTCTAGTAGACACGATACAACATAAGCAGTACAACATAGGCAGTACAATATAATAAGTTAGGACATTATGGATAATCCAATGCAAAGCCAAGCCAGCGCAAATCAACCAGCCACTTCATCACAAGATAATGCTGCATCTATGAAATATGCGGTGATTTTTCCAGGACAAGGCTCGCAGAGTGTGGGTATGCTACAAGATTGGGCAGCCCAGTATCCTACTGTCAAAGCAACGTTTGATGAAGCCTCAAAGGCGCTTGGGTTTGACTTGTGGGCGATATGCCAAGGGGTGTCAGGTGGGGCGTCTTTGGATGATACCGCGTATACCCAACCTGCACTCTTGACCGCTAGTATGGCGATTTGGCGGGTGCTGCGTGATGAGCTTGATTTACAGCCGGCATATGTTGCAGGGCATTCACTGGGTGAATACAGTGCGCTGTGTGCCGCTGGGGTATTGAGTTTGGCAGATGCGGTAAAGCTGGTGCATCAACGCGGTCAGTATATGAGCGCCGCCATGCAATCACAAACAGGTAAAATGGCAGCGATTTTAGGTCTGCCCGATGAAGATGTACAACAAATATGTGATGCTGTAGTAGCGGCACACACGCAGGCAGTGGTCAGTCCAGCCAATTTTAACGCGCCAGGGCAAGTGGTGATTGCAGGCAATGTCGCAGGCGTGGATTTAGCGTCAGAGAAAATCGCTTCACTCGGTAAAAAAAGCATGCCGCTTAAAGTCAGTGTACCCTCACATTGCCAGCTGATGACACCTGCCACCGATAAGCTTGCCGCAGAATTAGAAACCGTGACATTTAACCCACCTAGCATTCCTGTGATACAAAATCGCCATGCGCGGGTAGAAAACGATGTGACCGCAATCAAACAAGCCTTGATTGAACAGCTCAATATGCCCGTGCTATGGTCGACTATTGAGAATAGTTTAGCAGACGCACAAATCAGCTTACAAATCGAATGTGGCAGCGGTAGTGTGCTAACAGGACTAGCCAAACGTCAAGCGCAGAAAATTAACACACTAGCGACCGATACAGTTACCAAACTAGACAATATAAAACAACAACTATCAGCCCAATAAAAAAACCAAGGAAGTATATGACTCAACGTATTGCATTAGTGACAGGCGCTAGCCGTGGGATTGGTCAAGCAATCGCCAAACGGCTGGCAAATGAAGGCTATGTTGTCATCGGCACTGCTACCAGTGAAAAAGGCGCAGCGGCAGTCAATGATTACCTACAGGAATTGGGTGGCGCAGGTCGCGTGCTCAATGTGCAAGATACCGAGCAAATCAACCAGTTATTTGATAGCATTGAAAAAGAATTTGGCAATGTACAGGTGTTAGTCAACAATGCCGGTATTACCCAAGATGGTCTGCTCATGCGGATGGATGACAATGCCTGGGAGCGCGTGCTCGACGTCAATTTGACCTCGGTATTTCGCACCAGTAAACGCGCCATAAAAGGTATGATGAAAGCGCGGCAAGGTCGCATTATTAATATCACCTCAGTAGTCGCTGCGATGGGCAATGCCGGACAAACCAACTATACGGCGAGCAAAGCAGGTATTGAAGGGTTTACCCGCTCACTGGCTCGGGAGATTGGCTCACGCCAAATCACCGTCAACTGCGTGGCACCTGGCTTTATCGACACTGACATGACCAAGGATCTTGATGAAGCATTGATTCAATCCATGCTTAATGCCGTTCCGCTAGCCAGACTGGGCAAACCTGAAGACATCGCCGCTGCGGTAAATTTCTTGGCAAGTGAAGAAGCAGGTTATATTACCGGCACCGTGCTTGACGTCAATGGCGGCATGTACATGTAAATGGTTTAGCCTGCTAAACACCAACCTAACGAGCGTTAAAATGCAGTTTTTGAACTTAAAATACAGTTTTTGAAATAGTAACAGGTTGCATTATTTTATTTTGAAATAGGCAATGAGCGTGATAATATGCTCTAATAGGTAGTTTACTCGATATATCATATACCCCAATGCAAGGAGAGAAGCATGAGTAACGAAATCGAACAAAAAGTAAAAGCCGCAGTGGCTGAGCAATTAGGCGTGAATGCAGAAGACATCAAAAATGAATCTTCATTTATGGATGACCTCGGTGCCGATTCACTGGACCTTGTTGAATTGGTGATGTCTTTTGAAAACGAATTTGGTATTACCATTCCTGATGAAGACAGCGCACAATTGACCACGGTGCAAAGTGCTATCAGCTATGTACAATCGAAATTGGCTAACTAATTGCTAGTTACTTAATTAATTTAGCAGCTTACTTGTTACTTGGTTTAGCGGCTACTTAGTTAAGCGGCATTTTACCCCAGTTTTAGCGATAAAATTGGGGTTTTTATTTGGTTAAAATCAGCTCCAACACAAACTTCGTCCCGATAAACGCCAAGCCAAGCAAAACCACGCCATATAGCGTCATATTAGCCGCGCGTTGACCTCGCCAGCCAAAGCGCCAATGTCCAACCAATAGCGCCCCAAATACCAGCCAAGACAACAGACTAAACACAGTCTTGTGTACCAAATGCTGCGCCAGTAAATTGGTGGTATCGATAAAGCCCAACAACAGCGAAATCGACAATAGCGTAAAACCCACAGTAATCATATCAAACAGCAAGGCTTCCATGCTTTGGAGTGAAGGTAGTTTATCGACCCAGACCCGGTGGAAGGTTTGACGTTTGAGTTCGCTGATTTGTAGCCGTAGCATAATCGCGGCAATCGCTGCCATAAATAGTACCGAATAGGCAGCCAAAGACAGGATGATATGGGCTTGTAAGATAGGACTGATGGTTGATAACGGGTGATACGGTGCATCGCCAAAAAAACCAATTATCATGCCCAAGAATGCCAACGGCGTTGCCAAAATCCCAAGCGGCAAAATTTGGCGATAAAGACAAAATCCCCAATAAAATAACAACATAAACAATGTCGTCAACGACACGACATTAAAAATATTAAAGTTTAGCCCGCCTTGGGTAATGATATCAGGATATAACACCACCGCATGACCCAATAACCCAATCAGCAATTGCCCAAGCACCATGCCTTTACGGATGGGCTTTTGTTGCGTAACTGCCCACATCAAATAGACGGTAGTTAAGCCATAACAGACTAACGCAAGTACAAAGATTACAAACACCCTAGCCTCATCAAAAATCATCAAATACGTGCAAAATGCGATGGTTATACTAACATGACCCATGCAACAAATCGCGATTTTATCGGTATTATATTAGCAGTTTTAGCTAATTTAGCATAAAATAGTCAGATTATAAAATTGATAGCAATAGATTAGAGAAATTATATGTTTGAAACCTTAACCGAACGCCTGTCGACGAGTTTGCGGAGTATCTCTGGTACAGGGCAGCTAACTGAAGACAATATCAAAGACACCTTGCGTGAAGTGCGTATGGCACTACTAGAAGCTGATGTCGCCTTGCCAGTGACGCGCGATTTTGTGTCACGGGTAAAAGACAAAGCCCTAGGTCAAGAAGTCCTTAAAGAACTCGCCCCAGGTCAAGCCTTTGTTAAAATCGTCTATGACGAGCTGACCGAGATGATGGGCAGTGCTAACCAATCACTTGAAATGACAGGCAAACCACCTGTTGTCTATCTACTAGCGGGTTTGCAAGGGGCGGGCAAAACCACCACAGCCGGTAAACTTGCCAAATATCTGCAAGAGCGCCATAAGAAAAAAGTCATGCTAGTCTCTGCCGACGTCTATCGCCCCGCAGCAATCAAGCAGCTTGAGCAAGTCGCTGAGCAAGTCAAAGCCAGTTTTGTGCCATCAAGCGCTGACCAAAACCCGATTGATATCGCCAAACGCGCCATCGAACAAGCCAAAGTACAGTTTCAAGATATTTTGATTATCGATACCGCAGGTCGTCTACACATCGACGAAGCGATGATGGACGAAATCAAAGCATTAACCGCAGCCGTCACTCCGTCAGAAACCTTATTTGTCGTTGACTCAATGACCGGTCAAGATGCAGCAAATACTGCAAAAGCCTTTAATGATGCGCTACCTTTGACTGGCGTGATTTTGACCAAGACTGACGGCGATGCGCGCGGTGGCGCGGCGTTGTCGGTACGTGCTATCACTGGCAAACCGATCAAGTTCTTGGGTCGTGGTGAAAAACTTGATGCGCTTGAGCCCTTCCACCCTGAGCGTGTGGCACAGCGTATCTTGGGCATGGGTGACGTGTTGTCACTGGTCGAAGAAGTCGAGCAAAAAATTGACCGCGAAAAAGCGGAAAAAATGGCGAGAAAAATCCAAAAAGGCGGCGAGTTTGACCTTGAGGATTTGCTAACCCAATTCCAACAAATGAAGAATTTGGGCGGCATGGCGGGCTTTTTAGATAAAATGCCAGGCATGAGCGGTGCGGATGTCCAAAAAGCGGTATCAGATGCCAAACCAGAAGAAAAGGTCAAAGAAATGGAAGCGCTCATTCATTCAATGACCCCATTTGAACGTAAAAACCCTGATAAAATCAACCCAAGTCGTAAACGCCGTATCGCGGCAGGCGCGGGTAAAGACGTGCAGCACGTCAATCAGCTGTTAAAGCAGCACAAGCAAATGGCAAAAATGATGAAAATGCTATCTGACCCATCGGGCATCAGCAAAATGATGAAAGCGGTGCAAGGGTTGACCAAAGGCATGGGCGGTGGCGGTGGTCCATTATTTGGAAAAAACAATCAAGCAGGGGCGAATGCTACGACAGTTAACGGTCAGGCCAATCCAGTTGCGCCAAAATTCAAAACCCGTTTTTAAAATTTTAATCGCAGCATTGTACTTTCAAAGCCCGTATACATTACGGGCTTTTTTATTCAACTAAGGAATAATGAAAGTATTAAATATTCCAAGACAGTATAATTAAAAATCCTTACTATATTTTCAATCATTAAGCCATTGGATGTTTAGCGTGGCACTTTGAAAACTTATGAGGAAAACATGACAAACGCGAACCAAACTCACCCATTCACCACCCGTATTTACTCTAAAGGTAAAATCTTTACATTAGCCGGTATTTCAGTGATGGCAGTGGCAAGCTTAACTGCCTGCCAAAAAGCCCCGCCGAAAAACGACAGTGCCGCCAGCGCTTCAGCCGCTAACGGCAATGGTGTATCTTTGCTAAACGTATCTTACGATTTGTCCCGCGAGTTGTATAAAGAATACAACCCGATTTTTACAGGGCAGCAAAAACAAGCCGTCACTATCCAGCAGTCGCATGGCGGCTCAAGCAAACAAGCCTTGAGCGTGGCCAATGGACTTAAAGCGGATGTGGTGACCATGAACCAAACTTCAGATGTAGAACTGCTGGTGAAAAAAGGCTTGGTGGATAAAAACTGGCAACAAGCGTTTCCCAATAACGCGGTACCTTATACCAGCACCATGGTACTACTAGTTCGCAACAACAACCCCAAGCAAATCAAAGACTGGGATGACTTGGCAAAACCCGGTGTCAGTATCGTGATTGCCAATCCAAAAACCAGTGGTACAGCGCGATATGGTTTCTTGGGTGCGTATGGATATGGCTTGCACCACTTCAATAATGACGAAGCCAAAACCAAAGCGCTGGTGAAGCAAATTTTGAGCAATGTGGCAGTGTATGACAGTGGTGCAAGGGCAGCGACAACAAGCTTTTTACAACGAGAAATTGGCGATGTGCTAATTACCACAGAGAATGAAGCACAAATCACCAAAAAAGAATTTGCCGATAAAAACTTACAGATTATTTATCCCAGTTATTCGGTCAAGATTAACAACCCTGTCGCCGTTGTGAATGCCGTTACCGAGAAAAAAGGTACCACTGAATTGGCAAAAGCCTATTTAAAAGGTTTGTGGGATACGCCTGCCCAAGAGATTATGGCGAAGAATTATTTGCGCCCTGTGGATGCGGCAATTTTGGCAAAATACCAAAGCCAATTTCCTGCAATTACCACCTTTGAGCCAAATCAAGTTTTTGGTAGTTGGGATGAGATTATGAGCAAGTTTTTTAAAGATGGCGCAATTTTTGACCAATTGGCGGTAAAAAAATAGCCGTTGCCCTAGCGATTGGCTAGGGTAGTTAAGTCATACTTTAAGGCATCAAAACACACATCGGCAGCAAAGCCCCGATATTGCAAAAATCGCAGTTGACGGGCTTTTTCTTTAGGCTCTGTCGGGATGGCATCACCGTATTTTCGTACCCGTGCTGCCACCGCTTGGGCAAGCCAATCTACTTCATAGGTCTCATCTGGGTCGTCATCCGCCGTGTCTGATTCGATATCATTGAGTAATAAATCCTCAAAAAAATCATTGTGCGTCTCAATCCATGTATTAATCGCACTGACCGAACGGACGGTGGTCAATCCATGTTTTTTTAGCGTTTGAAATATCCGCTGGGTACCATGCTGCTTGCCAATACCTTCTTTGATTAATGCAGATGTCATACGCTCATCGCTTTGATAGCCTTCTGCTTCAAATTCGCTCAAAAGCGCTTCGATAGCCGCCGCATCACATCCTTTCGCCAGTAGTTTATCCCGCAGCTCTTTTTTAGACTGCTCACGCCGCCCAAGATAATAAAACGCCAGCCAACGCATGTAGCTCTCGGCTTTAAGTTTGTCATGGTAAGCTTGGCGTTGTTCCTCAGTCATTAACTGATTTTCGATATTTTCTAACAAGGATTTAGGATCTGGCATAGCGGTTTTAACCGTGACTAAAAAAAGCTAACAGGCTTAGGAATAAGTTGAACGGTATAAAAACAAAAACCCCAGTAAAAAACTAGGGTTTTGGTTAGCTAAGTAGTTATTGCATACCTTCGACAAACTCAGGGGGTTCAACGTCATGCGCTTCTTCTGGCACAGGTTCCACATTACCAAGCTTAGCAGCACGCACTTTGGCTTCAATCTCTTGGGCGATTTGGGGATTTTCTTCCAAGAATCTAATGGCGTTGGCTTTACCTTGACCAATTTTACTGTCATTGTAGCTGTACCAAGCGCCCGATTTTTTGACCGCATCAATATCGACACCCAAGTCAACCACTTCACCTAAATGATTGGTACCTGTCCCATACATGATGTCAAATTCTGCTTGGCGAAACGGCGGCGCCAGTTTATTTTTGATTACTTTAACGCGGGTCTCAGAACCGACGATGTTTTCACCCTCTTTAACCGCACCAATACGACGAATATCCAAACGCACTGACGCATAGAATTTAAGGGCGTTACCACCCGTTGTGGTTTCTGGCGAGCCAAACATGACACCGATTTTCATACGAATTTGGTTAATGAATACCACCATACAGTTGGAGCGTTTGGCGTTACCGGTGATTTTTCGTAGCGCTTGGCTCATCAAGCGCGCTTGCAAACCCATGTGGCTGTCGCCCATCTCGCCTTCAATCTCCGCGCGTGGGGTAAGCGCGGCGACCGAGTCAACTACAATCATATCTACCGCACCTGAGCGCACTAGCATATCGGCGATTTCAAGCGCTTGTTCACCGTTGTCAGGCTGCGTGACAAGTAAAGCATCGACATCAACGCCCAATTTTTTGGCATAAATAGGGTCTAGCGCATGCTCAGCATCGATAAAAGCACAGGTACCGCCTTGCTTTTGACATTGGGCGATTGCTTGCAAGGTTAACGTGGTTTTACCCGAACTTTCAGGACCATAAATTTCGACGATACGACCCTTTGGCAAACCGCCAATGCCCAGTGCAATATCCAAACCCAATGAGCCTGTGGAGACTACATCCACGTTGATTTTTGCTGACTCATCACCCAGGCGCATGATGGTATTTTTACCAAATTGTTTTTCAATTTGTGATAAAGCGGCCGTTAAAGCTTTGGCTTTATTATCGTCCATAAGGACTCCTTATTATAAAAAAGGTTGATAAAAAAGGTTAATAAAAAAGGGAAAAATTTCAAAGTAGGGATAAGTTAAAAGTAAGTGAATTGATAAGGCTATAATAACAAAATATACGAAAAATTATAGGGCTAAATCACTCATATACGACATATATTGTCGCTTATAATTGTTAAAAATTAATTAAAAATAACATGAGAAAATCTCTAAATAAATGGGTGTTTTTTGGGTGTTTTCAAGGCATATGTTGCCACAAAAATCCCCACTAACAAAGTGAGGATATGCAATGCGAGGCGCTAATATTGAGCATCAGGGCACATCTTCTGATGAATCGTTGGTTTGCGTGTCGCTAGCTGTGGCGGAGCTAGGCATGGCAGTGCTTGGATTTGAGTCGGCTGTCGCTGCCAAATAGCTTTGCGGATGATGGTGAGTGATTTTTGCTTCCTCATGTGCCAGTGAGCGCGCCGCTTGACGTAGCTCAAATTTTTGCACTTTACCTGTCGAGGTTTTTGGGATTTGCGCAAAAATAATATGTTTGGGCACTTGGAAACTTGCCAAATATTGACGGCAATGGGCAATGATATCTTCCCGATCCAGCGTCGAGCCTTCACGGATTTCGATAAAGGCTACCGGTACTTCACCCCATTTGTCATGGGGAGCAGCCACCACCCCACAGCTTTCCACTTCTGGCATACGATACAGTACGTTTTCTATTTCGATGCTTGAGATATTCTCACCGCCCGAGATGATGATGTCTTTGAGCCGGTCCATAATTTTGATGTAACCATCTGGGTATTTGACGCCCAAGTCACCGGTCTTAAACCAGCCACCGTCAAAGGCTTCTGCGGTGGCTTTGCGATTTTTTAGATAGCCTTTCATCACCATATTGCCGCGGATAGCAAGCTCGCCAATTTCGCTACCATCGGCTGCAACTGGGGTAGTGGTACCTTGTTTGAATACATCAAACCCCGCTAACAGATGTGAGTTCATGCCTTGGCGGGATTTTTTTTGCGCGCGTTCACTGACAGTCAAATCATCCCATTCTGGGCGCTCAACACACAAGGTGACGGGACCATATACTTCTGTCAAACCGTATACATGCGTGATTTTAAAACCCATTTCTTCCATTTTGGCAAGCAAAGACTCAGGCGGTGGTGCGCCTGCGACATTACAACGTACTTCATGTTTGATGGCTTTTTTTAGCGCTTCATTACCATTGGCAATCATGTTATGCACGATAGGCGCTGCGCTATAATGGGTGACTTTTTCATCGGCAATCAACCGTAAAATCAAATCAGCATCAATTTTGCGTAAGCACACATTGGTACCCGCACGCTCGCCAATGCTCCAAGGAAAGCTCCAGCCATTACAGTGAAACAAGGGTAGCGTCCATAAATACACAGGGTGTTTTGGCATATCCCAATCTAAAATATTAGAGACGGCATTTAAGGTGGCACCGCGATGGTGATACACCACGCCTTTTGGAATGCCTGTGGTACCTGATGTGTAGTTGAGCGCGATGGCATCCCATTCATCAGTGGGTTTTTCCCAGTTGTCTAAGTCGGTTCCTGAGGCGATGAATTCTTCATAGGTCATGTTGCCAAACTGTTCAGTGGGCGTGAGGGCAGGGTCGGTGGCATGAATGATAATTAAGTTAGGAAATGACTCTTGAACCAGTGCAATATGCTGTTCAAACTCAGTATCGACAATCAATACTTTAGCCTCACTGTGCTGTAGGCAAAATACCAACGCATTGATGTCCAAACGGGTGTTCAACGTACATAGCACACCACCAGACATCGGTACGCCAAACGCGACTTCAACCATGGGCGGGGTATTGGGCAGTAGCACTGCAACAGTATCGTCTTTATCGATGCCCAATTTTTTTAGGGCATCTGACATTTTGCGGCAGCGATTATAGGTTTCGCCCCAACTTTGCCGTAGGTCATTGTGCTTATAATCTTTATAGACAATCGCCGTTTGGTCAGGATAGATGCTAGCAGTACGCTCAATAAAATCAATGGGCGTAAGCGGGGTATAGTTGGCAGGGTTTTTTTCCAGCCCTGTATGGAAGTTTGGCATAACGACATCCCTGTAGTTAATAAATAAACGCCTTATCATAACAAGGATTTTGACCAAATCCTATATATCAGTGTGCTTTTTCATAAATATAAAAAAATGCTCAGCACACGACAAAAAAACGAAAAAGTCTGTTAAAGCAATGGCATAATAACAA
>OFDC01000693.1_pt1 | contig 22695 bp, 18 predicted proteins | sample 1520941 | NCBI WGS metagenome assembly OFDC01 (sample SAMEA94258168, study PRJEB24077) | hot springs metagenome | biome: Aquatic biome; feature: Water | place: India | collected 2012-12-06 | depth 5 m | reverse complement strand
TGGATTTAGTAGCGGGAAAGGCTGGAGTTATTTACTCCAGTCCTTTTTTTTTATACCCCTACCAAAAAATAAATCCTATTTGATGCAACCGATTTCAGAAAAATGGAGTCTTATAGATAGAAATTCGATATAGTATTATATAGTTTTTTCATAAAAGTTGTGTGGATTCAATTAAAAAAAGGCTGGCCGGTTTGAGCCAGTCTTTTTTCGTTAAAAATCGCCATAATTGACTTGTAAACAGGGTAAACCCAGCTCTAATCGCCATAAATCGACCACTTGATTTCGATCGTCAAGCACAAATTTGATAAAATACTGACCTTTTACGTGAGCTTCATACAATTCTTTTTTCACGACCGAATCTTTTCGGGCATCACCTTTGGTTCGCATAAAAAGTGCATCATACGGAAGTCGATTATAAGCCAACCAATTGGTGGTTGGGCGTCGAGCGGCTTCATCTCGGCCTGACATCAAGATAATTTTTACACCCATTGCTGCATAATTTTTTACGATTTCGGCAATTGGTTCGTTCAATAAGTCGGTTTCGCAACGCTCAGAATCAAACGGGCTTCGGTTGTGGATAATTGCCAAAGTTCCATCAAGGTCGCATAAAATTGCAGAAGGCAAAGTATCATCTTGTGGCTGATAATGCGGCCCTCGTTTGCTCAAATCTATCTCTTTTTTGGTCGAATTTATTGGCAATTTTTCTTTGGCAATATGGTCGTTATGCATTCGCATGATTACGTCTCGACCTACCTTTTTCTCACGCACTTCATCACGAGCCAAACATTCTTCGAGCGAAGTTTCCATTGTCATGATTTCAATTTTCACTTCCTGTCCAGTATCTTTTTTATATTTACCAATTACTTGTTGAATACGCTCAATGGGTCTTGCCGATAAGTTGGTATCATCAATCACTACGTGTTTACCTTCTTTTAGGGCTTCAATGAGCATCATATCTCGCACACGCTCAACAAATTTTTCGTTGGTGGTTGAATGGTGTGAATTATCAAGCATTGCACGCAACTCGTCTTTGTTGAGTCGTTTCCATGCTCCTTTGTTTTCGTCAATTAGGTTTCTTGCATAGGTTGATTTTCCACTGGCTGGTAAGCCTCTTAATATTAGTATTGTTTTCATATTTCAATCTTATTAGTAAACGGCTTTTCAAATTTTGGTCGAATCATCTTCCAAATGATTTGGTCATAAGGTCGATTCTCCATCATTTTAAACAAAACTGCTGGGTACTTGCAAGTTTGATAATAAAGAGCCATTTCTTTTTTAGTTGCTAAAATCTTAAATTCTGTTTTGGCTTCGGCTTCAATTTGGGCAAAATCACTCAGTAATTTGGCGTGCGTTTGTTTCACCCAATCATAAAACTCGTCGGGTACTCGTTCCAAAATTGGCAATAATTCTTGTCCTTCTTTCAGATATTCCCAAATATTTACGCTCGAAACTCTCGTAATGATGTGATGAATACGCACATACTCAGCAAATTTCACTTTCAGACGATACCCACTCTTAAATTTTACCACAAACCCCTCACGGTTGTCTTCTTCCAAAGCCTTTAATTGCTGTAAATCATTCAGACCATCGTATCGTTTTACAATTTCAAAATGTTCGTTCGTTGGCAATGGAATTTCGATACCCGATTTTGTGTCAATAATGGCCAATAAAACTAATTTCCGTGCATCACCGTAATCAATCACAATTCGGTTTTCGGGGTAAATGATTTCAAACAAATAAGTTTTGGTTGGGTCTAAATGTTTGATTGCATCGGCATATTTTGTGTGTAATAATTCAGTAGCAACGATTGCCTGCTCGCTCGTAAACGAACCACGAGTGGCAATTGCGGGTTTTCCATCAGCCCAATATAAAATACCGAGTGAACCATCCATTTTTTCGTAAACCTCAAAAGGCTCATCTGGCAAAATCAAGTTTTCTGATTCTTCTAAATTAAAAAACTTTTGAAACGGTCGAGCTACGACTTCATGCAAACCATTCATTATCAAGCCTCTACAAGCAAGCGTCCATTCGTTCCAAAGTCGGTCGTATTGAGCTTTGGGCGAATAATTATAGATATACAAATCAGCCGTTGGATGTTTTTGTACATTGATATAATCGTCGGCGATGAGTTGTTTTAGGTCTTGGATATTCATTTTGTTTTTTTGATGCTACAAAGTAAAAACATAATTACGCAGTCTATTTGCGTAGATAAAATTATTTTTATTATTTTATGAAAACATTTTCATTGCCGTCTGCTTTAGCTGACGGAAAATAAGAAAAAAACAATTTTGACTTTAGTCCAAATAAATGCTTTTATATTATGGCCAAAGTTGAATTAATTTCCCTGAGTCCGTCAGCTAAAGCAGACGGCAATGAATAAAATGTTTTTTAAACTATCTAAACAAATGCCCGCCAATCGCAACGCACTTATTCGCTATAAAGTTATTGATAGCTGTCTGCAACGACGCAACCGAAAATGGACACTCGAAGATTTAATCGAGCAGGTTTCGGAAGCTCTTTATGAATACGAAGGTATGGATAAAGGCATTAGTAAACGCACCATTCAGGCCGATATTCAGATGATGCGAAGCGATAAACTGGGCTACTTCGCTCCTATCGTGGTGCTTGATAAAAAATATTATACTTACGAAGACCCCAATTATAGCATCACGAATATCCCGATTTCGGATACTGATTTGGGCAGAATGAATGAGGCCGTTGAGCTTTTGAAGCAATTTAAGGGATTTTCACATTTTCAACAACTCAATGAGGTAGTTCAGAAACTCGAAGACCACGTTTACTCGGTAACAAATAAGAAACATTCAATTATTGATTTTGAGAAAAACGATAATCTGCGTGGGCTTTCGCACCTTGATTTGCTTTATAATTCGGTGATTCATCAGAAAGCCGTACAAATGACTTATCAATCATTTAAAGCTCGGGCGGCAAGTGTTTTCTACTTCCACGTTTGGTGGTTGAAAGAATTTAAAAATAGATGGTTTGCGGTTGGTGTACGAAACGGGCAAAAAACCGTCACTCATTTAGCACTTGACCGTATTTTGGAATTGAGTATTGATGAAAAAATAGCTTACCGAGAAAACACCGACCTCGACCCCGAATTATTTTACAGAGACACCATCGGCGTAACAGTTTCAGAAAATATGCGAGCCGAAAAAGTACAAATCTGGGTTAATCTCGAACACGCTCCTTATGTCGAAACCAAGCCTTTGCATCATTCACAAATGGTGTTGGAAAGGCTTGATGATTGCATAGTAATTCAGATTCAAGTACAATTAAATTTTGAACTGGAGAAAGAAATACTTGGTTTTGGAGAGGGGATGAAGGTTTTAAGCCCTGAAAAGCTCAAAAAAAGGATTTTTTATCGGATGAGTAAGGGGGTAGATAATTACCAACAATTGGCAAATTAATTTTAAGCATTTCTCAGAAAATCATCAAACATTTGAATGCTACGAAAGCCCTTTTTTCTTAATCCATCATGTAGAACTTGGTCACGAGTCAATAATGTAATATCTAACTGCATAGCCAAAGCTACATAGGCAACATCTTTTATATCAACATCGCTGACTAAGTCGATAGCTTTTTGTTTTACATTATCATCAATCACATAACTGGGTAGAAAGTGTACGTTAGAAAACACAAAATAAGAAAAGTGCTTAAAAGAATCATTGTCTAACTTTGCTTTTTGCAAAATAACTTTTTGGTATTTATCAATTTCGATGAAAGCAAAATCACTACTCAAAAAAACGTATTCTTTCAATAAATTTCGATAAACTGCTTTTCCACTTATAAGAATTGACATCAAAACATTGGCATCAACAATGTAAGTTTTCATTGTGCTTCTGTTTCAAAGTTATGCTTATAGGTTTCCCATGCAAGGGTACGTGCTACTTGCCAGCTTGGGTCATTATTAAATTGTAAATTTTCTAACTCCTCGGCGGCTTCTTGTAGGTCAATCTTCCTTTTAAGTTCTTTCAACCATTCTCCGATTTTTGTTTCGATTTGCTGCCTACCCAATGTTTCAACAATCGAATCATCAATTTTGAGCGTTATTTGTGTCATAATTTCTCAACTTATTAGCTAAAAGTAAACAACTATTCTCAGAAAAACAAATCATATTTGCAAACAATCAACTCAATTTCACCGCCCAAGCTCGCTCGAATACATCGCCTGCGGGTAGAATATTGATGCCTTCTTTTTCAGTTAATTCTTGTGAATGTCTGACCGAATCGGCAATGCCGCACCAAGGTTCGATGCACACGAAATCGGCATCTTTGGCTGCCCAAATACCGAGAAATGGAAAGCCCGCAAAATCAAATCGAAGTGAATGTTCACTTTTATCAGATTTCAGTGTTACGGTCGATGAATTTAATTGCTTGAAAACCAGTGCATCTTGGTGGAATAATTCTTTGGTCAGAGGCAAAAGCTTAGTTTCAATTTCGACTAATTCATCATCAATTAGTGTTTGCTCGAAAATGGCTTCTGGTTCGTCCAGAATCAATCCTTGCGAACTTAGCGGCCAGCGTTTGAGATTCTCTTCTTCTTCAAATTCCAAATAATAATCTTGGTAGCTTAGGTCTTCTTCGAGTGGAACGGCAAATGCTGGATGTCCGCCTACCGAAAAATACATATCATTTTCGCCCAAATTAGTTACGTGATAAGTTACGCTAAGCAAATTTGCGTAAAGTTCGTAAACCAAGCGAAATTCAAACTCAAATGGATAAACTTTGAGTGTGTCTTCGTTGGACCGAAGTAGGAAACTTATCCCATCGTCCCAGTGGTCTTCTACTTCAAAAAACATATCACGGGCAAAACCATGACGTGGCAAATTGTAGTTTTTTTCTTCAAAAGTGTAAGCATTCTCTTTTAAACCACCCACTATCGGAAACAGTACTGGCGATGATTTACCCCAAAATGCAGGGTCGGCTCCCCACATATATTCCAAATCGTGGTCTTTGTGGTAAAGACTTACTAACTCTGCCCCTTTGGCATCAATTCCAACTTCTAAATATTCGTTTTCTATGTAATACATTACTAATGAAAAATGTAAAATGCAAAATTGAAAATGGACGAATTCTCATTATACATTATCAATTTTACATTTTCAATTATTAATTTTCTATCCAAATAATTCACTAAATACCTCTTCCAGCTTACTGGCGGCAAAAATATCAATTTTAAATTGTTTGGTATCTAAGCCTTTGAGATTATATTTTGATACAAAGATTTTCTTAAAACCCAGCTTTTCAGCTTCGGAAATGCGATTTTCAATGCGATTAACTGCACGAACTTCGCCACCGAGACCAACTTCAGCCGCAAAACAACATGAACTCGGCACGCTGATGTCCTCGTAAGATGAAACGATGGAGACACAAATCGCCAAATCAATGGCGGGGTCTTCTACTTTCAAACCGCCTGCAATATTCAAAAAAACATCTTGTGTTCCAAGTCTGAAACCACCTCTTTTTTCGAGAACTGCTAATAACATTTGCGTTCTTCGACTATCAAAACCATTGCTGGTTCGTTGTGGAGTTCCGTAAGTTGCAATACTTACGAGCGACTGAATTTCAATCAAAAGTGGGCGATTCCCTTCGAGCATGGCAGCAATCGTGATTCCACTCAAATCTTCTTCACGCTGCGAAATCAAGATTTCGGATGGATTACTTACTTGGCGAAGGCCTGTGCCTTGCATTTCGTAAATACCCAGTTCAGAAGTGCTACCGAAACGATTTTTGGTTGTACGCAAGATTCGGTAGGTCATGTGGCGGTCGCCTTCAAACTGTAAAACAGTATCGACCATGTGTTCGAGAACCTTCGGGCCAGCCAACCCCCCATCTTTCGTGATATGCCCAATCATAATCACGGGAGTATCAGATTCTTTCGAGAATTTCATCAATTCGGCAGTACATTCTTTCACCTGCGAAACACTTCCTGCCCCCGACTCAATCAATGGTGAAGCTAACGTTTGAATCGAGTCGATAATGACAATATCTGGCTCGGTAAGTTCGATTTGACGAAAAATATTATCGGTCGAAGTTTCATTCAAGATATAGCACTTATCATTCACGTATTGCATTCGCTCAGCACGCATTTTTATCTGTTGCTCGCTTTCTTCACCCGACACATAAAGAATTGTATAATCTTTTAGGCTCAAGGCTATCTGCAACATGAGCGTAGATTTACCAATACCAGGTTCACCACCAATCAAAACCAAAGAGCCAGGGACAATTCCACCGCCCAGAACTCGATTGAGTTCGTCATCTTCGGTTACGATTCTATAACGCTCTTGGGTCGTGATTTCAGTGAGTGTTTTTGGTTTATTTGCAGTGCGTGGTGTACCCGACGAGGTAAATTTCCAATTACCTTTTTCGGGTTCTTCTTTGGTCAATACTTCTTCTACCATTGTGTTCCATTCTCCACAAGAAGTACATCGACCAAGGTATTTTGGTGAACTAAATCCGCAACTTTGGCAGAAATATGCCGTTTTAATTTTTGCCATTTATTTATTTTTCAAGTAAGCAATTGTGAAAAATGCTCTACAAAGTGTTAATCTTTCGTTAATAAAATACGAATTTGCGAATAATCTGCGTTATTTCCTCAAAACCATCTGAGATAAAGTTCCTGCTCAAGCGTGGCACGGTTTTTTACCTAATTAATCTAAAAAAATATTCTTGATTCATTTATGCACGTATCTCTATTTTTTTCAACGTTTACTACTCATTTAACAAAAACTAACATGAAAAAAATCTCGTTTTTTACTCTTTTCTTATTATTTGGCCTGTTTACTAATACTTTCGCTCAAAAAGGTTTTCAATTGGGCATCAAAGGTGGTGTTACATTCAACCAAGTTTATACTGATGCTGGTTCGCTTGGTAAAAATATTTCTCAAAGTTACGACACAAAAACTGGCTATGTGGCTGGTATTTGGACTCGTTTTGGAGACAGAGTATATCTTCAACCTGAACTTTTGTTGGCACAAAAAGGCGGCACGATTGATATTCAGAATGTAGGAAAAGTGAAATTTTCGTACAGTAATCTTGATGTACCGGTTTTGGTTGGATTTAAGGTTTTAAAGATTTTTAGAGTGAATGCTGGCCCAGTAGCAACCTTTAAACTTTCGGAAGACCAAAAACTAAAAGATGCCTTGAAAGACCTTACTTCAAACGATGATGCTATCAAAAATGCTTCATTTGGCTATCAGTTGGGTGTTGGCGTAAAAATCTTAGGTATAAATCTTGATTTGAGAAAAGTGGGAAGTTTGTCAGAGGTTTCGGCATTGAATATGAGCAATAACCAATTTAAAGATAAAGGATGGCAGTTTACGGTTGGCTTTAAAATTATTTAATAGTTGAGTACCTTTTTTGAGTGCGAAGAATCTCTCCATTTGGGGGGATTTTTCTATTTTAAAGCTGATTGGTTTTCGATAAGTAGAATGACGAACTTAGATTTACGAATTACGAATAAAAAAAATTACTATCAATCATTTAAGCCATTCCGAATTTAAAATAAATTTATCTCTTTACTTACCTTTGCTTCAAAATCATTTCTCATGACAAAACACATTGGATTATTGCTTTTAGTATGTTCGATATTCCACGTCCATGCTCAAGAAAGTTTACTTGAAACAAAAATAAAGCAGCTCACTCCCAATACTGTTTGGACACAGGAAAAAGCTTTGCCGCTTAAATTTCCTACGTTTCATCCACAAGGCATGGTAAAAATTGGCAATTTCATTTTCATGAGTTCGGTGGAAGTAACAAAACCACCTAAAAATGGTGATACTGGCGAAGGGGTCGGACATCTATTTAAGTTTGATTCAACTGGAATGCTTATTTCCAAAATTACTTTAGGAGAAGGCAGTATCTATCACCCTGGTGGAATTGATTTTGATGGAAAATACATTTGGATTCCTGTGGCTGAGTATCGCCCCAATAGTAAATCAATCATCTATAAAGTTGATGCCCAAACATTTCAAATTGAGGAGGTTATGAGGTTTAATGAACACATTGGAGCGATTGTTCACGATATTGAAAGCAATAAATTATTGGGTGCCAGTTGGGGTTCAAGAAATTTTTACGAATGGTCATTAAATGCCAAAGGGAAACAAAAAACGACTGCTTCTCCCGAAAATTTACGCATCAAAAACCCTTCTTTTTATATTGATTATCAGGACTGTCATTATTTGGGTAAGCATAAAATGCTTTGTTCGGGATTTCAGAAATATGGTCAACCCAACGGAAATGTGGTTCGTTTGGGAGGATTTGAAATTGTGAATTTGATAGACAAAAAACCTATTTTTCAAGTACCAATTAAATTGTGGTCGCCGAGTGGTTTAGCAATGACCAATAATCCATTTTGGGTAGAAACAATCAAAGGTGGGCTAAAAGCTTATTTTGTACCTGATGATAATTCGGCCTCAACCCTGTTTATCTACGAAACCGAATTAAAGTAGGTTTTGGATTTTTCTTGAAAAAACATTTACATTTGCCAAAATCAATCGCATCACACCGTCAAATCAAAGTCAACAATGACCTTACGAGAACTCTTTCAGCAAATCGGAGAAAACCCGAATTTCTTACTTTTCTACTTTCTAATTATTCCAATTGCAGCGATTATTGCGGGGGTTTTAGGCAAAGGAGAAGGGCATCTTTCACCGTGGAAATATCTGTATGCAACTTTGATTTATCTTGTGAGTGTGCCTGGTATCTTCGCTGTGGCGTTGAATGCTTACTTTTTCTTGTTTCAAAGAGGCGATGTCATGCAGACTGATGTTTATTTACAGATTTTACCGATTATAGTAATGGTCGTAACGATTTTTGTCATTCGTAGAAATGTTGATTTATCACTCGTGCCTGGTTTCGATAAGATTTCGGGACTTTGGTTCATGCTTTTTGCTACGATGTTTTTGATGTGGCTACTCGAAAAAATTCATATTGTCGTATTCTCATATCTACCTTTTCAATATTTACTCGGCATTTTCGCTATACTTTTTGCTTTAATTTATTTGGGGTGGCGGAAGTTCGTGAGGTAATTTAATTGATTAGTTCTTCACCAAATTCAAATAACAAAAATGCCTTGCTGATGATTCAGCAAGGCATTTTTGTTATTGTCGGCTATTACAAAATTACTTATTCAAGAAATCAATTGTGCTTATGCCAAACAAAGCTTTGCCTTCAGCTTTAGGGTTTTTGAAAACAAAATACAAGTTTTGTTGGCCAGTAGCATTTAAGTTAACTTTTAAAGGCATCATATTAGATTCTGAAACCTCAGCTTCTGCCAATACAGCCCCTGTTGGTGAGCCCGAACGCACTTCAACTTTACCACCTACACTTTGCCCTTTTTGCGAAAACGCTCCAATCGTCAATCCTTTTACACCAGTCAAATCAATATTTTTGAAGCCAAAATAGGCACCATCTTCAGTAGCGATTACAATTTCACCACCCAATGCCTCCACATTAAATTTCGATGTAGCTTTGGCTTCATCAAACGTAACTGCTTTCACTTTAGGACTACGCAAAGCTACCGACTCTGTATTTGTCAAAGGGCCAATCACCTTTCCTCCCTTATCAGTATAAGTAGCTTGAATGATATATGCTCCATCTTTTTTACCCTTATGTGCCGTAGTTTCATAAGCAGCCTTAATTGGTTGCGAAGCTTTTTTCTTATCGTTTAATGAAAGAATATAGTCAACCATGTCTCGGGCATCAGCAAGCGAAACTTGCGGGTGAGCCGCCATTGCTTGTTCTCCCCAAACACCACCACCACCTTTGATCACTTTCTCAGCCAACTGATTAATAGCCGTTTGTCCACGGCGGTATTTTTTAGCTATATCAATATACGCTGGTCCGATAGATTTTTTATCAACTGAGTGGCAAGCCTTACAATCGCTCAAATCAATCAAACGTTTTCCTGCCGCAAAGTTCATGTTTTCTTTGTGTCCTTGCTCAATCATTGTTTTGTCATAACCTTCCAAGTAATTGATATTTACAACCACATCAGCAGCATCAATACCTTTGGCGGTTGTACCGTCTTCTTTGTCAGCAACACTTACTTCATAATCAATATTTTGGTCATCGAAGAAGAAAGTTTTGTTGCTTTTTACGGCAATATTTACTTTTGGTTCGGCATTACCAACTTTCACTTTCAATGTTTGATTTGCTTTATTTCCAGCCACATCTGTTACCGTCAAAACAACGTCGTATTCGCCAGGTTTAGCAAAAGTAACCTTCGGATTTTGTTGAGTACTTGCGGGAATGCCTTTGCCAAAATTCCACGAATATTTCAGAGCATCACCATCATAATCCATGGTTCCTGCTGACGAGAAAGCAACTGTCAGTGGAGAAGCCCCTGCTTTTTTATCGGCTTTTGCCATCACTACAGGCTTACGATTTCCTGCGTTGTATTCAATGACCGAAAGCGTTGCATCTTCGTTTTGCGTAAACCAATTCATGCCATAATCTAAGACAAACAAACGTCCATCTTTCGAGAAAGCCATATCCATTGGGTGAGCAAATTTAGTACTTGGCATAAAACGCTCCATACCTGTATAATTTCCGTCCTTATCCATGCTTACCATATAAATCCAGTCACGCATCCATTCGTAAGCCAAGAATTTTCCATCATAATAGCTCGGCAATTTCTTCGGACTTTTATCATAATCTTCTGAATAATAAACAGGACCCGCCATTGGGTTACAACCACCTTTACCAAATTCAGGATACAGTTTAGAATCGCCATAGCCATACCAAATCCATGCTTTTTGAGCAGGTGGAAGTTCTGTTAAACCAGTATTATTTGGCGAGTCATTGATTGGTTTCAAAGGATCGTATTTTTCACCAGATTCTTTTTTAGCAAAATCATAATGATTATATGCAAAATTAGGCCCTGTAAAAATCGGCCAGCCAAAGAACCCTGGCTTGCGAGCTTGATTAAACTCTACAATACCTTCTGGGCCTCTTTTGGGGTCTGTTTTGCCTGCATCTGGGCCAACATCTCCCCAATATAAATAACTTGTACGTTTATCAACACCTATTCTGTAAGGATTACGCATACCCATAGCATAGATTTCTGGACGTGTTTTTTCTGTTCCTACAGGAAATAAATTACCTTCTGGAATTTTATAAGAACCATCTTCTTGTGGTGTAATTCTCAAAACTTTTCCTCGTAAATCGTTGGTATTTCCTGACGAGCGAAGAGCATCCCAACCCGAACGACCTTCTTGAAAATCAATTGGAGCGTAACCACTTGATGCAAAAGGATTGGTATCATCGCCAGTTGAAAGGAAAAGATTTCCTTTACCGTCCCATTCAATCGAACCACCAGTGTGGCAACATTCATCACGCTTTACACCTACACGCAAAACTACTTTCTCAGAAGAAAACACTACCGTATCTTTTTGGTCGTCATAAACAAATCTCGATAAGAAATTATCTTTCGTTACCTCACGAGTTTCGTCTGGGGTGTAGTAGAAATAAATCCAGTTATTTTGAGCGAAATTTGGGTCAATATTTACCCCCATCAAGCCATATTCAAATTTGGTATAAGCTGGCATTTGGGCTGCAATTTTTATTTTATTGGTTGCAGGATTCCAAACTTTTACCAAACCTTTTCTTTCAGTAAAAATCACTTTTCCATTTGGTAAAACTACCAATTCAGTAGGTTCATTTAGATTTGTAGCCAAAATTGTGCGTTCAAAACGGTTCTCTTCGGGAGCTCTTTGTGTTTTAGCTTTTGAATAATCCAGTTTCTCGGCCATTGCCCATTTCAAACCTTGCCAAAAATGCTCGGTTATCAAAGGCTCAGTAAATGTTTCGGGTGTGTGTCCATAACTCGAATAAAATGCTTTTCCACCATCAAATTCATGGTACCATGCCATTGGATGAAACTCACCCATTCTACCCATTTGGTAGCTCGACTCGTCAACCTTTACGATAAATTTCAAAATATCTTTTTTCAAAGATTTGAAATCGTAAAATTCGTCAGTTTTTTCAAATGTTTCAGGAAAATGTGCCGATGCTGGAAACGTTTTATCAAGCGTAACCATTTTACCCTTTTGCACATTCGATACTTTCCCACCTGGGTGGCTCGCAAAATATGCCCCAACTAAATCGTTATACCATGGCCAGTTATATTCTGTATCTGTAGCAGAGTGAATACCCACATAACCACCACCTGCTTGAATATAACGCTCAAAATCGGCCTGTTGAGCAGGATTCAATACATCTCCAGTCGTACTCAACCACACAACGGCATTGTATTTTTTGAGGTTTTCTTCGGTAAATTTGGCAGGATTCGTAGTTGTATCAACGCTAAAACCTTGTTTTTTCCCGAGTTCAAGAAAAAACTGATTTCCTTCTTTGATTGAATTGTGGTGAAAACCTCTTGTTAAGGAAAATACTAATACTTTTTTTTGGGCTTGTACTCCCAGTACACTCAACAAGAGTGCGTAAAGCAGAATAACTTTTTTCATTTGAAAAATATAGGTTGGAGTTTAATTTTAAAAACCATTAATCATAATTTTTGTTAAGAGAAACGACACATTTCTTTTAATAAAACAAAGATATATAAAAAGAAATGTTTAATTGTCAAATTGACACTAAAAAGTATTTTTTTGAGATGTAGTATAACTTTTTGGCGAGAATTAGCAGCAAGTTAGGCTCTGAAAAAGTAGCCAACACCTTTGATAGTCATGATTTCAAGGCTTGGATCATCTTTAAGGTACTCTCGAAGTTTGGTCATATAAACATCCAGATTGCGAGAATTGAAGTACGAATCATCGCCCCAAATCTGCATCAGAATATCTTTACGGCTCACAATGCTATTTCGCTTTTCGGACAAAATCTTTATTAACTCAGCTTCCCTATGACTAAGTTTCTTGATTTTGTCTTGATAAGTCAACTCATACTTATTTAAGAAGACTTCGTACTGACCAATCCTGATAACATTGGTTGTGTTTATATTTTTTTGTTGCGTTAGATTGAGTAAATTATTGATACGAATAATGAGTTCTTCCATACTAAAAGGCTTTCGGATATAATCATTACCACCCGACTGAAACCCCTTTGCCAAATCGTCAGTTTGGGTTTTAGCAGTTAGAAAAATGATCGGAATTGTAGGATTTTGTTGCCTAATCTCAGTAGCCAATTTGAAACCATCTTTGTTAGGCAGCATCACATCAAGCACACATATATCGGGTTTGTATTGACCATAGGCCACAAGACCATCTTTACCATCTGTAACCATAATTACCTCAAAATTTCTACTTTCAAGGCTTTCTTTCACTATTTTGCCTAAAAATGGCTCATCTTCGGCATACAATATTTTTGTTTTCATAAAGTTTTTAAAAGAACTATCTTAAATTCACTTCCTTCACCCTGCTTATTTACCAAATTAATCGTTCCTCTATGTTGTTCAACAATATTTTTGACATAACTCAGACCTAGCCCATAGCCTTTGGTATTGTGTGTATTGCCAGTAGGAACTCGGAAGAATTTCTCAAAAATTTTATGTTGAAACTCCTTTGGAATGCCGTTGCCATTATCGGTAAAGGTCAAGATAAACTGTTTGTTTTTTTCGGTTAAGATAATGAGTATTTTAGGGGTATTTGTTGTGTATTTTAAAGAATTATCCAACAAATTATAAATGACATTGGTCAGGTGAATCTCGTCACCTCTACTAATAAAGTTTTGACCATTCGTTTCAAATTGCACCTGAGCTTGGCATTTTTCAAACTGCAATTTCATAGTATTTAGCACTTGCTCAACTAATTGTTTCAAATTGATTTCTGAAAAATTCAAATCAAGTTTTTGTTGCTCGAAAACCGCCATTTTTAGTACACTATCCACCAAAACCGATAATCGATTAAGTTCATTTTTTGAGATTTCGAGATATTCTTTGGTCAACTCTGGATTTTGCAAGCCCCCAAAATTACTCAATGCTTCAATAGCAACACTGACCGTCGAAATAGGCGTTTTAAGTTCATGAGTGATGTTGCTTATTAGGTCATTTCTGAGCAAAGTTAAGCGTTTTTGCTGCTGCAAATTCCTAAAAATGAGCCAAAAAGCACAAGAGGTTACAGTAATCAAAAAGAGGGAAAACAGAATTTGAGGGATAATTTTTTTGAGTAAAAAGCTTTCGTAGGTCTTGAAATTTGCCATGAAAGATTTAGAATGAGTGGGGCTTTCAACGGTGATTCCCGATAAAACAAATTGAGATTTCACTTTGGGTGAAATAAATACCTCAAAAGGCAAATCAATTGCCGATTTAATCAGTTTTCGTTGAAAGGCCTTGGCCACATCGAGCCTCCGCAACGAATCCTGAGTGATGCGAAGTGTTATTAATGTATCTCCGCCACTTTTCTTTAATTTAAAATCAGAATTAGTTTTCTCACTTATTTTTTCGAGCTGAATACTCGGCAAAACCATATTTGTATCAGCCTTATTGTTTGACAAACTAAAACTTTTACTTGAATCACGATTCACCTGTATGGTCAACCGACTCGTACCTGCTCTTTTTTGCACAACCGAAATCATTCTCGTCAAAATTCGCTTTACTGAATCATTCATCTGATTGCGAGAAAACGCAAACTTTATCATTTTGATTGATGTATCAGCTACGCTTAAAGAACTATCCGTCAGTGGATTGAGTGGAAGCATATTCATCAAAACTTTTGGACTTTTGGGTGTTTCTTTGGCTTTAAACGTTTTTTTTGGAATTGCTTTTGCCGATTGCAACTGCATTTGATTTATAATCATTGAGTCTTGTAGTTCTGAAATTGTAGCATCAAAAATCTGACTGATGTTGTCCTTTAGTATTTTTTTTTGCTCAAGATAGTTTTGCCTAATCCAAAAAAATTGAAAAAATAGTAGCAATAAAATACTGCTAACTATCAATATTATTGGGAGCTTATTTTTGAAATCATTTTGCATCAAACAAATGTAAGATTTTTCATAAAAACACCATAGTTTTTAACCTAAATTAACCTTAAATCAACCTATATTAACCCTAAAGCAGGCAAAAGAATATCAATTTTGCCTTGAACTAAAATAAAAAATAAAATGAAAAAAATAGTAGTATTTGCTGCCATTCTGGGCAGTTTTGGCACTTTAAAAGCCCAAAAACAAGAAGGAATCATTGATTTTGAGCAAAAAATAAATATGCATAAACGCATGACCGATGAGTCGATGAAAGCCATGATTCCAGAGTTTAGAACCACGCAACACCAATTGTTTTTCAATGCTAATGAGTCGGTTTATAAATTACTCGAAAAAGAAGACGACGATGATGAAGAGATGGGAGGAGGTGGCGTAAAAATAAAATTGACAATGCCCAAAAACGAGCTATATCGCAACTTTACTACCCAGAAAAAAATTGACCTCAAAGAAATGCTTGGCAAAAAATATTTGATAAACGACACACTCCAGACTATGGCTTGGAAACTTGGTACAGAAAGTAAAAAAATCAAAGGTTTTGAGTGTATGAAAGCGACAATGGTTAATAATGAAACCCAAAAAACTATTGTAGCATGGTTTACCCCCGAAATTAGCTGCCCAAGCGGCCCTGAAATCTACGGTACTCTACCTGGAATGATTTTGGAAGTAAATGTAAACGATGGTGAGATTGTTTATACTGCCAACAAAATAACGTTTGCGAAACTCAAACCAAACGACCTAAAACAACCAACAGAAGGCAAACTAATCAGCCCCGAAGCATTCAAAAAGATGATTGATGATTTTAGAGCCAATAACGGAAGTGGAATTAAAATTATGAGAAACTAAAAATATTATGAGTTATAAAAAAGGCATTATCTACTGATTTTTAGTAGATAATGCCTTTTTTCTTTGAAAACTTAGCATTTTAGTCCTTTATCAAAGTATGTGTTCCGTCTGGATTTATTTTTGTTGAAGTATTACCATTATGATGAATAACTGTATGCTTACCATCTGGGTTTACTTGAATTGATGTGCCTTTATTCCGATAAACCACAGTATGCGTACCATCAGGATTTACTTTTAAGTTAGTATTTGAATTACGCTGAATTAGACTTTGTGTCCCATCTGGATGAATCTTTGTTGAAGCATTACCATGGTTATGAATAATTGTATGTGTACCGTTTGGATTTACTTGCACCGAAACATTGTCATTATGCTGGTGAATAACAGTATGCGTACCATCTGGATTCACTTGAACAGTTGGACTTTGGGCTTGACAAAAGTGAACAAAAACTGTAAAAAATAGACAAGCGATAGTAGTTTTCATATATTTAATGAGTTTTAGTAAATTTATTTTTAACTTTTGAGATATTCCACTTTAAACGACATTAATTTTTATGATTGTTTAGCAATTTCATTGCTGAATGATTCTCATCACCCCTTGTGACTTTCCACCCAAAGGTTTATTGAGTGAGTACGTGAAACTTACCAAAAAGTAACGCCCCAACGAGCGTACACGACTATCTTCCACAAAATTCAGATTTGCTTGACGATTAATTCCTACATTTTTATTGAGGGCATCAACTACCGAAAATTTCATTTCTGCACGGTTATTTTTCAGGAAAAGTTTGGCAACTGACGCATTCCAAAGTGGTATTTTTTGATTAAAACTGGCATAAAGTAAATAGTCGAAATTAGTACTAAGAGTCCAGTTTTTAGGTAAGTTCACATTTGACTCTGCAAAGTAAGTTTGGTTGACAAAACTTTGATTAAACTCTTGACTAATAGCATATTGAGTTTTATTGAAAGCTATTTCTCCGCCAAAAGCAACACTCACAAATCCCTTAAAATCATACTGCCAACGCAACTCCGAAGAACCCAAATAGCGGCTGGTTGTATTCTCGATATTATTAATGAAATTTATACCTTGATTATAGGTAAGTTTAGTATTAACATTTAGTTTACTACTTAGTTCTTTAATCGAAAATCCGAGCGAAAAATTGCCATTTAAAGCTACATCTTTTGCAACATTGATAAGCTTTATCTGCTGACGAAGGGCATCATCGGTAGTTTGTGCAGTGGCAATTTTATTGTTTGTATAAGTCATTGAAAAATTCAAAAACAAACTACTAAAATTCGATTGATTGAAACGATTAGAGTTTAAACTTAGACGGTGAGCATATTCAGGTATTAAGTCTGGATTACCGATTTGGATTCGCAAGGGGTCGGTATTTTCAGGAATTGGGTTTAGCTCATTCAGCGATGGCTCACGCACCGATGTTTCGTAGTCGATATGAATATTCTGTCTTTGCTCGGTAGTAATTACTACGTGGGCATTTGGCAAAAAATTACTAAATCGGCGATTAACTGTAAAGTTTTTATTGGGTATTTGTCCATCCAAAACCGACGATTGCCAAGCAATTCCAGTTGAAAAATTATACTTTTTTTGAACCATTCGGTAACTCAAACCAAAGCGATTATACAAATACTCATTAATAAATTTATTACTCAACCCTTCATTTAGGCTTCGTTTACCTTCACCCAAATCATATACTTGGCGGTCGATTCGATTGTTGTTTTCTCGAATGCTATAATTTAGTTCCAAGTATTTTTTGCGAGCAATTGGCTCCGAATAAGATAAGTTTATCCCCCAGTTTTGACTATCATTTTGCTGCGAATTTTGCTGGTCAATCGTATCTCGAACCACTCCTCCTCGATATGAGTTAATTGCCGCTAAAGTACCATTATTATTGTTTTGGTTAATACCCAAAGTAACATTTGCAGTCATATTTCGCCCTTTTTTGCGAAACTTATGTCTAAATAGCAGATTTGCATTATAATTCAGCCCCAAGCCTTCTACCACAACTCTCCTATTTCCTTCGTTTTGAATTACTCCTTTATCGTCTATATTTTGGCTTTCTCCTTCGGTTCTAAGTTTGGTTTCGTTTAGAGCAAAATTAGAAATAAACTTCATCGAATTGAGCGAATCAATCTTATGATCAAGTGTAAAATTAAGTCGATGATTGGTATTTAGATTGTTTTGAATAGTCTTTTGGGTCGTTGAAAAATTGCGGTTCTGCAAAAAGTTTTGTCGAACCAAGTCAGTTTCAATAAGATTATTCATTGAATTTAAAAAATAGCTACCATTCAATTCGGTCTTTGGTGAAAAAGGTTCGTTGAAATTCACCCCTCCTGCCCATGAGCGAATAAAACCATTATTTCGGCCGCCAAAATTGAGCGGAATTGCCCCATCGGCAGCGTTAAATTCTAATCGCAAAGAGCCACCTCCACCCGCCATCATTCGCTGCATATCGCCCGAAAAATTGAGGTAATCTTCCATCGAAAACCCTTGTTTATTCACGTTATTTCCCAACAATAAGAGTGACCGTTGGCGAGCTTTATTAAATCGATTAAGGTTCGATTTGATCTCAAATCGCCCGTTGTCACCTACTCCTGCTGTTGTTTTACCGAAAGTCATTTTCTTACGATCTTCTTTCAGTTTAAGGTTAATCGTTTTTTCACGGCTACCATCGTCAATCCCAGTAAATGCCGTTTGGTCTGATTTTTTATCAAATAATTGCACTTTATCTACGGCATCAGCAGGTAAATTTTGCGATGCAACTTTTGGGTCTTTTCCAAAAAACTCTTTCCCATCAACCGTAATACTTCGCACTTTTTCGCCCTGTGCCATAATATTTCCATCTCTATCTACCTGCACACCTGGTAGTTTTTTTAGTAAATCTTCTACTGCTGCATTAGGTTGTGTACGAAATGAACCCGCATTAAACTCAACCGTATCGCCTTTGATTTGGACGGGTAAAGCTTCAGCTTTTACAGTAACGGCATCAAGCTCGTTACTAAGTATCTGCATTTTTATTTCGCCCAAATCTATCATTTCAGTGGAAGATTTTTCGATAACTCTTACGTAGTTTCTATACCCAACGAAGGTAATTTTGATAAAATAATCATTAAGATTAAGATTTTTCAATTCAAAAGTACCTCTTACAGTTGTTCGGGCAAAGGTAACGAGGGAAGAATCTTTGACAGAAAGGAGAAGTACAGTAGCGTTTTCTAAAGGTTTTTGTTCGGCATCTAAGACAGTAGCTTTCAGTGAAAACTTTGTCGGGGTTTGAGCAAAAACGCCCAAATTCATCAATAGCAAATAAGTCATCAGTAAAATCTTTCTCATAATTTTGTGCATTTTATTTGCTCAAAGTTATGGCTTCATTTCTGTGTAAAAGGTTAAATTTGCTTGATATAAGGTTAATTAAGGTTAATGGACTTACTGATTTTTGGCAGTGAATGATTTTAATGGTATTGTAGTCTAAAAAGTAACTTGTAATAAAGGGTTTGGCCTACATTTACTTCAAAATCTCTATCAACTCGGCAATCATCAGGGCAGTTGCTCCCCAAACCACTTGTTCTTGAATCACAAAACATGGAGTTTCGAGCTTTACACCTCTGGTTTCGACAGTACGCACTTGTACGATTGATGGGTCAAGAATTTCGGAGATTGATACCTCGAAAATTCCAGCAACTTCACGCTCGTCGGGATAGAAATCTGGGCGTGAAGTCATATATCCAACCACAGGCTGGCAAAACATATTTGAGGGGGGAATAAATAATTCGGTAAGATTTTTAATGACTTTTACATCTGTTGCTTTGATACCAATTTCTTCTTGAGCTTCACGCAAGGCTGTTGCTTGAATATCTTTATCTTTTAGTTCAACCCTTCCACCAGGAAATGCCATTTGCCCACCATGCACACCATCGTATTGCGGACGTAAAATCAAAGGCATAAAAATATCTTCTCCTTTCGGATAAAACATCATCAAAATGGCACTTCGACGAGTACTTGCATTTGGTTCAACCTTTACTTTGAGGCGGTATGGCGACATTTGTCGCATGATTTCCTCATGACCTGGCAAAGGTTTTTCCGAAAGGCGTTTGTTGAGCGTATTTATAAAGTCAGCAAAATTCACGGTGTTAGGTTTTAGTCAGGTGTTTTGAAATCAGATATTCATGGCAATATAATAAAAAAACTAAGGCACAAACAAAGTTGTTTCGGAATAATAAACAAAGATACACTCTGTGCCTTTGTCCCTCTGAACCTCTGTGCCATTTTTCACCCATATATTCTGACAAGTTGTTCAGCACAACGCTCGCCATCCATTGCTGCCGATACAATTCCTCCCGCAAAACCAGCTCCCTCACCACACGGAAATAATCTTTTTATTTGTAAATGTTCGAGCGATTCTTTAACTCGTGGAATACGAACGGGCGAAGAAGTTCGACTTTCGATACCAATCAACTGAGCTTCATTCGTTACGTACCCTTTCATTTTTTTACCAAATTCTCTTACTCCTTCTTGCAGCGGTCGAGCAATAATATCGGGTAAAACTTCAGCCATATCCATCGAAACCAAACCTGGTTGGTAAGAAGTAGGCAAAAGTTCACGAGAGATTTTGCCCGAAAGAAAATCATTTAAACGTTGGGCAGGAGCAAATTGTGAATCCGATAGTTTTTTTGAACTGGCAGCCAATTTCCATGCTTTCTGCTCAACATCTTTTTGTAATTGTAAACCAGCCAATGGGCCTAAATGCTTATATTTCTGCCAATCAATTTCGTTAATAGCAACTACAACGCCCGAATTAGCATATTTTGAGTCTCGACGAGAGGGAGACATGCCATTTACGACTAATTCACCTTCGGCAGTAGCAGCAGGTACAATAAAACCACCTGGACACATACAAAAACTAAAAACTCCTCGCTGAATATTTTTGTAATAGGTCTGAGCTACCAAACTATATGATGCCGCAGGAAGCAAGCCTCGCTCTTGGCGATGGTATTGATGCGTATCTATCAAACTTTGTTGATGCTCAATTCTGACACCCATTGCATAAGGTTTAGCTTCAATCAGAATATCTTTTTGGTACAATAACTCAAAAATATCACGTGCCGAATGGCCAGTTGCCAGAATAACTCCCAGCCCAGTTATTTCTGTTCCATCGGCAGTTATTACACCTTTCATTTCACCATTGACCAATACAAAATCAACTACTTTTGTATCAAAATGTACTTCTCCACCTGCTTTCAGAATGCTTTCTCGTAAATCGGCTACTACGCTCGGTAATTTATTTGTGCCGATGTGCGGATGTGCATCAAACAGAATCTCGCTTGTTGAGCCATGAGCCACCAAGATTTCCAAAATTCGACGCACATCACCTCGTTTTTTTGAACGAGTGTAAAGTTTTCCGTCAGAGTAAGTTCCTGCTCCACCTTCGCCAAAACAATAATTCGATTCTGGGTTTACTACATGGTCTTTATTGATTGCCGCCAAATCTCGCCTTCTGGCACGCACATCTTTTCCTCTTTCGAGCAAAATTGGTTTAATACCCAGCTCAATTAAACGCAAAGCAGCAAACATTCCAGCAGGCCCCGCTCCCACTATAATTGCCTGTGGCTTGTTAGCCACGTCGGCATATTCTTTCCGAAACTCCATCGCAGGCGGTGGAATTTCACCTGAATAAACTTCTACTTCGAGATTAATTTTTACTTGCCCTTTTCGAGCATCAATCGACTGACGCATTTTCCTGATTGAAAAATCTTCGTCAATCGTTTTTAAATAAGTTTTTTGGATGTGTTGACGCAGAACCGCATCATCGAGAGCTATCTCAGGCTCTAAGGTAAGACTCAAAGTTTGTTGCATTGTTTGAAAGGTTTTTATCCTCTAATTTTGTCACAAAGTTAAGCAATTAGCCCCAATTTCTTTCAATCGGATTGGTCAATTTAGATTTAGGCATAAACTTTGAAGTGAAATTTATTGTTTATCATACTAAAAAGATAGACTATTATTACAATTTTGAGGTTATCTTTGCAGGAATCAAATAATTGTGACCCGAAACAAACACTGAATGTCCGCTTATTTTAAAAATATCAGTCGAGGAATAAAAACAACTCTCAAAGGTATGAGCCTGACGCTCAGACACTTTTGGCAGGCACGTAGAAGCCGACAACCTTATGCAATGCAAGATTCGAGTTATTTTGACTTGCAAACGGGTATCGTTACGCTACAATATCCTCATCAGACTTTACCAGTGCCAGACAACGGGCGTTATCAACTCGACTGCGAGATTGATGATTGTATTGTATGTGATAAATGTGCGAAAGTATGCCCCGTTGATTGTATTGATATTGAACCAATTAAATCTTCGGAGATTATCAGCTATGCGTCTGACGGCTCACCGATTAGACTTTATGCTGCAAAGTTTGATATTGACATGGCCAAATGCTGTTTCTGCGGACTTTGCACAACAGTTTGTCCGACGGAATGTTTGACAATGACCAATGATTATGACTTTAGTGTAGTGAACATCACTCAGTTAAATTTTGAGTTTTCAAACCTGACAGCCGAGCAAGCCGATAAAAAACGTAAATTATACGAGCAATATCTCGAAGAAAAAGACGCTTTAAAGAAAGCACCTGTGGCTACTGCTCCAAGTGAAAATACGAATGAAGCTCCAAAAGTAAAAACATCATTTAAACCAGCATTCAAACCTACTGCAAAGCCAGTTGTAAAAGAGTCAGAAGAGACCACAACTGAGGAAAAAGTTGAAAATAAAGAGACAAATGCACCAGTTTCGGAAGTGCCGAAATCAAAACCTGTTTTTAAGCCAAGTTTCAAACCTGCTTCAAAACCAGTTGAAGATGCTGAAACACAAGAAATAAAAACAGAACAAGCGACAGC
>OFDC01000691.1_pt1 | contig 22708 bp, 24 predicted proteins | sample 1520941 | NCBI WGS metagenome assembly OFDC01 (sample SAMEA94258168, study PRJEB24077) | hot springs metagenome | biome: Aquatic biome; feature: Water | place: India | collected 2012-12-06 | depth 5 m | reverse complement strand
TTTGGCGATTGCAGCCTAACCCCGTTCCGGGTGAACAACCTCCTGAGACTTCACACCTAGCCCACCCTTTGATAGGCGAGCGCCGGTTTCCGGCCGGTCTCCAGCCTGAAGTTGGCGATGAGGCGGATCAGCTCTTCCGCGGTTCCGGTCATGGCCGAGGTCGTGTCTGCCGTCTCTTGCGCCATCGCCCCGTTGCTTTTGGTCGAGGCGTCGATCTCGTTCATCGAGACGGTGATCTGCTGCATCCGCCCGGTCTGCTGCGTCGCCGCGTCGTTTACCGTGGTCATCCGGGCGTGGATTTCGCTGATCGACCCGAGGATCTGCGCGATCGACGCCCCGGCTTCGTTGACCAGCGCCTCGCCGGTCTTCACCTGGTCAGAGGACTGACCGATCAGGGCGGCGATTTCCTTGGCCGCGACCGAGGAGCGCTGCGCGAGCGCCCGGACCTCCGAGGCGACAACCGCGAACCCGCGCCCGGCGTCGCCCGCCCGAGCCGCCTCGACCCCGGCGTTGAGAGCCAGGAGGTTGGTCTGGAAGGCGATCTCGTCGATCACGCCGATGATCCGCGAAATCTGGGCCGAACTGTCGGCGATCCGGGTCATGGCACCGACGGCATCCATGACCACGGCACTTGTCTTGTCGGCGCTGACCTTCGCCGATGCGGCAAGCTGGCTGGCTTCGGCCGTGCCTGCCGCGGTCGCCTTGCTTGCCGTGGCCATGTCGCCCAGCGCGACCGCAGCCTTTTCGATCGCCGCCGTCTGCCGCCGCGTCCGGGTCAGAAGCTCGTTCGCGGCACCGTTGATCTGCCCGGTCTGCGCGTGGACGGTATGCGCATTGCGCGAGGTCTCGGACAGCATGGTTGCAAGCTTGGCAAGCGCATTGTTCAGGTCGGAGCGGATGGTCTCCAACTCGCCATCCAGCGTTTCGGTGATGCGCGCCGTCAGGTCGCCCGAAGCCAGCCGGTCAAGCGCCTGGCCGATCGCGCGCATCCCCTGCTTGCGGCGCGTGATGTCGGTCGCGAACTTGACCACCTTGCTGACGGTCCCGTCGGCAGCGATGATCGGGTTGTAGCTGGCCAGGATCCAGACCTCGCGCCCGTCCTTGCCGATGCGCCGGAATTCGGCCTGCCGGACCTGGCCCGCGCGCAGATCGGACCAGAAGGACCGGTAGCTGTCCTGGTCCGCCTCGCCCTCGGGCATGAAGATCGCATGGCGCTGGCCGAGAATCTCCTCGATCCGGTAGCCGAGCGTGGCGAGAAAGTTGCTGTTGGCCGAAAGGATACGGCCATCTGGCGTGAATTCGATGATCGCCTGCGAACGGTCAAGCGCGGCCATCTTGCCTTCGATGTCCAGCTCTGCCTGTTTCGCCGCCGTCCGGTCGACGGCAAACTTGATGATCTTGGACACCTTGCCGTCATGTCCGCGGATCGCGTTGTAGGTGGCCTGCAACCAGACCGGCTTTCCATCGCTGCCCACCCGGCAGAACTCGCCCGCGTGAAAGCCCCCGTCCCGCAAGGCCTCCCAGAAGGCGCGGTATTCCGGCGTCGAGGACTGCCCGGCCGGCATGAACATGGCGTGGTGCCGACCGCGGATCTCGGCCAGAGCATACCCCATGCAGGCCAGGAAATTGTCGTTCGCATGCAGGACGTTTCCCTGACAGTCGAATTCGACCACCGCCTGCGACCGCTCGATCGTGGAACGGAACCCTTCCGCTTCCCGCGCGGCAGTTTCGCGCGCTGTAACGTCGGTGGCAAACGTCGCGATCCCGGTGACCGTCCCATCCAGGTCACGCAGCGGGTTGTAGCTGGCCTCCAGCCAGATCGTGCGACCGTCCCTGGTCCGGCGGGCGAAGATGCCGGCGATTTCCTTGCCCTGGCCAAGGCAATCCCAGAACTTGCGATCGTCCGGCGTGTCTGCCGTCCCTTCGGGCATGAAGATCCGGTGGTGCTTGCCCGCGATCTCGGCCAACGTGTAGCCCGTCGCCTTCAGGAAGGTTTCATTGGCGTCCCGGATGGTTCCGTCCGGCGCAGACCAGAGGATGGCCTGCACTTTCGACAGCGCGTCCAGCAGGGCATCGTTTCTTGACGGCTGAACACGCGCGACCGGTCCCGCAAACTTGGCAAACAGATTCAGCATCTACAGGCTCCCTTGAACGAAGGGACCATACGATCTGCATCTTTCCGACCTGTTAACGCGTGACCCCGGCGCGGGCAGGCCTCAGTTGCCCCGCGCGGCGGTCTCGGCCGTGATGTCGAACAGCCGCGCGCCAAGGTTGCCGCCCTTCGTCATCTCGCCCAGGATCACCGTGGTCTGCGCGCCAAGATCGTCGGTGATGACCCACTGCCGCAGTTCCACCGGGTCTGCGGTGAAGACCAACTCGATGGACCCGTATTCCGGGTTCTCGGGGTCCTGCGCCCGCACCCGGGTCGAGGTGCCGTCCTCGGTATGGCCCACGACCATCTTCGCCCGGCCAAGGTCGATGTCCTGGGCCAGGATCAGGTTCAGCGGCGTCCGTTTCAGCGGATATTGTTCGGGCGGCTGGTTCGACTTGGCGTCGAAGATCGCGACTTGCTGGCCGCCCGCGATCACCAGGCTGCGGTCAGGCGGCGCGTATTCGAACCGCACCCGGCCCGGCCGCTTGATGAAGATCTTGCCGGTCGAAATCGAGCCGTCCGAGTTGATCTGGGTAAAGTCGGCCTCGGCCGTAGTCAGCTTGTTCAGATAGTCCGAGATGACCCCAAGCGGAATCTTCTCGGCAAGCGCCGGCAGGGGCAGAAGGAAGGCGAGCGGGGCCAACAGGGCAAGGCGACGGTTCATTCCGTCAATATAGCGGCGGCGAAGACGCGATGCACCCCCGGTCGGCGGTGGCTCGCCGGGTCGTGGCGGCGGCGTGATCGGCTGTGAAGGGGGTTCCTCCGGCGAAATCAGATTGCGCAGAAAGAATATTCGAAGAAAGCGATCTCTGGTCGAATAACCGTTCAAGACTGGCGTCCAGAACGCCAATCATCACCAAGAAATCCCGCGTTCGCCGCGCTATCTTCCCGTCAATCGGACAGGTTGGGGGCGGACATGAAGGTCGTGGTTCTGGGTGCAGGCGTGATCGGCGTCACTTCGGCCTGGTATCTGGCCAAGGCGGGGCATGAGGTCACGGTGATCGACCGCCAGCCTGCCGCGGCGCTGGAGACCTCCTTCGCCAACGCGGGCGAGATCAGCCCCGGCTACTCCTCGCCCTGGGCAGCTCCCGGGATTCCGATGAAGGCGCTGAAGTGGATGTTCATGGAACATGCGCCGCTGATCATCCAGCCGCGCCCCGACTGGACAAAGCTGTCCTGGATGGCGCGGATGCTGATGAACTGCACCGCCGAGGCCTATGCCGTGAACAAGTCGCGCATGGTGCGGCTGGCGGAATATTCCCGCGACTGCCTGATCGACCTGCGGGCCGAGACCGGGATCAAATACGACGAACGCACCCAAGGCACGCTGCAGCTGTTCCGCACGGACAAGCAGGTCGCGGCGGCGGAGAAGGACATCGCGGTCCTCAAGGCCGATGGTGTGCCGTTCGAAGTGCTGGACGCCGATCAATGCGTGGCGGCGGAACCGGGTCTCAAGGCCGCGAAAGGCAAGATCGCCGGTGGCCTGCGTCTGCCGGGGGATGAAACCGGCGATTGCTTCAAGTTCGCCCAATCGCTGGCCGACATGGCGCGCGGTCTGGGCGTGACCTTCCGCCACGGCGTCCGCATCGACCGGCTGGAGGCTGAAAAGGGCCGCATCACTGCTGTCGATACCTCGGAAGGGCGCGTGACCGCAGATGCCTTCGTCGTGGCGCTGGGGTCCTATTCGCCGATGCTGGTGAAGGAGTTCGGGATCAAGCTGCCGGTCTACCCGATCAAGGGCTACTCGATCACCGTTCCGATCGTGGACCAGGACCGCGCCCCGGTGTCGACCGTGATGGACGAAACCCACAAGATCGCCATCACCCGCCTCGGCGACCGCATCCGCGTCGGCGGTATGGCGGAAATCGCGGGCTTCGACCCAAGCCTCAACCCCAAGCGGCAGGCCACGCTGACCCATTCGGTCGAGGATCTGTTCGGCGGGGCGGGCGACCAGAGCCAGGCGAAATTCTGGGCCGGGTTCCGCCCGATGACGCCGGATGGCACGCCCATCGTCGGCCGGTCGCCCATCGCGAACCTTTACCTCAACACCGGCCACGGCACGCTGGGCTGGACCATGGCGGCCGGGTCGGGCCGGGTCCTGGCCGATATCGTCTCGGGCCGTCCGACCGAGATCGCGGCGGCCGACCTTGGCTATGCCCGCTACCTGCGCGAAGGCCGCAAGGGCCGCGCGGCCGGTGCAGGCGCGCCCGTTCCAGCCTGATCCCGACAGGCACCCGCCCCGGCCCGCTGACACTTGTCGGCAACAGGACCGGGGCGCCCGGCCGAACCACACGCACATGCAACTGGATTGCAAAGCGATTTGGGCGCAGACTGTCGCAGGAGAGTGACTGTCGGGGAACAGGCGGGTGACTCAGGGGAGGAACGGACTGATCGATTACGGCCGCTTGCTGGCCGCCATCGGCATTGTCTGGTTCAACGCCCAGGCCCCATGGGACCGCATCGCCTACATCGCGCTGCCCTTCTTCCTGGTCCTTCTTGCCCTGCCCTCGACCTCAAGCCTGTCCGCGCGCGCCCGGCGGCTGCTGGTCCCCTTCGTGATCTGGTCGGTGATCTACGCGATGCTGAACACGGCGCTGTCGGTCAAGGTCGGCGCGCCCCCGTTCGAGTGGTGGCGGTGGAACATGCTTTTGTCCGGGACCTGGGTCCATCTGTGGTTCCTGCCCTTTGCCTTTCTTGTGGCTGTCGTCGCGCCCTGGTTCCGGCATCCGCTGGCCTCGCTGGGGACGGCACTTCTGACCGCGACGCTTCTCAGCCTGAACGGCAGCCCCGAGCCGATCCCGTTTGGGCAATGGGCGTTCAGCGTCATTCCGGTCCTGACCGGCATCGCCTATTTCGCCTGGGGCTGGCGGCTGGCGGTGACGACGCTCCTGCTCAGCTCGCTGATCCTGTTCCTGGGGCCGTCCAATCCCGACAACATCACCATCTTCGCCGGAACGGCGGTCGCGCTGGTGTTCCTGGCGAACTACCTGCCCCCGACCGCCGTGTCCGACTGGTGCGCCCGCGTCTCGCTCGGGGTCTACCTCGTGCATCCGCTGGTCATCATCATCGGCCAGTCGCTGCGGATCACCTACATCGAGCTTGCGCTGTTCTCGATCGTCGGCAGCGTGATCCTGGCGCAGATCATCGAGACCTCGGTGCAGGCCTCGCGCAAGGGCAAGCTGGAGTTCTAGGCGTTACAGTCGGATGGCCTGGGCAACGCGGCGCAGCTGCACGCGTGCCAGGCCCGGATTGGCGCTGTCCTTGTCCAAAGCGACGCAGACAAAGACCCTTGGGGCGCTGTCCAGCGGGCGGATCAGGTGCAGCGTGCGGCCAAGCGCGATCTGGATGTCATCGACCGCCTCGGCCCCGTCCAGCGTCGCCAGCGCCTGCAGGTTGGCCCGTGCCACTGCGACACTGGCGCGGCTGGACTGGCCGTCGTCATCCTCGCCAGCCATCACCTGTCCGGACAGGCTGTCGACCAGGCAGCCACCCGCAAAGCCGGTGATCCGGCGCAAGGCCGACAGGTCCACCTGCGCGACGCGGGTCGTCGGGCGGCGCGGGCGCAGCGGAATTGGGGCAGGTGCAGGTTTCGGCGCCGAGGGCACCAGCGTCAGGACCGGCGGCGCAGGATTGGCGGCCTCGACCGGCGCAGGGCTTGGCACCACAGGGCCCGGCACCACCCGGCGCACCAGGACGACCTTGCGCTCGGCGCGCGCTTCGGGCTGGGGAAGGACCTTCAGCCATTCCGCTGCCGACGGGAACCGCGCGGACGGCATGACCGCCATCGCCCGGTCGATCGTCTCCAGAAAGCCCTTCGGATAGCCCTCGACCGACCCTGCCAGCGGCTGCAACGGATCGACGCGCTTTTCAGCCAGCGCCGCAAGCCGGGTCTGGCAGTTGACCGGCGCGGCCCCGCTGATCGCATGATACAGCGACGCCGCCACGGCATAGATGTCGCTCCACGGCCCGGTGTGGCCGCCAGCCGTGTACATCTCGTGCGGGGAATAGCCGTCCTTCACCACGCTCAGGCCCGAGTACTTTTCGACCGCGCCCGCCGCCGTCCGCCGTGCCGCGCCGAAGTCGATCAGGATCGGCTCACCTGCCTTGGTGACGAAGATGTTGTCGGGCGAGATGTCGCAGTGGAGAAGCCCGTTGTCGTGGATGTAGCCGACCGCGGCGACCAGCTTGGCCGCAAGCTTCACGATCTGGTCCGCCGTCAGCACCGCGCGCTTTTCGTCGATGATCTCCAAAAGGTCATGGCCGCGGATATAGTCCAGCACCATGTAGGCGGTGTCGTTGTCCTCGAACACCTGATGCACGCCGACGATGTTCGGATGCTGCAGCCGCGCCAGGCTTTGGGCTTCGTTCAGGAAGCTTTTGACGATCTTCGACATATGCTCGCGCGTGCCCTGCGACCGCGCCCGCACCCGGGTCTGCGCCCGGCGGCAGAAGGTGGACGAGAAGCACTCCTTGATCACCACTTCACGCCCCAGGCTGTCGGTCGCAAGATAGGTGATCCCGAACCCGCCCGAGTTGATGAAGCGACTGATCCGGTAGGTGCCATGGAACAGCGTGGTGCCGGGGAGGAGTTCGTCGCCGAAATCGGACTGCGCGAGGGTTTCCGACGTGTCAAAAGCCATGATGGTCCAACCGTCCCCAGGTTCCAGGCTGCCCGCGCCGCGCAAGGCCGGATCGATTCGGCGGCGAGGCGTCTGCCTTATTTACAACTTTAAGTTGTGGCTCGATTCGGGCTGGATTTGGGCAGGTTTGTGTCGAAACTGCCGCAATGGTTAAGACCCCGTCGTCTATGCGTCGGGGTCCAGGCCATTGTTTCCGGCTTTGAAACTACCGTTCCTCGACCAGGATCTCGCGCTTGCCGACGTGGTTGGCGCGCGTAACGACGCCTTCCTCTTCCATCTGCTCCACCAGCCGTGCCGCCTTGTTGTAGCCGATCCCGAGTTTGCGCTGGATGTAGCTGGTCGAGCACTTCCGGTCCCGCGCCACGATCGCCACCGCCTGATCGTAGAGCGCATCGTCCGACGCCTCGCCCGACCCCAGTCCCAGCACCATGTCGATGTCGGATGCCACCTCGTCCTCCGGTCCCTCGACGACGCCCGACATGTAGACCGGCGGGCCGAAGCTCTTCAGGTGGTTGACGATCTCTTCCACTTCCTCGTCCGACACGAACGGCCCGTGGATACGGGTGATCTTCGCGCCATTGCCCATGTAGAGCATGTCGCCCGCGCCCAGCAGTTGCTCTGCGCCTTGCTCTCCAAGAATGGTCCGCGAGTCGATCTTCGACGTCACCTGGAAGGAAATCCGCGTCGGGAAGTTGGCCTTGATCGTGCCGGTGATGACGTCGACCGAAGGCCGCTGCGTCGCCATGATCAGGTGGATACCGCTAGCCCGTGCCATCTGCGCCAGGCGCTGGATGCAGGCTTCGATCTCTTTCCCGGCGACCATCATCAGGTCGGCCATCTCGTCCACGATGACGACGATATAGGGGAAGGGCTGCGGCGCGAATTCCTCGGTCTCAAACACCGGATCGCCGGTTTCCTCGTCGAAGCCGGTCTGGATGGTGCGCTTGAACATCTCGTTCTTCGACAGCGCCTCGCGGACGCGGCCGTTGTAGCCCTCGATGTTCCGCACGCCCATCTTGGACATCTTGCGATAGCGCTCCTCCATCTCGCCCACGACCCATTTCAGGGCGACGACAGCCTTTTTCGGGTCGGTCACGACGGGGGACAGAAGATGCGGGATGCCGTCATAGACCGACAGTTCCAGCATCTTCGGGTCGATCATGATCAGCCGGCATTCCTCGGGCGTCAGCTTGTAGAGGAGGCTCAGGATCATCGTGTTGATCGCGACCGATTTCCCCGAGCCGGTCGTCCCGGCGATCAAAAGGTGGGGCATCTTGGCCAGGTTCGCCACGACGGGTTCCCCGCCAATGTCCTTGCCCAGTGCGAGCGGCAGCCGCATCTGGCTGTCCCCGAAGTCGCGGGCCGAGAGGATCTCGCGCAGCACCACCTTCTCGCGGTGGGCGTTCGGCAGTTCAATCCCGATCACGCTGCGCCCCGGCACCGTCGACACCCGCGCGGACAACGCCGACATAGACCGCGCGATGTCATCCGCCAGACCGATCACCCGACTGGCCTTCAGGCCTGGCGCCGGTTCCAGTTCATACATCGTGACCACCGGGCCAGGACGCACCGCCGTGATCTCGCCCTTCACGCCATAGTCGTCCAGCACCGACTCCAGCATCCGCGCGTTCTCTTCCAGCGCCTCGTCGGACAGCTGCATTCCCTGCACCTTGCTCGGCGCCGACAGCAGGTTCAGCGGCGGCAGCTCATAGGTCTGAGCGGCATCGTCGAACCGCAGACCCGGCTGGCTTTCCGCCAGAGCCTGCCGCGACGGCGCGGGTTTCTTCACCTGATGCTGCACCACCGCCTTGCGGTCGGGGGCATAGGCCATCGGTCGGGCGGGGGGAAGTTCATCCTCCAGCTCGTCCAGCCGATCCTCGTCAAAACCGTCCTGGGCCCCCCAGCCGGTATCTTGCGTGAACGCGACCTCGTCTTCGTCTTCCTCCGGCTCCCAGGCAGGGGCGGCAACGGCGGGCGCGGTGCGGGGCAGAGGCCGCGTGTCAGCCATCAGCACCACCGGCCCTTTCGGGCGCATCACCGGCGGCTCGACCCGCGCTGCGGCCGGCAAAGGCGGCGGGGCCACGGGGAAATCGGGCGAGCGCATTACGCGGGTCCGGATCACGTCCGAAATCCGCGCCTTGATCCGTTCGTCCTGCGGCATCGCCGGGTTCCAGGTCGGCTCGACCTCGATCAGCTCCGGCTCGGGTTCTGGCTGGGCCTTGCGGCGCAGGCGCTCCAGAAGACCCAGCTTCTCCTTCACCGGGGCGGGGGCGGGTTCCGGCTCATGCCGAGGCTCGGACCGCAGAGAGGGCGGCATCGCCCGCTGAGGTGCGGCCCGCAACGGTTCAGGTGTCATGCTTCCGGTGACCGGTGGCTCACCCCGCCGGGTGCCGTAGGCGTCGCGGCCCATCGCCAGCGGCGGCTCATAGCCCCGTGGCAGAGACGCCGCCGACCGCGCCTGCGCCCGGTCCTGCAGCGCCGCGGCTCCGGTCAGCGCCCCGCGCGCGCCCGCACCCAGGCCCTGACGCAGCGCCGCATACCCCATCACCGACCCAAGCATGAGGAAGCGCTGGATCGCCCGCAGCTCCTCCATGTCGAACCCGCACACGAACAGCATCATCGCGACAAGGCCCGCAAAGGTCAGGATCGTCAGCAGCTTCAGCCCAAAGCCCGCACCGCCGGGAAGGACCCCCAAGAGCGACCCCGTCACGGTATCGCCGAACAACCCGCCCAGCCCGAAGGTATGCGTCCAGCTGTCCCCCGGCACCAGCGTCGCGCAATGCACCGCCGCGAAGGCCACCGCGATCACCGCGAACACGACCCTTCCCACCGCTCTCTCACCCCCGCGATGGATCATGAAGCGCACGCCCCAGGCCGCAAGGATCATCGGGATCGTCCAGGCACCCTTGCCGATCAGGATGATCAGGGTCGAGGCCATCGCCGCCCCGAACCGCCCGAACATGTTCTGCGCGGGTTCTTCCGTCGCCACCATCCAGCCCGGGTCTTCCGGAGAATAGCTCCACAGCATCAGCGTGAAGGCGAAGGCCACCAGCACCAGAACCAGCCCCAGAAGCTCGCGCCCCCGGCGTTCCAGCATTGCCTGCGTGCCCTGGTCCAGAAGCGGATCGCGCTGCCGTGCCTGATAGGAAGCCATTCGTCCCTCACCCATAGATGCAGTCGCGGAGCATGGTCAGCCCGCGCTGCGTTTCTTCTTGGGGGGCCACAAGGGCCACCCGGACATATCCTTTGCCGGGGTTGTCCCCCCCGACATCGCGCGACAGGTAGGCCCCGGGCAGCACCCGCACCCCCGTCTCGCGCCAAAGCTTCAGCGCCGCCTGTTCGCCGTCGTCCACCGGCAGCCACAGGAAGAACCCGCCCTCGGGCGCGCGGTAGCCCTGCAGGCCCGAGAACAGCCCGTCGGCCGCCGTGAACTTCGCCTGGTAGAGCGCGCGAGACGCCGTCACATGCGCCTCGTCCTGCCAGCAGGCCTCTGCCACGCGTTGCAAGGGCAGGGGCAGCGGCGCGCCAGCAAAGGACCGCAACTGCCGGATGCGCTTCATGCACTCCGGCCCCGCAGCCACGAAGCCCGACCGCAATCCCGGCAGGTTCGACCGCTTGGAGAGCGAATGGAAGACCAGCACCCGTTCCGGGTCGGCGCGTTCCCCGGCCGCCACTTGCAGCAGGCCGGGCGGCGGAGTGATCCGCCAGATATCCGAATAGCATTCGTCGGCCAGAACCCGAAAGTCGTGCTTCTCGGCCAGTGCCAGAAGGTCCGCCAGATACTCCCGCGAGGCGACCGCCCCCTGCGGGTTCGCGGGTGAGCAGATATAGGCCAGCGCCACCCGGTCCAGCACGTCCTCGGGCAGGCTGCCGTAGTCCGGCAGGAAACCCGTCGCGGCGGTGGCGGGCACATAGACCGGCTCGGCCCCCACGGTCAGCGCTGCCACGGCATAGACCTGGTAGAACGGGTTCGGCATCAGCACGACCGGCTTTTTGCCGTTCTTCACCTCGGGGCACAGCGCGATGCAGGCGTTGAACAGCCCCTCCCGCGTGCCGTTCAGAACCATGAGGCAATCCTCGGGGATCGACACGGCATAACGCCGGGCAAGCCAGGCCGAGATCGCCGCCAGATGCTCGGGCGTCCCGTCGTTCGGCGGATAGACACCGAACCCCGACAGGTTCGCGGCCAGGATCGGCCCCACGAACTCCGGCATCGCATGGCGCGGCTCGCCGATGGTCATGGCAATGGGTTCGCCACCCGGGGGGTGCGCGTCAAGAAGCTTCCGCAGCCGCGGAAACGCATAATCCGGCAGGTTCGAAAACCGCTCAGGAAACGCCATTGCTGCCTCAATCGCGGGGTCTATGCGCCCCGTTTTCCGGTACGATAGCGACCCTCACGCGCGAGGTCCACAAAAAACCCAACAGGGTGAGAGGCTTGGGCGCAGCCCTGTGGCTTTTCCGCCGGGTTCGTAGGGTGGGCGTTGCGCCCACCCTACGATTCAGGACTTCGGCCCGACATTCTCCGCGAACGCCCTGACGAACGCCGCCTTCTTGCCCGCATCGGCTTCGGTCTGGTTCTGCGCGACCCAATCGGCGTAAGGCATCCCGTAAACCACCTCACGCGCCTGATCCTTGGTCATCTCGATGCCGCGCTCGGCCGCCGCTTCCTGATACCAGCGGCTCAAGCAATTGCGGCAGAAGCCGCCGAGGTTCATCAGGTCAATGTTCTGCACATCCGGCCGCTTGACCATCAGGTGATGCACCAGCGCCCGAAAGGCGGCGGCTTCAAGCTCGATCCGGGTCTGGTCGTCCATGTTTAATCCTCCCTGACCCCGAAGGCTGGGCCTGGATGCGGCCAAGGTCAAGGCGTCCCGTGCGCCATCTCGCGCACCACGAGGTCCTGCAGCCAGGCGATCCCCGCATCCGCCCGGGCCGCGCGGGTCACTACCGCAAACAGGGGCGAAGCGGATACCGGAAAGGGAATCGGCACCGCCACAAGGCCAAGGCGGTCCGCCTGCGCCTTGGCAACGCTAAGCGGAACCGTCGCCACCAGGTCCGTCGCCGCCGCCATCTGCAAGGCCAGCATCGCACCGGGGACGCTGGCCACCACGTCACGGCTGCGCCCCAGGCCCTTTAGCACATGATCCGAGGTCGCCGTCAGGTCGCCGGTCTGCGACATCAGCACATGCCGGGCCTCGCAATAGCGGTCCAGTGACGGATCGCGGGCAAAAGGATGGTCACGCCTGCAGATCGCAACCAGCCGGTCAACCCCCAGAGACAGCGCGTGAAAGCGCGGTGGCAGCGGAACCGCGCTGAAATGGGCGATCACCGCCAGGTCCAGGCTCCGCTCTTCCAGCTGCGCCAGCACATGCGCCCAGGCGCCGTCTTCGGGCGAGGACCGGAAAGACGGCAGCACATGGATCAGCGACAGGCGCGCGCCGGGTGCCTCGCCCCCGATCTGCCCGATCAGCTGCGGGCCGAACACCGCCAGTGTGGCATCGGGGATGCCAAGGCGGAACTGCCGGGTGGTGCCTGCCGGGTCGAACGGCGTGGCCACCGACAGGACGCCGCGCACTTCGGCAAGCGCGCCACCGATCAGCGGTTGCAGCTCCAGCGCCCGCGCGGTCGGCACCACGCCCCGCGGCGTGCGCAGGAAAAGCGGGTCGTTCAACAGCCGACGCAGGCGGCCAAGCCCATGGCTGACCGCCGAAGGCGACAGGTTCAGCGCCGCCGCCGCCTGACCGACGTGGCGCGTGGCCATCACCGTCTCGAACAGGACAAGCAGGTTCAGGTCCGTGCGGGAAAGATCAATCTGTTTCAGCATGTCGGTGAAATCATATCACTGGATTCATCAGCCCGGCAATGCGACCTCCGCCCGGGTCAGACTTGCAAGGGACCGATCATGCGGATCAGCGATTTCTCGATCACGGCAGCCGCGCTGTGCGCCCTCGGCGGCATGGCCATGGGCATCGTCATGGGGGCGAACGAGGATTTCACGCTCGCCCCCGCCCATGCCCACCTGAATCTCCTCGGCTGGGTCACCCTGGCGCTCTACGGGCTGTATCACCGCAGTGCGGGCCGCGAGAGCGGGCTGGTCGGCTGGCTGCAGGTCGGCAGCGGGACCGCCGGCGCGCTGGTGATGACCGCAGGACTTGCCGGCTACCTTGCCATCGGGGATCAGGTCTTCGTGCCCGTCATCATGGCGGGGTCGCTCCTCGCCGTGATCGGGATGCTCCTGTTCGTGGGCCTTGTCCTTGGCGATGCGCGCAAGACCGCGCGCTCCACCCGTCATCGCTCTGTCGCCGCCAAGTAGACCTACCCGATCTCGGCCAGCACCTCGGTCAGGATGCCCGCCAGCCGACCCGCCCAGTGTGCCTGTTCGGCGGGCGTGGCAATCAGGTCGTTCCTGACCTCGATCAGCGTGTTGTGCCGCCCCAGCCGCAAGGCATGCCGGTCGATGGCATCCCCCGGCAGATGGCCCGAGTAGGGCTCGTTGTCACCGATGCAAAGGTCCGTCTCGGCCTGCAACCGGGCGATCAGCGGCTTGGAAAACCGCTCGTCCAGATGGGAATACAGCACCCCCACATGCCAGGGCCGAGGGCTGCGCCCGCGCAGGCAAGGCGTGAACGAATGCACCGCCACGATCACCCGGTCCGGCCGCAGCGCCGCCAGCCGCGCATAGGCCGCGTGATAGGGGCGATAGAGGCGATCGAGCCGCTCCTCCACCCCCTTCGCCCCGATATGCCGGTTCGCCGGGATGATCGTCCCATCATACAGCTTCATCACCAGCGTCGGATCGTCCTCACCCCGGTTCGGGTCGATCACCAGGCGGCTGAAGTCCGACAGGATCACCGGGCTGTCGAGATGCCGCCCCAGCTCTACCGCCACTCCGGCAGCGCCCACGTCCCAGGCGATGTGCCGCGCCATGTCCGCAGGCGGAATGCCCAGGTCGCCCCCGTTCACCCACTCCGGCACCCGGTTCGACGCATGGTCGCAGGTCACCAGCCAGCGGCCTGTGCGGTCCTCGCCCTCGATCCTGAATGCCACGCTGCAGCCCCTGTCCGCCTGTCGCACAGGTTTTACGAGGGATCGCCAGAAGACGCCAGCAAGGCACGACCGGAAAGCGTTGCGGGATGGATCGGATTGCGCCATAAGGCCCTCGGCCCACATGAACCGGAATTTTTAGCAGGAGGATGGCGATGCGCCGCCACCGCAACGTGAAGATTGTGGCCACGCTTGGCCCCGCCTCGTCGACCTACGAAATGATCCGTGCCCTGTTCGAGGCAGGGGCCGATGTGTTCCGCCTGAACATGAGCCACGGCGCCCATGACGACATCCGCAAGCGGCACGAGATCATCCGCCAGGTCGAGAAGGACCTGGGCCGCCCGATCGGCATCCTGGCCGACCTGCAGGGGCCGAAGCTGCGTGTCGGCGTCTTTGCCAATGGCTCGGAGGAACTGGTCGAAGGCGCAGCCTTCCGCATGGACCTCTCCACCGCCCCCGGCGACGCGAAACGCGTGAACCTGCCGCACCCGGAAATCTTCGCAGCGCTTGAGGCTGGCACCTCGCTTCTGGTCAACGACGGCAAGATCCGCCTGCGCGTGAACACCTGCGGCAAGGACTTCGCCGATTGCACCGTCGAAGTCGGCGGCACCATTTCCAACCGCAAGGGCGTGAACGTGCCCGACGTGGTCCTGCCCGTCGCGGCCCTGTCGGAAAAGGACCGTGGCGACCTTGAATTCGTCTGCGAGCTTGGCGTCGACTGGCTGGCACTTTCCTTCGTGCAGCGCCCCGAAGACGTGATCGAAGCCCGGGGCCTTGCCAAGGGCCGCGCCGCGATCCTGTCCAAGATCGAAAAACCGGCCGCGGTGAAGGCCTATGACGCCATCCTCCAGGTCTCCGACGGCATCATGGTCGCGCGCGGCGACCTTGGCGTCGAACTGCCCGTCACCTCTGTCCCCCCGATCCAGAAGCGCCTGGTCCGTGGCGCCCGCGCGGCGGCGAAGCCCGTGATCGTCGCCACCCAGATGCTGGAATCGATGATCGAATCGCCCGTGCCCACCCGCGCCGAGGTGTCCGACGTCGCCACCGCGATCTACGAAGGCGCGGATGCCGTCATGCTGTCTGCGGAATCTGCCGCCGGGAAATACCCGGTCGAAGCCGTCAGCACGATGAACGCCGTCGCGATGAGCGTCGAGAAGGACCCGACCTACCGGTCCGTGATCGAGGCCAGCCGCCAGGTCCGCCGCGAATCGGTCGCCGACGGCATCGTCGCCGCCGCGCGCGAGATCGCCGAGGCCACCAACATCAAGGCGATCTGCTGCTTCTCGCAGACCGGCACCACCGCCAGCCTCGTGGCCCGCGAACGCCCGCATGTCGCGATCCTGGCGCTGACGCCCCTGATGTCCACTGCCCGCCGCATGGCCCTGACCTGGGGCACGCATTGCGTCATCACCCCGCCGCAGGACCGCTTCAAGGGCGCGGTTCTGGCAGCGGTCAGCGCCGCGCGCAACGATGGCTTTGCCACCGAGGAAGACCAGATCGTCGTCACCGCCGGCGTGCCGTTCAACGTCAAGGGGACGACGAACATCCTGCGCGTGGCCCCCTGCGACGCCCGGTTGATCTCGCGGGTTGACCCAGAGTAAGCTTCGGCCACGCGCAGAGTGGCGAGGGATCATGGACACGGATCTGGCTCTGACTGTCGGAATCGTTCTTGCCGTCCTGTCTGTTCCCTCGCTCCTTTCGGCCTGGGTCGATGGCCGGGCCCCGCGGATGGGCGCGATCATGGCGGTTGCGGCCTTGGGCCTGATCGTCACCGCGCTTGTCGAAAACCCGGGCGGGTATGAGTTCAACCAGGTGCCGAACGTCATGCTCAAGACGGTGATGCGCCTCTTCGAATGACGTTATCCGCTTGCACGTTTCCCGGCCTCCCCCTATAGGGACGCCTTCGATACCCGCACGGCCGGCCAAGGTGGCATGCCGAGTCGTGCCTGCAACCACGGAGATGGAAATGCCCAAGATGAAGACCAAGTCGGCGGCGAAGAAGCGCTTCAGCTTCACGGCCACCGGTCGGGTGAAGGCCGGTCCCGCCGGCAAGCGCCACGGCATGATCAAGCGCACGGCGAAATTCGTCCGCGACGCATCAGGGGCGATGATCCTGTGCGAAAGCGACGCGAAGATCGTCAAGAAATACATGCCCTACGACCGGTAAGGAGAGCACCCGATGTCCCGCGTCAAATCCGGCAAGGTCACCCACGCCCGCCACAAGAAGGTCATCAAGGCCGCTTCTGGCTATTATGCCGCCCGCTCCACCAACTTCCGCACCGCCACCCAGGCCGTCGACAAGGCGAACCAGTACGCGACCCGCGACCGCAAGGTCCGCAAGCGTCAGTTCCGCGCCCTGTGGATCCAGCGGATCAACGCCGCCGTGCGTCTCTTCGACGCCGAGATGACCTACTCGCGCCTGATCAACGGCCTGTCGAAAGCCGGGATCGAGGTCGACCGCAAGGTCCTCGCCGACCTCGCCGTGCACGAGCCCGAGGCGTTCAACGCCATTGCCGGCCAGGCCAAGGCCGCGCTGGCCTGATCGGCCAGTCTTTGGAATGAGGAAAGGCCCCGCGGCGACGCGGGGCCTTTTTCTTTAGGGCTTTGGTAGTCATCGGACACCGCATTTCTGAACAGTGGATTTCCCGGTTCAGTGCGGCCCCCCTGCTTGGGACAGGAAATCCTGGAACATGCGCCGGAACACTTGGGCGGTCGGCTTCCAGTCTCCCTTCATCGCTTTGCTGCACGCTGCTCCGTAACCTCCATCAGGTCTTGGCCTCAGTCGCACAAAAGGGGGCAGGCCATACCTCATGGCGACAAATCCGGCCCAGATGCGCGCGGTCCTTCCGTTCCCATTCGCAAATGGATGTATCCGCACCCACTCGGCATGGGTCCATGCACAAAGCTCGATGACCGCGTTCAGCTGGTCTTCATTGATTGGACTGCCAGCTTGCGGAATTCGCCGGTCAAGTTCGTCGATGGCTCTTTTCAGGGTGGCTTCAAAATGCTCCAGATCTGCGGCTACCTCTGAAGGTGGTACGCCGGGTTGCCCCCCGACCCGGACCCAATAATCCTCTAGCCCGCTTTCCCCTCGGAAGCGGCCAACATACGCCGGGTCGGGGACCCCAAGCCCCTCCAGCATGGTTTCATGCCACCCACGCGCAAGGTCTGCGCTTGGCAATTGGCGGGAAAAGGCTTGGTCACGAGACTGGCGGTAAGCCTTTCCGAGGTTCTTGATGAGTGCGTCGCTATTCTCGTCCCAATCAGCCATTCAAGAGGTCACGAACAAGCGCCGTTGTTTCATAGTCTTCCGGATGCACCTGTTCTCCTTCAGCAGGATCATTCCCGGTAGAAAGTTCCGCCCTTGCCACGTCATCTATGGCCTGCTCGAAGTCCGGGTCGGCTTCTCGATACTTCTTCAGCAAGGACAGCGCGCTCTCAAGCTCTTCTTGAACCACCAGGGTTTCTTTCGACGCAAACTGATGAAGAACCTGAGCAATGAGCTTGTTCTTTGTCATCCCTCGATGCTTGCTGATAATGGCCAGTTGATCGCTTAGCCGCTTTTCGGCACGTACCGTCATTGACACTTGCATAGCTGACCTCCGCTTCGCATCTGACATCAAAATACATTTTTGACGTCAAAAGTCAAGGAGCGGGTTCCCAAAACGGGCAAGGAGGGTGTCCTTCGTCCTTCTTGTCGACCCCATGGCATACCGCGCTTCGGCGCGACCGGCGCACGGGCCAAGCGTCACACGCATACGTGACTGTCGCAGCTGCACTGATAGTGGCCATTAATGGTGGCCACGCTGGGCGTTTCGCACGCTTTGGTGAGTTACCGGTTGAACACCCGGCTCGGGTGCAACTCCCCGCCCCGGTAGTGCCCGACAGCGACGGCCAGGCCATCCAGAGACGCCCAGCCCTCCGTCCCCCAGTCGGCATGGCCGATCACCTGTCCCGGGTTCCCGTTGCGCAGTCGAACGGCACCCTCCGGCGTCGCGGTGAACTCCGGCAAGTCCTGCAACCCCAACTCCAGCGGCAGAAGGCGGGCGTCCAGAGCGTCGGTCTTGGCCTCGGCCTCCACCATTTCCATTGTGACGCCCAGATCCGCCTGAAACGGCCCCGACCACTCCCGCCGGAGCCATTCGACATGCCCCAGGCACCCCAGCGAAGCCCCAAGGTCCCGCGCGATGGACCGCACATAGCCGCCCTTGCCGCAAACCATTTCCAGGTCGACATGGTCCGCATCCGGGCGGTCCAGCATCACCAGGCTTTCCACCCACAAGGGCCGCGCGGCCAGGTCCATCACCTCGCCCTCGCGCGCGAGGTCATAGGCCCGCTCGCCATCCACCTTCACCGCCGAATACTGCGGCGGGACCTGGCTGATCTGTCCCCGGAACGCGCCCAGCGCCGCTTCGATCTGATTGTCCGTAGGCCGCACAGCCGACGTCGCGATCACCGCACCTGACGCGTCATCGGTATCCGTCGCCGCCCCCAGAACCACCCGGAACCGGTAGCACTTCAACGCATCGGTGATGTAGGGGATGGTCTTCGTGGCCTCGCCCAAAGCCACCGCCAGCACGCCCGTCGCATCCGGGTCCAGCGTCCCCGCATGGCCCGCCTTCTGCGCCGACAGCGCCCATTTCACCTTGTTCACCACCGCCGTCGAGGTCACCCCGGCGGGCTTGTCCACGATCAGCCACCCGCTGACCGCCCGGCCCTTCTTCACGCGCGCCATCAGCCCCTCGGAACCACGGTGCCGACGATGGGACCCATCGGGAACCCCCCGTCGTGCCGCGCCAGTTCCGGCGCATAAAGCCGCGAGATGTTGCCGTCGAAATACAGCGCATCCGGCAGCCCCAACTCGTCGCGGAACAGCCGCGCGAAGGCATGGAAGTTCACCGCGTCGTTGGAAATCGCAAAGACCGCCCGCGTGCCATCCTCGCTGACCCCCACGCCGTTGCGGACGTAAGTGCTGTCACTCCCGGGCAGAATCTTCGGATGCAGCTTGCCCTCGATCACCAGCATCGGCCCCGACTGGGTCGCATAGCGGCACTCCGGCTGCTCCCGCTTGTACGCCCGGCTCTCGACCACCCGGAAGCCATCGCCGATGCAGAACACCCCGTTCGGCAACAGCCCGAAATTCCCCGGCCCGTCGCTGGTGACGATGGCCGACACCTCGACCCCCTCCTCGACATAAAGGCCCACCGGAGCCAGGTCCCGGTGATACATCCCCGCATTCATCGCAAAGCCCAAAGCGCGGCCCTCGGCCGCCAGGGCCTCATCGACGTTGCGGAAACTGCCATAGGCCCCATCCGGCCCGGAATGGAACAGCCGCAAATCCTCGCCCGCCTGCACTTCGCAGACCGTGTAGGACGCGCCCTCGAACGCCAGATCCCGGCACTCGGCACCCATCGCTGCCACGGGGGCCAGCGACAGGATCAGCGCAAGGACCGTCCTCATTCCTGATCGTCCGCCGCGTCCAGGTCGCGCTGCACGGCGGGGTCCGAGAACAACCGCCGCGTCTCGTCCAGGCGGTCGAAGGTCTCATCGGGCCGGAACCGCAGGTCCGGCGCGTATTTCAGCGTCAGCTCGCTCGCCACCCGATGCCGCAGCTCTGCCTTGTTTCGCGCCAGCGCCGCGATGGCATCCTCGACCGGCACCGACCCCATCAAGGGCATCACATAGACCGTCGCCACCTTCAGGTCGGGCGAGCACGACACCTCGCCCACCGTGATCGACATGGCGTTCAGCTCCGGATCATGGATTTCCGCCCGGTTCAGCACGTCAGACAGCGTGCGGCGGATCAACTCCCCCACTCTCAACTGGCGTTGCGACGGGCCGGACCCGGTATTGAAGCGCTTGTTCCCCATGCCGCCCCTTTAGGCCCTTTCGCCCCCGCCCGCAACGCCGGGCTTCTCACGCCTGCGGGAACCGGCTAGACGGGACCCGAAACGGGGGACACGCAGATGGATCAGCCGGGACTGGTGGTAACAGGCGCTTCGGGGCGCATGGGGCAGACCTTGATCCGCCTCTCGCAAGGGTCCGACAAGCTCCGCCTCGTCGGATGCGTCGAACGCGCTGGCCACCCCTGGATCGGCCGCGACGTGGGCGAGGCGATGGGCGGCTCTCCCATCGGCGTCATCGTCACCGACGACGCGCTCGAAGCCTTCTCCAGGGCCCAGGCCGTCGTCGACTTCACCTCGCCCGCCGCCTCGGTGGAATTTGCCGCCCTCGCCGCCCAGGCCCGGGCGGTCCATGTCATCGGCACCACCGGCCTTGAACCCGACCACCTCGCCAGGATCGAGGCCGCCGCCCGCCACGCCACCATCATCCGCGCCGGGAACATGTCCTTGGGCGTCAATCTCCTTGTCCGCCTGACCCAGAAGGTCGCCGCTGCATTGGACGCCGACTGGGACGTGGAAATCATCGAATCCCACCACCGCATGAAGGTCGACGCGCCCTCGGGCACTGCCCTGATGCTCGGCCAGGCCGCAGCCGAGGGGCGCGGCGTCTCGCTCGACAATTCCCGCGTCTCCGGCCGCGACGGCATCACCGGCGCGCGGGTGAAGGGTGCCATCGGCTTTGCCGCCATCCGGGGCGGCGACATCGTCGGCGAACATGATGTGGTCTTCGCGGGCGAGGGCGAACGCATCGTGCTGCGCCACATCGCCACCGACCGTGCCATTTTCGCCCGCGGCGCGCTGAAGGCTGCGCTCTGGGGCCAGGGCAAGAAGCCGGGGCAATACGACATGATGGACGTGCTCGGCATCTGACCGACTGATCCGATCCGGGAACCTTTGCGTATCCTTTCGGTTCACCAAGCCGGAGGTGATGTCATGCGCGCTGCCCTTCTTGCCCTTCTCCTGACCCTGCCGCTTCCGGCGGCGGCGGAAGGTTTCGAGCCGGTCACGGACAAGAACCGCTTCCTCGACCTCGTCCAGAACCGCGAACTGCGGATCGGTCTCTACAACCTCTCGCTCAACGTCCTGCCCGATGGCCGCATCGACGGCCAGGCGATGGGCTGGGACATCACCGGCCAGTGGACCTGGCAGGACGGCTATTTCTGCCGCGAGATGGACTGGAGCGGGATGGAAATCGACTACAACTGCCAGCTGGTCGAGGCTGAGGGCTCCGAAAAACTCCGCTTCACCGTCGACCAGGGTAAAGGCGACAGCGCGACCTTCCGCCTGCGGTAAGGGTCGCTCATCGCCTTACCACCGCTCTTCCCCGTCGCACCCCACCCCGCGCCACCTGTCCCCGGCGAACCGGCACCCCATGCCACCTGTCGCCCCGCCCCCCAGGTCGCCCCCCATGTCGCCCGACACCAGCACGCATTACCGCGCCACCCCTGCCACCCCACGCGACCTGTCACCCAAGCGAAAGCGGCGGACCACTTCCGTCCCGCGCGCCTCGACCACGGACGAGACACCCCCGACCGCACCCCCGCAACGATAAGCCGAAAGCGCATAAGCGGCCTCCAAGACCGCCACCCCCGCGCTACACCTGCCACCCTATGACCTGTCACTACCTCCAGCGAGTCGGGACGGGACGCCCCACACGACCGCCCAACCCTGCCAGTCTCCCGCCAACGCTCTGGCGAGCCACCCATGAACAGTGCGGCCCAGGCCACACGCCCTGCCGCCAGACACCACCTGTCACCCCTTGTGAAAACGGGGCATCTTCCAGCGACGCCGGACGGCACACTCCCCCATCTCGAAAAGCCGAACGCTCACGAGCGGCTCACACGACCGCCCAACCTGCTAGGCTTCCCCCCCCAACGTTCTGGGAAGCCACCCATGAACAGAGCGACCCACAAGGCCACACGCTCCGCCCGACACAACCTGTCACCCCTGTGAAAACGGGGGCATCTTCCAGCGACCCTGGACGACACTCCCCCGTCCCGAAAAGCCGAACGCTCACGAGCGGCCTACACGACCGCCCAACCCTGCCAGGCTCCCCCCAACGCTTCGGCGAGCCACCCATGAACAGAGCGACCCGCAAGGCCACACGGCCTGCCACCCGACACCACCGCTCACCCCTGCGAAAACGGGGCATCTTCCAGCGACCCTGGTCAGCACTCTTCCCCGTCCCGAAAAGCCGAACGCTCACGGACACCCACACGACCGCCCAACCCTGCCAGGCCCCCCCCAACGCTTCCGCGAGCCACCCATGAACAGAGCGACCCGCAAAGCCACACGCCCTGCCGCCCGACACCACCTGTCACCCCTGCGAAAACGGCGGCCCTTCCTCTCCCAGCGACCCTGGACGGCACACTCCCCCGTCCCGAAAAGCCGAAACGCCAATGAGCGGCCCCCAAGACCGCCATTCCCTGCTACTCTCCTGCCAAACCCCCAGGGAGCCATTGATGAAGATCTACCCCGCAGGCCACGCTCCCTCCCGCATCGGCTCCTCCGACTGGTTCACCGGTCGCGTGCGCCTTGACCCCCTCTTCGACCCCAATGCACCTGGCCGCGTCCAGGGCGTCCTCGTCACCTTCGACCCCGGCGCCCGCACCGCCTGGCACACTCATCCGCTCGGCCAGACCCTGATCGTCACTGCGGGCCTCGGCCGCTGCCAGTCGGACGGCGGCCCGATCCGCACCATTCGGCCCGGCGATGCCGTCACCTTCGCCCCCGGCGAACGCCACTGGCACGGCGCAGCCCCTGATCGTGGCATGTCCCACATCGCGATCCACGAGGTTCAGGACGGCCGCAGCGTCGACTGGATGGAGCCGGTCAGCGACGCGGACTATGGGGCAGTGCCACAGGTCTGACGCGAACGCCTCCCGCTTGCCGTTGGCTCTGCGCGCTCCATAGGCCACCCCGCACCTCCCCTCCCCCTCCGTGGGGAGGGGATGGGGGAGGGGGGCTAC
>OFDC01000690.1_pt1 | contig 22725 bp, 18 predicted proteins | sample 1520941 | NCBI WGS metagenome assembly OFDC01 (sample SAMEA94258168, study PRJEB24077) | hot springs metagenome | biome: Aquatic biome; feature: Water | place: India | collected 2012-12-06 | depth 5 m | reverse complement strand
CCAAAACGTTGCTTCCTGTCACTGTACGGGGCCCGCCTGCAGCACGTGCTCCACCGGGACCACGATGCAACAGTACTGGCTCACGGCTTGCTCCGTGGCCTTACCTTCCAACCGCTCCACCGCCGTGTGCGTGAAGCAATGAGGCTCCGGGCGAAGCCTTGATCGGAAGAACGGGCGCGATCGGGGGGCCGGCTCAAACCGCCTGAAAAGGCCGGGAATCCCGCGGCAGCTCGACGAAAAAGGTAGTGCCGTGTCCCTGGCGGCTTTCCACGGCTACGGTCCCGCCGAGGGCCTCCGCGATTCCTTTCACCAGGGTAAGTCCAATCCCCCACCCCTCCCGGGTGGCTTCGGCCCGCTTCGCCCGGCGAAACATCGTGAAGAGCTGCGCGATCTCCTCGGCGCCGGCGGCCAGACCCTTGCCGACCGCGACGATGACGCCGTCCCGCATACCGACATCAGCCTGGAAGGCCGGCCCGCCAGCGCCGTCGAAAACCATCCCGCCCCGCAGGACCAGATCGTAGGCGTGCTCGGCCATGGCCGCCCTCCCGCTATCTTATCGTTGTTCACGAACGTGAACCCCGCAGGGCGGAGGCGTCAAGAAAAAGGGCGGCCGCCGAAGCGACCGCCCCATCCCCGTTCTGTAAAAGGCGTCTACCCTCTAGAACGACTTGCGGACCGTCACGCCCATGGTGCGCGGTTGCCCCACGGCGTATCCGAGACGGGCGCGACCACCGCGTTCGCGGTCAAACGATAGCAGCGCGTTCTCGTCGAACAGGTTGTTGACGTAGAGCGTCAGGTCCACGCCGTCCGACATCTCGAGACCCGCGCTGAGATTGACGATCTCGTAGCTGGGCAGCTTCAGATTGACGACCGTCGGAACCGTGCCCGTAGCGCCGCCGAAGGCCAGGCCCGAGACGAACGAGCGCGGGTTGTTTTCCTGGTCGCTGGCCTGGGTGAAGCGGTTGCCGACGTGCTGCAGCGAAGCCTTCAGGTAGCCGTTGACGCCCGGCCGGACTTCCTTGCTGTAGGTGACGTCGAACGACACCTGGAACTTCGGCACCGACGGCAGGCGATTGCCCTCGCGGATGCCGCCGATCACCGCGCCCGTCCCGTCCTTCACGGTCGAGTCGAACTCGGCTTCCAGCAGGCTGCCCGACAGGCCGATGTCGAGACCGTTGGCCAGACGCGCGGTCAGCTCGGCTTCGATACCTTTGGTGTGGGCCTTGGGCACGTTGAACACCACGCGCGACGAGCACGAGCCGGCGTCCAGGGTGGTCTGCAGGTTGCTGATGTCGGTGTAGAAGGCCGCCGCGTTCAGGGTGACGCGCCCGAACCGCGACTTCACGCCGCCTTCGTAATTCCACAGCGTCTCGTCGTCATAGTTCTGATAGCCGCCGAAGATCGCCCGGTCCTGCGCCGAGCACAGCGGCAGGTTCAGCGGATCGTTGACGCCGCCCAGGCGGAAGCCCTTCGAGGCCTGGGCGTTGAAGGTGACCGTGTCGCTGGCCTCGTAGCTGAGCAGGAAGCGCGGGGTGAAGCCGTCCGACGAGGTCTTGTCGGTGCGGTTGTCGCCGTTGGCGAACAGGCCGCCCGACTTGAACTGACGGGTTTCGCTGAAGTCGTAGTAGCGACCCCCGGCCGTCGCGGTCAGCTTGCCGACCGTATAGTTCAGCTCGCCGAACAGGGCCTTCTGCTTGATGTCGTAGGGCAGGTAGGCGTTGTAGGGCGAGTCCTTGCCAAAGCCGTTGGCGACGGCCGCCGAGGTGCCCGCGCCCAGGACGGCGTCGGTATAGGTGTCATAGCCGGCGGTGGGCAGGCGCTGGTTGTAGACGCGGTCGACCTTCGAATAGAAGCCGCCGATCACCCACTGCAACGGACCATCGCTGGTCGAGGCCAGGCGCAGTTCCTGGGTGAACTGCTCGAGATCCGTGGTGTCGCGCAGGTTCGACGGCAGCAGCACCGCGGCCGCCGGATAGCCGAGATCCACCGAGACGCTGCCGGTCAGGGCGCTGGCGTCGCGGCTGACGGTGATGTCGCGGCTGATGAAGCTGGTGACGCTGGTCAGGGTGGCGGCGTCGAACTTGAAGTTGGCGGTCATGTCCGCCAGCAGGGTGTTGTCGGCGAAGCGCTCGTCCAGCAGCAGGTACTGCTCGCGCTCGCCCAGCTGGATCTTCGGCCGGGTGGTGGTGTTGTTGTTGGCGAAGAGGTTGAAGGTCTCCTGGCGGTTGAAGCCCCCGGCGCGGATTTCCTGATAGACCAGGCGCGGGGTGAAGTTCACCTGCTCGTTCGGCTCGATATAGAACGACAGACGACCGCCGCGACGGGCGCCGTCATTGACGTTCTTGTCGACCTTGCCGCCTTCCTTGCGGGCGTCGATGAAGCCGCCGTACTGGGTCAGGTAACCGACGGCGCGCATGGCGACCTTTTCGGAGATCGGGATGTTGACCGCGCCGGCGATCGCTGCGCTCTCGTACTCGTCGGCACGGCGCACGTCGAGCACGACGACGTCGCGGTGGTGGCGCACCTGCGCGAGGTCGGCGAAGGTGGCGGTGGGGAAGGTGCCGAGCTCGCCGTCCGTCCAGTCCCGCGGTCCGCCGGTGGCCTGGGCCGCGGGCCGGTCGATCCCGATCCGGACCAGCTCGCGCTGAGCGGTGGCCACGTCCTCCGCGGTCTCGCCGAGCAGCGTCACGGCGGTGCCCCATTCGATGAGCCAGCCCAGGTAGGTCGAGAAGGCGCCGTCGAGGCCGAAGTTGAAGGTGCCGGGGGCGTGCCCGGCGGCGAAGGCCTTGCGGTTGCGCAGGTCCACCACCCACTCGCCCGCCTCGATCCGGCGTCGCAGCTCGGCCGCGTCGGCCTCCTGCACAGGGGAGAGGTCAGGCGCAGAGGGGCCCGCGGCGTTGGCGGGCGCCATGTGCACGTAGTACGCCGGCCAGGCGCCGAGGCCGTCCAGCAGCTCGCGGACGTAGCTCTCCTCGTCCTGGGTCAGGACCGGGTTCGAGCGCTTCTCGTCGCCGATCGTCGAGGCGGTGGCCTCGGACTGCGTGGCCGAGCAGAAGGACCCGAACCCGTGGGTCGGGTAGACCTCGGCCTCGTCGGGCAGCTGCTGGGCGAGCTTGTGCGCCGATGCGTGCTGGTGGCGCACCAGGGCGTCCGTGTGCTCCTCGCCGAGCAGGTCGGGTCGTCCGGTGGCGCCGTAGAGCAGCGAGCCGCCGGTGAACACGGCGTACGCCTGCTCGCCGTCAGGACCGTCGACCGACAGTGCGTAGGACAGGTGGGTGAAGGTGTGACCGGGGGTGGCGATCGCGCGGACGCGCATCCGGTCGCCCACTTCGACGACCTCGCCGTCGCCGATGGGGGTCCGGTCGAAGGACACCTCGTCCTCGCCGTTGACCAGGTACGCGGCTCCCGTCGCCTGCGCCAGCGCCAGCCCCCCGGTGACGTAGTCGTTGTGGATGTGGGTCTCGAACACGTGGGTCAGCCGGACCCCGTCGGCGTCGAGGACTTCCAGCACCCGGTCGATGTCGCGCTGAGGGTCGATCACGAGGGCGACCCTGCCGTCGTGGACGACGTAGGTGCGGTCCCCGAGCGAGGGGGTCTCGAGGGTGCGGACGGTCAGTCCCTCGGCCGGCCGCTGCTGCGCCTCCTGGGTCGCCGAGGCCGGCGCCGGAGTCTCGGTGGTGGTGTCGTCAGTCATCTTCGCCTCACTTCTCGATCGGTCGCCCGGAGCGGATCCAGGCGCTGGTACCGCCGGCGACGTTGATCGCGTCGAAGCCGTTGGCGGTCAGGACATCGGCCATCGCGCTGCTGCGGTTGCCCGAGGCGCACACCACGTGCACCGCCCGGTTGGGGTTGATCTCGCCCAGTCGGGCGGTCAGCTGACCCATCGGGATGTTGGTCGCACCGGGCACGTGGCCCTCGCGGAACTCCGCGGGCTCACGGACGTCGACGACGATCCCGTCCCGATCGAGCGCCGCAGCGAGCTGGTCGACGGTGGTCTCACGCATGGAAGGAACTCCTTCGCTGGTCTGTCGGACTGTACAACGCAACCCCCCGGGGGGTTATGCCAGAAAGGTTAACACATCCCCCAGGGGGGTTGTATGGTGGTGAGTGCAGCCCAGCCACGGACCTCGTGATGGGGGACCCGGGAGGACAGCGGCGACATCCTCCACACCGACGCGCGACAGCGCCTGACCGCGGCCCTGGCCGCACTGGAGAACGACTGATGGACCTCGAACCGACCGAGATCAAGGCGATCATCACCCGCATGAAGCGGGCCAACGGCCACCTCGCCAGCGTGATCCGGATGATGGAGGAGGGGTCGGACTGCGAGTCCGTCCTCACCCAGCTGGCCGCAGTCAACAAGGCTCTCTCCCGCGCCGGCTACGCCATCGTCGCCACCGGGTTGCAGCAGTGCCTCACCGAGTCCGACGAGGGTCTCGACGGCGTGGACGTCAAGAAGATGGAGAAGCTCTTCCTCGCCCTGGCCTGAGAGACGCAACGAAGAGCGCTGGCGGTGCCAGGGCTAGGAGGGGACGCGCTGCTCCGGTGGGCCTGGGAAGTCCTTGGCCGGGTCGCCGCTGGCTTTGTCAACCCCAACTTCAACCGACAGGATCCGGTGACCTTCTTGACGCCACAACACTCCAACCGGCGATGCGCCGTAGCATCATGGTCACGTGTCGTCAGACAGTGATGCGGTGAGCGCCGAGGACATGAGTCTCGCGTTGTCGCAGGCTGTGGTCGAGCTTGCATGTTCGAGGGCGGACGCGGCGGAGTTGCTGCAGAGGGTGCTCAAGACCGTTCTGCAGCTGACCGGCGCGCGGGCCGCCGGCCTCTACGAGCGGCGGGACGGTGCGTGGTCGCTCACCGCGGTCGAGGGTGGTCGGCTTCCTTCCTCCTACCGGGCGGGGCTCGGCATGGAGGTCGAGCTCGAGCTGGACGCGGTGGCCGCACGTCTCGTCGTTCCGGGCGAGGGTGGGCTCGCGCCGGACGAGGCACTGCTTCGACAGCTGGCCGACGTCGCGGGCAACCTGGTCGGTCGGCAGCGGCGGCTGGAGGCGCTGACCGTCAGTGAACGGCACCTCGTCGCGGCGCAGCGGATATCGCACGTCGGCAGCTACGACTTCGAGCTCGCGACGAACACCAACACCTGGAGCGACGAGCTCTACCGGATCTACGGGCGTGAGCCGCAATCGTTCAACGCCTCGTATGAGAAGTTCATGGAGATGGTGTATCCGGCCGACCGCGAGCACGTGGTGGCGGTCCACCAGCACTCGCTGCAGACGCTGGAGCCATACGAGATGGAGGAGCGGGTCGTCTGGCCCGACGGGCAGGTCCGCACGCTCGCGAGCTGGGGCGAGGTCGTCACCGACGATGAGGGCACTCCGACTCGGATGGTAGGAATCTGCTGGGACATCAGCGCCCGGCGGGAGATCGAGGCGCAGCTGGTCCAGCAGGCGCTGCACGACCACCTGACCGGGCTGCCGAACCGGGCTCTGCTCACCGACCGGCTCACCCAAGCGGTGGCCGCTCTGCAGCGCGACCCTGGCACGCTGGCGGTCCTGTTCATCGACGTGGACCGGTTCAAGGTCATCAACGACAGCCTCGGGCACGAGGCCGGTGACGAGGTGCTGATCGCCCTGTCCCGTCGGCTTGTCGCCGCGGCAAGGCCGGAGGACACGGTCGCGCGTTTCGGCGCCGACGAGTTCGTGGTCCTGTGCCCCGGCGTCGATGGGCTGGAGGAGGCCCTGGACATCGCATCGCGGCTGCAGGAGGCGGTCGCGTCTCCGATGGCGGTGCGTGGCAGCGACATCGTGATGTCGATCAGCACCGGCGTACACACCACCACCTCCGCATCGGCGCGGCCGTCCGCGTTGCTGCGCGACGCGGACGCCGCGATGTACCGCGCCAAGCGCGACGGTCGTGCTCGCACGGTCGTATTCGGCGAGGCCATGCGTACCGAAGCGATCGGCCGGTTCGACACCGAGATGGAACTGCGCCGGGCCATCGCCCTGGACCAGCTCGAGGTGCACTACCAGGTGCTGGTCGACATCGCGACCGGCACGGTCACGGGCTTCGAGGCACTTGCCCGCTGGCAACACCCCAGCCGCGGCGCGGTCCCCCCGGCCGAATTCATTCCCATTGCCGAGGAGACCGGGCTCATCGTCCCTCTGGGCGCGTGGGTGCTCGACCGTGCCTGCCGCCAGCTCAGTGAGTGGCAGCACCAACACCCTGATCGTCACGACCTGGTCATGTCGGTGAACCTCTCCGGCGTTCAGCTGCGCCAGCCAGACCTGCTCGACCAGGTCGCGGCGGTGCTCGAGAGCACCGCCATCGACCCGAGCAACCTGATCCTGGAGATCACCGAGAGCATCCTCATGAACGACCCCGTCGAGACCCTCAGCGTGCTGCGCGGACTCAAGCAGCTCGGACTGCAACTCAGCGTCGATGACTTCGGTACCGGCTACTCCTCACTCGCCTACCTCAAACGCTTCCCCGTCGACGCTCTCAAGATCGACCGGACGTTCGTCGATGGCCTCGGCATCGACCCTGACGACAGCGCCATCGTGGCCGCAGTGCTGGCACTGGCGTCATCTCTCGGACTGACCAGCATCGCCGAGGGCATCGAGACCCAGGCTCAGCTGAGCGCGCTCGCGGGCCTCGGGTGCGAGAAGGCGCAGGGATTCCTGCTGGGCCGACCTGCGCCCGCCGCTGACCTCGCCCCGATCCTTGAGGCCGGGCGGGTCCTGCTCAGCTGAGCGCAGCAGTCCCGAGCGCCTTCCGCATGGTGCGCGTGCCCCCATCAGGATCGACACATCGACGCAGATCAGATGTCACCTCTCCGTGCATAGTCCGGCGAACCGCGGCTGCGACCTCGCCGTACCGTCGAGATACGGATGCGCGGTCACGGCTTGTCTTGAACGGTTCGTTTCAGCGACGACTGTGAAGGCGCTGACGACTCCGCGCGCGCCGGCATGAGCTCGAGGTGCAACGAGGGCCCTGGCGGTGCCAGGGCCCTCGTCGATCGAGCAGTGAGCTCGAGCTCTACGTCCAGAAGTGACTAGATGTCGTAGTACTGACTGACTGACCCATGCCGACCTGCGCAAACGTCGAGGTTTCCCGGTCGTTTGTACCGGGCTTGTAACAGGCTAGCTCCTTGGGCAGGAGTGCTGGAGCTGATCAGCTCGCCTGGAATGGGCTGGAGATCGGCCGTTCTCCGGTCCGCCCTCTATCGGGTCGATTGAGCGTCCAGGCTGGCCAGCACCCGCTGTCCGGCCCGCTCACCAGATGCCGCGGCGTCGGCCAGTGACGGCATGTCGAGCTGGTAGTCGCCTGCCAGGTGCACCGGGCCGAGGGGCTCGCGCAGCGTGGCAAGGGAGGCACGGCCACCGGGCGCCCAGAACGGCACGACGCGGGGGTGGCGGCGCAGGATGCCCGGCTCGACCTTCCCTTCCAGCTCAGGGTAGAGGCGGAGCAGGTCGGCGGTGAACCGGGCGACGATCTCCTCGTCGCCGAACTCGAAGAGCCGGTCCGCCCCGGCGCCACCAGCGAAGCAGGCGAGTGCGCCACCGGGCTTGCGGGCGCCGTCGCGGCGCAGGGCGGCGGCGTGGTTGAAGACCGCCTGGAAGGACAGCTCCGGTGTGGACACGGCGAGGAAGTCGTCCCACTGCTGCGGGCCTTCCTCGTGGGTGAAGAAGCCGACGACGACGTACCGGCCATAGTGGATGGCCTCGAAGGCGGTCCGGTACGCCGGCGGCAGTCCGGGCATGATCTTCACGGCGATGTCTGCGGGTACGGCGACGACCGCCCGGCGAGCCTTCACGCGGGCCGGACCATCGGCGCCCTGGTAGTCGACGACGACACCGTCGGGAGTCCACTCCACGGAGCTGACCGGGGAGCTCAGCCGGATCCTCTCGCCCAGGTCCGCGGCGAGGACATCGGTGAGCATCTGGTTGCCGCCCTGCGGAAGGGTCAGGTTCGGCACCTTCTCGGGATCGGTCAGCAGGATGCCCATCGAGAACACGAACTGTCGCGCGGCGGTCTCCTCCGGATCGCAGCCCATCCACTGCCCCGACCAGGAGCGGACCATCTCGTGGGTGAGCTGGGACGAGACGCCCTTCAGGACGAAGTCGGCTCGCCGGCGATCCAGCTTGGCCCGGACCCGGTTCGCCCACCTGTTCTTCTCGCTCATCTCGAGAAACGGCACGTTCGCGAGGATGCGGGTGCCGACGACGGCCAGGCCCCACCGGTCGGCCCAGGTCATCTTCGACTTGAACATCAGCGCGAAGGGGTTCGACGTGTCGACCTGCTTCCCGCCGAGGTTCAGCGCGACCGACTTGCCCTCGAGAGTTCCGAGGGGGATCTGGTGCCGGTGCAGGGCATCGATCAGCGGCCCGGTTCCCTCGGTGAACTGGGTGCCGACGTTGATCCAGTAGTCGCCCTGGCGCACCGTCTCCACGCGTCCGCCGGCACGCTCTGAGGCCTCGAGCACCACGACGTCGCGATCGGCCAGGGTGGTGGCTGCCATGAGGCCGGCCATGCCGGCGCCGATCACGACGACCTCGTGAGACTCCTCGCGGACCTGGGTGCGCCCCCTGCTCGACGTCATGGTCAACGTTCCTTCGCAATGTCGGTGGTGGCGATGTCGGTGCGGTCGAGGGCGGTCGCGACGGCCTGAACGATCCGCTCGGTCGCCCGCCGACAGCTCGGGCTGACGGCGGTGAACGAGATGAAGCCGTGGACCAGTCCCGGCTCATGGATCACCTCGGTCGGTACGCCTGCCTCCAGGAGCGCCGTCGCGTAGGCATGCCCGTCGTCGTGGAGCGGGTCGAAACCGGCCAGGGAGACGACGGCGCGGGGGAGACCGCCCAGGTCGGCAGCGAGAAGCGGGGAGACCAGTGGGTCGGCGTGGTCGGTCCCCGCAGGCAGGTAGTGCTGCATGAACCAGCCGACCTGCTTGGCCGAGAGGGCCGGAGATCCGGAGAACTCGTCCTGGGAGGGCCGGTGCTCGGTGATGTCGGTGACCGGCTGGAGGAGCACCTGGAGTGCCGGCTGCACAGCCTCGCCCCGTACCTGCTGGCACAGCACGGCGGCGACGTTGCCTCCGGCACTCTCGCCGGCCACGACGATCCGGCGGGAGTCGATGCCCCAGTCGGCCGCGTGGTCGACGGCGTACCGCCAGGCGGCGAGCGCGTCGTCATGAGCTGCGGGGAACGGGTGCTCGGGTGCGAGGCGGTACTCGACGGAGAACACGTCGGCGCCCGTGCCGTGCGCGAGCATCCGTGCGGGTGCGGTGTAGCTCGCCCGGCTGCCGAGGACGAATCCGCCGCCGTGGAAGAAGAGGACGAGACCGCGCGGCGTCGCACCGGAGGAGTAGCGGGTCACCCAGAGGCCGGGCGCGACTTCCAACTCCTCCTCGACGGCGCACGGCTCGACCCTTTCGGCGAAGAGCGCCAGGTCCCGCTCGGTCATCTCCCGAGCCTCGGCGGGCGACAGGTCGCTGTAGTCGGGGCCGGACTCGCTGAGCTTCATCAGCAGCGCCACGTCGGGTGCCATGGTGTCGCCGACCGAGTTGGTCGCGGGCCGGGCGAGCAGCCGCTGGAGCGAAGCCGGCAGGCGGCTCAGGAAGACGAGCAGGGCCCGCTGGAAGCGCTGCCCCAGCGTGAAGTGCTGCGCGCTCGTTCGGGAGGTCATGACGCGGCCTCGACGCTGACCAGGTGCGGTGCCTCGACGGCTCGCTTCGAGAACTGGAGGTCGGGGTGGATCAGGCGTCCCTTGAAGAGCCGGTTGTCCCTGATGAAGGTCGTGTGCATCCGCCACGGCTTGCCCGCGCCCTGGCGAGGCAGTTCGGCCTGGGCACGCTGCATGTAGCCGGCCGAGAGATCGAAGAGGCTCTGGGTGGGCATGTCCTCCGGAGCGACGGGCAGCGCGGTGTCGAAGCCCTTGCGGTCCATCTCGCGGATCACGTCGGCGACGAGGCGGGTCACGTTGCGGATCCGCAGGGTCCAGGTCGCCTTGGTGAAGCCGAGCATCATCGCCCAGTTGGGCACGCCGGAGATGAGTGCGCCGTGGTAGAGCGCCGTCCCGGCGACGTCGACCGGGGTGCCGTCGACCGTCGGTTTGATGCCGCCGAGCATCTGCATGACGAGACCGGTCGCGGTGACGATCACGTCCGCCTCGAGCACCTTGCCGGACTTCAGCAGGATGCCCTTCTCGGTGAACCGCTCGATCTGGTCGGTCACGACATCGGCGTTCCCGTTGCGGATCGCCTCGAAGAAGTCGCCGTCCGGGGTGGCGCACAGCCGCTGGTCCCAGGGGCTGTACGGCGGCGCGAAGTGGGTGTCCACGTCGAACCCGGCGGGGAGTTCCTTGGCGGTCATGCTGCGCAGGAGCTTGCGCCCGAAGTTGGGGAACCTGACCAGAACCGTCACGAGGAAGTGGTCGCGCCAGATGTTCTTGACCCGCGTGAGGCGGTAGCCGAGCTTCTTGCCGAAGACCGTCAGCAGGAACTGGGCGATCCTGTCCACCCGGGGCATCGACGCGACGTAGCTCGGCGTGCGCTGGAGCATGGTCGCGTGGGCTGCCGCGCCCTCGCCGGTCAGCATCGCGGGCAGCATCGTGACGGCGGTCGCGCCGCTGCCGATGATGACGACGCGCTTGCCGCTGTGGTCGTAGTCCTGGGGCCAGTGCTGCGGGTGGAGGATGTCGCCCTCGAAGTCGTCACGGCCCTCGAAGTGCGGCTCGAAGCCCTCGTCATACTTGTAGTAGCCGGTGCCGCTGAAGACGAAGCCGGCCCGGACGACCTTCTGCGACTCGCGGCCGTCCTCGTCGGTCACCGTGACTTGCAGCGTCCACTGCGCGTCCTCGCTGGACCAGCCGGCTGCGGTGACGCGGTGGCGCAGGCGCAGGATCTGGTCGATCCCGAACTCGGCGACGGTGTCCTCCATGTAGCCGCGGATCAGGTCGCCGCCGGCGATCGCCTCCTTGTGCAGCCACGGCTTGAACTCGTAGCCGTAGGTGTGCACCGAGTCGTCGGAGCGGATGCCGGGGTAGCGGAAGAGGTCCCAGGTGCCACCGACGGCGTCGCGGCCCTCGAGCAGGAGGAACTTCTTGTCCGGGAAGTCGTCCATGAGGTACTTCGTGGCGCCGATGCCGGAGAGGCCGGCGCCGATGACGACGATGTCCGCGGTCTCGGTGGTGGTCTCGTGCTTCATGGCTGCACTCCTTCGGAGTTAGTCATTTGATTGGGTCGATTGACCAAGTGTGTGGCAGGGATCACCCGGCGTCAAGGGGTGGCGGCCGACCGACTGCCGGGTGAACGAATCCGGGTCAGGTGGTTGACAACCAGTGCTTCGCGTCGCACCATCATGGTCAAGCGATCGAGTCAAATGACTAACTATGATCGGCGGACCAGCCCGGAGGACTTGCCATGACCGAGAGCACCACGATCGAGGCGCCGCCCCCGCGTCTCGCGACGACCCGTGTCACCGTCGAGGACGACGCCACTCCCGTCGCGCGACTGATCGAGAGGACCCTGTGTGACGCGGCGGCAGCGGCAGACGACGGACGCCTCGCCCTCGCCGGGCTGCTCGGCACGGTGGCGGTCAGATCACACAACACCCCGCAGGCAGCAACGGTCGCCGTCACCGCGGACGCGGTCGAGGTGACGAGTGGTGTCCTCGCTGAGACCGACGCGACCGTCGTGGTCGACCTTGACGCCCGATTCGCGCCCACCGACGAGCCGACCGGCGACGCCGTGCTGGCGACGGCCTTGCTGTCCGCGCTCCGGCCCCCGCTGCCACACTGGCGCGACGCGGCGGCCCGGTTCTGGAAGGTCACCCGTGACATCCCGGGCATTCCCGACGTCCTGGTCGTCGAGGCGACCGGCACCGACGGGTCCGAGCACGACCGTTTCGGTGACGGTACGACGACCTACGGCATCTCCGGTCCCGCCGACCTCCTCGCCGGCATCTTCAGCGGCGCCGACGACCTCCTCGTCTCCCTGGCCGCCGGTGTGCGGATCCAGGGCACGCTCTCGCAGCTGTCCGTGATGACGGCTGCCTCCTGGAAGGTCCGCTTCGATGTCTGAGACCACGACCATGCGCCCTGCCGCCCGCAAGGCGGTTCGCCTCGAGGCGACCAACCACGAGGGCAGCCTGCTCGGCAAGAACGTGTCGCCGGCGAAGTTCGAAGCGGGCAAGGAGAGCGGCTTCGCGTTCGCCGACATCCTGTTCGCGATCGACCTCGGCAACGAGATCGTGTTCGGCGACGCCTTCCCGGAGTGGCGCGGCAACCTCTACGACATCGCGATGGTCCCGGACCTGACCACCCTCGTCGAGTGGAAGCCCGGCCTGGACTCGGTGATCGGCGACTACTGGCTCAAGGACGGCAGGCCGGTCCCGATCTGTCCGCGCAACCTCGCCAAGGGACTCGTGGCCCGCCTCTCCGGCCACGGCTACACGGCCACCGCCGCCGTCGAGATCGAGGCCACCCTGTTCGAGGAGTCAGTGCAGGAGGCCCGAGCGCGGGGCTACCGCGACCTGACACCCCTCGGCGGCAGCACCGGGGCGACGTACCACCTGGCGCGGTCCAGCGACTGGATCGCCTACATGGAGGCCGTCGTCGAACGGCTCGACCAGGTCGGCATCACCTGGGAGGCGTGGACCGACGAGGCAGCGCCGGGCCAGACCGAACTCAATCTTGCGCCGACCGACCCGATCCGGCTCGGGGACAGCTGGGCGCGCACCCGGCAGGTGATGCGGGAGGTCGCGCACGAGCTGGGGCACACCGTGTCGTTCATGGCCAAGCCCACTGCGGGCTTCGGCCAGGGCGCGCACATCAACGTCTCGCTCCAGAGCGACGGGGTGAACCGGTTCTTCGCCGAGGAAGGTCCCTCGGAGCTGATGACGCACGCCGTCGGCGGCCTGCTCGCCACGATGGCGGGCGCAACGTCGATCGTGATGCCGCAGATCACGTCGTACCGCCGCCTCGTCGACCTCACTGGCCCGCCGACCACCATCAGCTGGGGCGTCAACAACAAGACCGCCGCGGTGCGCGCGATCACCGGCCACCCGAAGTACTCGAGGCTCGAATACCGGCTGCCCGGCGCCGACGTGAACCCCTACTTCGCGATCGCCGTCGTGCTGGCCGGTGTCCTGGCGGGCATCGAGCGCCGGATCGAGCCCCCGGCACAGGTCACGGACATGGCCTGGGGCCTGCCCGACAGCTCGGGTGTGCCACGGATTCCCGACACGATGTCGAAGGCCGGTGCCGCGCTCGCCGCCGACCCGCTGCTGCGGGAGTACCTCGGCGACGAGTTCGTCGACTTCTGGGTCGCGTCGCGGCGTTGGGAGTGGATGGAGTTCCACACCAAGGGCGGCGACCCCTTCGCCGAGCTCTCCACGTGGGAGTCCCAGCGCTACTTCGAGTTTCCGTGATGCGGCCGCTGATCGGCATCACCGGGCGCCGCTTCCGGCTCTCCCTCATCGAGGGATCCGACGAGCGGTACGGCGACCGGTGCATCGACACCTCGATGTCCGACTTCGCGACCGGGGTCGCGGAGGCCGGCGGGCTGCCGGTGCACCTGTCCTACGACACCGACCCCGCCGCGGTCTGCGAGTGGCTCTCGGGTGTCGTCATCACCGGCGGCCAGGACATGCACCCCGCCTGCTGGGGTGGAGACACAGCAGTCGTACGCGGAATCGACCCGCGGACCGACCCGATGGTCCACGACCTCGAGCGCGACGAGTACGAGGTGGCCCTGGTCCGCGCCGCACTCGACCGGGGACTCCCCGTGCTCGGCGTCTGCCGCGGCCTTCAGGTGCTGAACGTCGCTCTCGGCGGGACCCTGGTCGCCGACCTTCCGGTCGGAGCGGTGAGCCACCTCTCCGAGGAAGTCGCGCCGACCGACGGCGCCGTCGACCACGTCGTCTCCTTCGTCCCGGGATCGATCGTGGCCGACCTGTTCGGCGACGACGCGATCACCAACTCCTGGCACCACCAGGCCGTCGACCGCTGCGGCGTCGGCGTCGTCGTGACCGGCCGGACCAGCGACGGGGTGGTCGAGGCGATCGAGGTGCCAGGACACCCGGTCCTCGGTGTCCAGTGGCACCCCGAATGGATGAAGAGCACCGACCCGACGCTGACCTGGGTCGTCCGCGAGGCAGCCCGACTGCTGGAGCAGAGGAGCGCGCAGTGACGACCAGCCTGACGGGCCAGCCCGTCGTACCGGCCGAGCGGATGGGCGACGAGCCCACGGTCCCCACCCTCACCGAACTGCTCGCCCTGCGTGCGCACGACGCGGGGGAGCGGGAGTTCCTGCGCTTCGGCGAGTGGTCCTGGACGTTCGCGGAGATCGACTCCTGGACCTCCCGCCTGGCACACCGGCTGATCGAGGTCGACGGCGTGCGAACCGGAGACCGGGTCGCCATCATGTTGCCCAACGTCGTGCACTGGCCCGTCACCTGGCTGGCCGTGCTCAAGGCCGGCGCGGTCGCCGTACCGGTCAACTGCTCCTATCAGCGCTCCGACCTCGCGTTCGTGCTCCGCGACTCGGGTGCCCGCGTCCTGGTCACCGACGCGGAGCGCGCCGGGCTCGTCGCCCAGGTGCGCTCCGACGACGACGCGCTCGCGGACCTGCGCGTCGTCGACGTCGCCGACGACGGCTCCGAACCCTTTCCGGACACCGCCCCACCCGCCGAGATCGAGGCCGCGACGCTGGCGAACCTGCAGTACACCTCCGGCACCACCGGCTTCCCCAAGGCCTGCATGCTCACTCACGACTACTGGGTCAGGCTGGGTTGGACCTGCGCCGCGGCGACGGCTCTCAACGGGCAGGACGTGCTCCTGACGGCGCAGCCGTTCTCCTACATGGATCCGCAGTGGAACACCGCGCTCGCGCTCACCCTGGGTGCGCCCCTCGTGGTGCTGCCACGTTTCTCCGCGTCGACCTTCATGGCCGATGTACGCCGTCACCGTGCGACCTTCGTCTACGTCCTCGGGTCAATGCCGACGCTGCTGTTCAAGCAGCCGCCTGCGCCGGACGACCGGGACAACGACCTCCGGGCTGTGCTCTGCTCCGGCATCCCGGTTGAGCTGCACGCCGGGCTCGAGGAGCGGTGGGGTGCGCCGTGGCGCGAGATCTACGGGATGACCGAGTCCGGGGTCGACCTGGTCAGCCCGTTCGACGACGCGATCGCCGTCGGGAGCGGGAGCCTGGGCCGTCCGGTGCCGACCAAGCAGGTCCGGGTGGCCGACCCCGCCGATCCCGGCCGTGAGGTGCCGGACGGCGAATCGGGCGAGCTCGTCATCTCGGGAGCGCCGATGATGAGCGGCTACTGGAACCGTCCTGACGCCACCGCCAACGCGCTGCGCGACGGCTGGTTGCACACGGGCGACCTCGTGGTCCGCCGTCCCGACGGCGGCATCCAGCTGGTCGGCCGGATCAAGGACATGGTGCGGCGCGGCGGTGAGAACGTCGCGTGCGCCGAGGTCGAGGCCGCCCTCGAGCGCGACGACCGGATCGTCGCGGCGGCCGTCGTCGCCGTACCGGACGACGTCCTCGGTGAGGAGGTCAAGGCCTTCATCCAGCTCACGGAGGGCACACCCGCCGATCGCGCCACCGCGCAGCAGGTCCTGGAACGCGCAGGCAACCAGCTCGCGCGCTTCAAGGTGCCTCGCTACGTCGAGTTCGTCGCCGACTTCCCCCGCACGCCGTCCGAGCGGGTCTCGAAACCCGCTCTCAAGGCCCGCGCCGCCAGCGAGCCCGGCACCACCCACGACTTCGCCCGACCGAGGAGCTGACCATGACCGTCCACGCACCCGCAGAGGAATTCGTCACCGTCGACGTCGTACGCGACGTCGCGGTGCTCACCCTCGACCGCCCCGACAAGCTCAACGCCCTCACCGTGGCCATGCGGCTCCGGCTGGCGGCGCTGATCCGTGAGCACGGCACCGGTGAGTCCGTGCGCGGGATCGTCCTCACCGGCCGGGGCCGCGCCTTCTCTGCCGGCGAGGACCTCCAGCAGGCGCCGACCACCGAGGCCGAGGTCGGGGAGGCGTTCGAGAGCTTCCACGACGTCACCCGCGCCATCCTGGCGACCCGGGTCCCCGTGATCGCGGCCGTCAACGGCCTCGCCGTCGGCGGGGCCTCCGAGATCACGCTGTGCTGCGACGCTCGGATCGGCACCCCGGCCACGGAGTACTTCCAGCCCGAGAACGCCCGCGGGCTCACCATCTCCAATGCGACGAGCCTGCTCCTGCAGCGCCTGGTCGGCAACCACGCGAGGCGCATGGTCCTCGCCTCACCTCGTATCCCGGCTGCCGAGGCGCTGCGGATCGGCCTCCTCGACGAGGTCGTCGACGCCGACACCCTGGTCGACCATGCCGTCGAGACCGTCCACGCCTGGACCCCCGACGGCGGTACGACGGCGCTCCACCTCGCCCTGCTGCGGCCAGTGGCCGCCGAAGTGGAGGCGGCCTTCGAGCGCGAGGACCTCGCCGCCCACGAGGCCTGGACGAGCGGACTGCTCACCGCCGGCGTCGCCGGCTTCTGGAACACGAAGGAGATCACCGCATGATCACCACCCGAGCCGCCGTGCTGAACGAGATCGGCGCACCGCTGGAGCTGACCGACATCCGGGTCGACGACCCGGAGCCGCACGAGGTGCGGATCGCCGTCAGCAACGTCGGCCTGTGCCACAGCGACCTCCACCACATGACCGGCACCGTGCCGACGGACCTGCCGGTCGTCGTCGGGCACGAGGTGGCCGGCGTGGTCGAGTCGGTGGGGTCGGCGGTGACGTCGCTCAGCCCGGGGGACCGGGTGGTCGGCGCGCTGACGCCCTCCTGCGGTCGTTGCGTCAACTGCGAGGCAGGGCACTCGACCCAGTGCCTTCGCCTGGACGAGGTGCGCCTTCGACAGCGACCCGCGTTCGAGACCGTGGACGGACGGCCCATCGAGCGACTCGCCTCGATCGGCGCCTTCTCACAGCACATCCTGGTTCGCGAGAACGCGCTCGTGCGCCTTCCCGATGACGTCCCCCTGCACGTCGGCTGTCTGCTGTCCTGCTGCATCATCACCGGGGTGGGTGCGGTCTTCCGCGGCGCCCAGGTGCGCCCCGGCAGCACGGTCGCAGTCGTCGGCTGCGGCGGTGTCGGCTCCGCGATCATCCAGGGCGCTCGACTTGCCGGTGCCTCGGCAATCGTCGCCATCGACCTCGACGACGACCGGCTGAAGGCCGCCCGCATGTACGGCGCCACCCACGTCGTCAACGGAGAAGACGGCGACACCGTCGCAGAGGTACGCCGCCTGCTCGGCGACGGCGTCGACTACGCGTTCGAAGCAGTCGGCTCGGCCCGGACCGCCGAGACCGCGCTCGCACTCCTGCGCCCGACCGGCACCGCCTGCCTCGTCGGGATCGCGCCGATGGGCACGGAGCTGAAGGTTCCCGCACTGGACTTCTTCTTCGAGGAGAAGCGGCTCATCGGCTCCTACATGGGCTCGGGCCAGGCACGCGAGGACATCGCCCAGTTCGCCCGCCTCTACCAGCAGGGGCGGCTCATGCTCGACGAGATGGTGACCCGCGTCATCCCCTTCGCCGAGATCAACGAGGGCTTCGAGCAGATGAAGTCGGGCGACGTCACCCGCATCGTCGTCGACCTCCAGTCCTGACAGGGAGATCCGCCATGAACGAGTTCACCGTCCCGCAGCCCGTCAACCACATCGCCGACGAGTGGTGCGAAGCCACGACGGGCGACGCCTGGAACGTCGACCCCAACACCCGTGAGCCCGTCCACCGGCTCGTCTCCACCGCTCCTGACGACGTCGAGCGAGCGCTGCGGCACGCCGAGCAGTCCTACGACGCCCGCCCCTGGGACGAGGAGGCGCGCCACGAGAGGGCCGCGATCCTCGACCGGGTCGCCGATCTCGTCGAGACGCGGATCGAGGACATCGCGCAGACAGACGCACTCACGAGCGGCGCACCCATCGGCGTCACGCGCACCGTGGCGTCGTTCCTGCCGTACCGGATCCGGGCCACTGCGGCCGACCTGCGCGCGATCCCGCGCGTGAGCGCGCTCGGGGCCGGCGGCCGCGACGTACGCCTGTACAAGGTGCCGTGGGGCCCCGCGGCGATCCTCACCCCGTGGAACGGGCCGAGCTTCATCCCAGCCGCCAAGGTCGTTAGCGCCATCGCCGCCGGCTGCCCGGTGATCCTCAAGCCCTCCGAACACGCGCCGGGCAGCGCCCAACTCGTGGTGGAGTGCTTCGTCGCGGCCGGCCTGCCGGTGGGCGCCCTGCAGTTGGTGCACGGAACGGGCGAGGTGGGTGCCCGGCTCACGGCCGACCCCCGGATCAAGATCGTCTCCTTCACGGGCGGTCCCGGCGCCGGCCGCGCCATTGCACGGGCCGCCGCCGAGGACTTCAAGGTGCTGCAGCTCGAGTTGGGCGGCAACAACCCGGTCGTCGTACTCGACGACGCGGACGTGGACGTCACCGCCGACGGCATCCTCGAGGGGATGACCAAGCTGAACGGGCAGTGGTGCGAGGGGCCGGGCAAGGTCCTCGCGCCGCCCGCGCTCGTCGGTCCCCTGGTCGAGGCGCTGACCGAGCGCATCTCGAAGCTCGTGGTGGGCCACTCCCTCGATGAGGACAGCCAGGTCGGTCCCATCTCGAACGGACCGCACTTCCAGACCCTGCAGTCGCGGATCGAGGGACTGCGCGACCTCGGGGCGACGATCCACCAGCCAGCCCGCCTGCCCGACCTGCCCGGCTACTTCCTGTCTCCGACCGTGGCGTCGGGTGCGGATCCCGCCCGGGCGACGGCCGAGCTGTTCGGCCCGGTGGTCTCGGTGCACGCCGTGGACTCCGCAGAGGAGGCCCTGCGGGTCGCCAACGCAAACCCGTCGGGACTGGACGCCTACGTCTTCGGCACCGACACCGACCGCGCGATCGAGGTCGGCGCGCGCATCGTCGCTGGGGAAGTTCGGGTCAACGGTGCGATGATCGCCGACCTCGGTGACGACTCGGCCCAGAGCTTCTGGGGCCCCTCGGGCATCGGCGGCCACGGGCCGGCCGAGTCCGTCCGGGTCTTCTGCGGCGACCGGGTGGTCGGGGTCGACTCGCCCGACCTGCCGCTCTGACCGAGCCGCCGGGACTCAGGCCCGGGCCGTACGACGACGGCGTGCCGGCGCCTTGGAGGTGCCGGCCGCCAGGCGCACCGAGAGCCAGCTCTCGAGCACGGCGGCCGTGAGGTCCATCTGCGCCTGCGCGGCCGCGCGGTCGCCGTAGGTCAGGAAGTTGATGGCAAAACCGTCGGAGAGTGCGCCGACGACATAGGGGATCTCGTCGATGACGTCGGTGCTCACGCCCTCCTCGTCGGCGACGCGGCGCAGCACCTCGAGCGCCACCTGCATGGCCCGGTCGTAGACGGCGATCCCGCGGTCGCCGTGCTGGCGCCGGGCCCAGTTGATGAGCTCGAGCGTGGTGGCGCCGAAGCTGGGGGAGTCGTAGTAGCACTCCATGACGCCGCGCAGGATCGCCTGCGAGGTCTCGAGCACGGTCGAGTGCGGGTCGCTCTGCTCGATCACCTCGTGGAACCTGCCCGCCACGAACTCGTAGACGTCGGCGAAGAGGTCCTCCTTCGAGTCGTAGCAGTAGTGCAGCATCGCCACGTTGGCCTTGGCCTGCTCCGCGATCCGGCGCGTGGTGGCGCCGTCGATCCCGTTGCTGGCGATCACCTCGACGGCCGCATCGATGAAGTCGCGACGTCGCTGTGCGACGGGGATCCGTGCCATCCGGGCCTCCGGGCTGGTTGGGCGCCACGAAGTTGGGCGCTTGTCTAAGTCAGAGGAGAGCCTATCAGTGACCCCTTCGCTACAGCCGGCGAAAAACTTGGTCAAACAACTTGGTCATACATCTTCATCGAATGACTAACTTCGGCATACCGTATGAGCCGGATCACACGGACCGCCCGAATCGGAGACACTCATGACCCAGATCGACCAGACAGCCGCAAGCGGCCGCCGTACGACGGCAGGACGCCCGCCGGGCAGGGGAACGCTCATCGGCATCGGCTCGCTGCTGGTCGTCCTGACCAACGCGGTGATCTTCATCCTCCCGCCGCTGCTGCCGGTCATCCAGGCGCAGTACGGCCTCGCCACGGTCGCGGAGACCACCTGGCTCTACACGGTCCTCACCCTCGGCGGCGGAGCGGGGTTCATCCTCCTTCCCCGTCTGGCCGACCTGTACGGCGACCGGAACGCCAACGTCGCCGCAGCGGCCTTCCTCACCGTCGGCGCGCTCGTGCCGGCCGTGGGCGACTCCTACCCGGCCCTGCTCATTGGCTGCGCCCTCATGGGCTTCGGCGGGGCCGCCCAGGTGCTCCCGCTCGGCTTCCTGCGCCGCGGCCTGGGAGAGGGCGGCATCACCGTCGCGGTCGCGGTGCTGGTCATCGGTACGGGCGTCGGCATCGTCGCCGGCATGATCGGCGGAGGGCTGATCGTGCAGAACCTGTCGCTGCAGAGCTTCTTCGTGGTCCTCACCTCGATCGGTGCGGTGACCACCCTCGCGTCGTACCTGCTGATCCCTCACGACCCGCCCGTGGTGCGGAGCGGCAGCATCGGCGTCGTCGGCACCGTGTGGATGATCGGGTGGGTCGCGGCCATCCTGCTGACGCTGACCCAGGGCCTGGTGTGGGGCAATGCCGCACTCATCCCGCTGGTGCTCGGCGTGGCGGGCGGCATCGCTTGGGTCCGGGTGGAGCGCAGGTCGCCCACGGCAGTCTTCGACGTCGCGCTGATGAAGGCCCCCCTCGTCACCGCTTCGTGCATCTGCATCGCGCTGTTCGCAGCCGTGAACTCGGCGTTCCTGCTCCTCGTCAGCACCTACGCCCAGATCATCCCCGAGGCATTGCGTCCCGTCGACGCCTACGGTCTGGGCCTCAGTGCTCTCGAGACCGGTTGGCTCATGCTGCCCTTCGCCGTGACCTTCGTCGTGGGCGGAGCCATCGTCGACCGCCCCGTCAACAACGGCCGCGTGGTGCCGGTGTTCGTGAGCGGCGCGATCATCAGCGCCGCCGGGTTGGCGTGGCTCGCGGTCGCGCACGACCAGCAGTGGCATTACCTCGTGGGCGCCGCTGTCATCGGTCTGGGCTGCAGCATCGGATACGCGGCGGGCTTCACGCTGGTTCAGCTGGCGGTGCCCGAGGAGAAGGCAGGGATGGCGACCGGCGTCGCCGGCACCTTCCTGGCCGTCGGCTTCGCGTTCGGTACCGCCCTCGTCAGCGCCGACCTCAGCGCCTCTCTCGTGCCTGTCCCCGGGACCACGCTGGAGGTCGCCGCCGAGAGCCTGTACGGCGTCGGCTACTGGCTCGCAGGTGCGCTCGCCCTGGCGGTCATCCTGACCGTCCTGGTCTCGACCACCCGCACCCGCCGTCGTACCGACCGCATCGCGGCCTGACCGACGCCCCACCTGCAAGGAGATCTGACATGAAAGACCTGCTCTTCCTGATCGCCGACCTCTTCATGATCGTCGTCGGCTTCCGCTACGGGTGGAGGTTCATCCGCCGCTACGGGAACTACCTGCTGGGACTTGAGTGGATGGTCGTCGCCACGTCCGGCTCGAACTTCCTGCTCTGGTCGCTCATCAGCGGCGACGAGGGCCATGTGCTCTACGACGTCGCGTACTTCTTCGACGCCTTCTCCCGATCAGTGGGGATCACCTTGATCCTCGTCCTCGGCTTGCTGCACGTGACGCACCACTACCGTCCGAGCCGGATCGTCGATGTCGGCGCCTTCGGGCTGGCCATTGCCGCCGGGCTCTACCTCCAGCAGTTCCGCGGTCATGAGCTGCACGTCGGACCTGCGACGTACTACCTGGTCGTCAACCTCCTCACGACCGTCTTCCTCGCGTACTTCTGCTGGCGCGTCTGGTCCGTCGGGGCTCGCGGCGCGGCGGTGGCTGCGGGCATCGCCACTGCCGCAGCAACGGCGATCGCTCTCATGTACGACTTCTTCCCGTTCCCGGACGACGAGCACCGCACGGTCTTCTACGTGCTCGCTCTGAGCACGTGGGGCTTCCAGATGTTCGTCTACTACCGCGCCTACGCGGCCCTGCACGACCACGACGACACGGACGGTGCCGCATCGGCCGACGTGGCGAGGAAGGTGGCCCGGGCATGAGGACCGACAGCGTCGAGTACTGCGCGTTCACCGGATGGATCGACCCGCCCGCCGACGTCCGCGCTCCGCTGACAGGTGACATCGACTGCCAGGTCGCTGTGATCGGCGGCGGCATCGGCGGCATGTCCACGGCGCTGCGGCTCGCCCAACGAGGCCAGGACGTGGTCCTCCTCGAAGCCGAGTTCTGTGGACACGGCTCCAGCTCCCGCAACGCCGGCCAGCTGGCAGGCGCCCCGGGAGGCGACCTCCAGCTCCTCAACCTGCTCTCGCGCAAGAAGATGCCGGGCATGATGCGGCTCTCCGAGCACGCTGCCCACCACGTCGAGGACTTCATCGCCAAGCACGACATCGACTGCGAGTACGAAGCGACGGGCAACGCCTTCGCTGCCGTTTCCCGCGGACAGATGGGCCGCGTGCGGCGCGTCGCGAAGATCGTCACCCGGGCGGGCGGCCACGTCGAGGTCGGCACCGCCGCCGAGCTCGGCATCCCGCGCGGCTTCGTCGGCGGCATGCGGGAAGTGATCGGCGGGCGGATGAATCCCGGAAAGT
>OFDC01000688.1_pt1 | contig 22809 bp, 21 predicted proteins | sample 1520941 | NCBI WGS metagenome assembly OFDC01 (sample SAMEA94258168, study PRJEB24077) | hot springs metagenome | biome: Aquatic biome; feature: Water | place: India | collected 2012-12-06 | depth 5 m | reverse complement strand
CATACGGGGGAGGTGGCCTGCAAGGCCGGAGGGGGCGAGCTACAGTCGAAACGTTCGTGAGTTTAAGATCATGAAGATGTTCGACGAGCGCTTGCGTTGCTCCCCCCCTCCCTGGCCCTCCCCCGTATGACGGGGGCGGGGACCAAGGATCGCCGATACACCGGCGATCTCGTCATGTTCGGCACGGCCATGCTGATGGGATCGAGCTATCCCTTCGCCAAGGACGTGCTGCAGGTGATGAGCCCGCTGCTCTACAGCGGCTCGCGCTACCTGGTGGCCAGCCTCTTCCTGTTCGCCGCCATGGCGTTGATGGGCCGGCCGCTCGGCCTGGCGCGGCGCGACTGGCTGCCGCTGTTCCTGCTGTCGCTGATCGGCGTCACCCTGTTTCAGGCCTGCTGGGGCCTCGCGATGACGCGCACGGCGCCGAGCCTGGGCTCGATCGTGATGACCACGACCACCGCCTTCTCCGCCATCCTCGCCTGGTTCGGCGGGCGGCGGCTGCCGGGGCTGGGCTGGGCCGGCATCGTACTGGCTTTCGCAGGCGTCGTGCTGGTCGTGAACAACAGCCTCACCTCGGTCACGCTGTCGTTCGGCAGCCTCGACGGCACCCTGCTCTGGATGCTCTCGGCCTTCGCCTGGGCGCTCTATGTCGAGCGCTGCGCGCCCTACAATCAGCGGCTGGGGGCGCTGCCGGTCATGGCCTGGACGACCCTCTTCGGATCGCTCGTGCTGGTTCCGATCTCGCTCGCCTTCGATTCCGTGAGCGAGTTCGGGAGTCTCGACGACCGGCTGCTGGGCTTCTGGCTCTACACCGCCATCTTCCCGGTGGGCGTCGCCTTCCTCGGCCTCACCGCCGGACTGGAGCGGCTCGGGGTCAGCCGGGTGATGGTTTACATGTACCTGATCCCGGTGGCCGGGGTCGGCCTCTCGGCCGCCTTCTTCGGCGATCCGCTGACCGCCGCCCGCGTGCTGGGCGGGCTGATCGTGCTGGCCGGCGTCATTCTGACGCGTGTGGCGCTCGACCGTGCCGCCCGCGTTCCTGTATGAACCTGCCCATGGCTACGACCACACCCCCCTTGACCACGCCCGGGACCGGCGGACGACGCGCGTCCGTGCAACGGGCGACCAAGGAAACCAGCATCGCCGCCGCCATCAACCTCGACGGCACCGGCGCCTACGACATCAAGACCGGCATCGGTTTCCTCGACCATATGCTCGAGCAGCTCTCCCGCCACAGCCTGATCGACATCACGCTGCGCGCCGAGGGCGACCTGCACATCGACTACCATCACACGACGGAAGATGCCGGCATCGTGCTGGGAGAGTGCCTGTCCAAGGCGCTGGGCGACCGCAAGGGCATCCGCCGCTACGGCAGCGCGACCATCCCGATGGACGAGACACTGACCGAGGTGGCGCTCGATGCGTCGAACCGGCCGTACCTGATCTGGAAGGTCGAGTTCACCAAGCCCAAGCTCGGCACGATGGACACCGAGCTGTTCAAGGAATGGTTCCAGGCCTTCGCCCAGCTGGGCGGCCTGACGCTGCACGTCTGGAACCACTATGGCGAGAACAACCACCACATCGTCGAGAGCTGCTTCAAGGGGATCGCCCGGGCGCTGCGCGTCGCGGTCGAGATCGATCCGCGCCAGACGCAGGCCGTGCCCAGCACCAAGGGCGTCCTCTAGGTGCCTGTCATGACTGTCGCGATCGTCGATTACGGCTCCGGCAACCTGCGCTCCGCCGCCAAGGCCTTCGAGCGCGCTGCGCGCGAGGCGGGCACGGACGCGCGCGTGGTGGTGACCTCGTCACCGGCCGAGGTCGCCGCCGCGGACCGCATCGTGCTGCCGGGCGTCGGCGCCTTCGCCGACTGCCGCGCCGGCCTCTACGGTGTCGCGGGCATGGTCGACACGCTGCAGCGTGAAGTCATCGAGCGCGGCAAGCCGTTCCTCGGCATCTGCGTCGGCATGCAGCTCATGGCCTCACGTGGCGTCGAGTACGGCATCCACGCCGGGCTCGACTGGATCGCGGGCGACGTGGTGCGCATCGAACCCGGCAAGGGCCACCTCAAGATCCCGCACATGGGCTGGAACGAGCTGTCGGACCTCAAGCCGCATGCCTTGCTCGAAGGCATCGCGCCGCGCGACCACGCCTATTTCGTGCATTCCTTCCAGCTTGCGGCCAGTAAGCCCGAAACGGTGCTGGGACTGACCGACTATGGCGGACCGGTCACGGCCATCGTCGGCCGCGACAATCTCGCGGGCACGCAGTTTCACCCCGAGAAGAGCCAGGCCACCGGCCTGCGGCTGATCGCCAACTTCCTGCGCTGGAAGCCCTGATCCCGTAACCAACCACCGCCGGGTGCGTTGCTCCGCTGTTCATGAACAGAGGAAACACCATGCCCGCGCGTCCCTCTCCCTTCCCGCCGGCCGCCCGCGGGACGCTCGACGCGCCGATCCTCCGCGCCATACAGGCCAGCCACGCCTGCGCCGAAGCGTGCATCGTCTGCGCCGACGTGAGCCTCGACGATGCTGCAGCAAGTCTTTCTCGCTGCATCCGTCTGGCCCTCGACTGCGCAGAAGCCTGCTCCACGACCGGCCCGGCGCTGGCGCGCCGCACGGCGGCCAATGCAGTCCTGCTGAGGCAGATGGCCGAGACCTGCGCCGCGCTCTGCGCGGCCTGCGCGGCCGAATGCGATCAGCACGTGGACGAGCACGAGCATTGCCGCGTTTGTGCCGAGGCCTGCCGGACTTGCGAGCGGGCCTGCCGGGAAGCCGCGCTGTCGCTCGGCACGCCCGGGCCCTAGCGAAGGCTCGCCGGGCGGGGGCTCCCGCGAAATCGATCTTGTTCGGCGCGCGCCAATGGCCGATTCTTCGTCTGCATGTCCCTCGGCCCTTTCGACACGTTGTTCGGCTTCCTTGGCGGGCTCACCAGCGGCAACCTCCATCTGGCCGGTCTCTTCGTCCTGCTGATCCTGCTGGCGTCGCTGCAGATCGGCGTCTGGTTCGGCCGCATGGCCGCCGGTCACCATGTCCCCACCGACGGCGAGAAGTCGTCGGTCAACTTTGCAACGGCCGGCATGATGGGCCTGCTGGCGTTCCTGCTGGGCGTTTCGCTGTCGATGGCCTCGGACCGTTACCAGCAGCGCCGCGATTCGGTCCTCGCCGAGGCCAATGCGATCGGTACCGTCTGGCTTCGCGCCAGCGTCGGGACCGGCGCGGAGGGCGAGGCGCTGCAGAAGCTGATGCGCGAATACACCGAGGTACGCATCGCGGTGGTGGCAGGCAATTCGTCCTCCACGTCCACCGCGGATCTGCTGCAGCGCACGAACACCCTGCAGTCCGATATCTGGACGCTCGCCCGAACCGTGGCCGAACGCTCGCCCACGCCGATCTCCGGCCTGTTGCTCACCTCGCTCAATGAGATGATCGACCTGTCGCTGACCAACCGGCGCAATCTCAACGCCCATGTGCCGGCCTACATCCTGCGGCTTCTCCTGACCGTCTCGATCTTCGCCGTCGGTGCGGTGGGCTACGGCTTCGGCCTGGTCGGCAGCCGTCAGCTCGTGCTGTCCGTGCTGCTGCTCGGCGTCTGGACGCTCGCCATCGTGCTGATCATCGACATCGACCGGCCGCAGAGCGGCGAGGTTCGCATAGACCCCGCCCCGCTCGTCTGGACGCTGCAAGGCTTCGGGCCGGCGAAGTAGCGCCGCGGCGCTACAGCCAGCTCATCTCTTGGCGCTGCTTCGCCTCGAATGCCTTGATGTCCTTGTCGTAGCCCAGGGTCAGCGTGACCTCGTCCGCTCCCTGGAGCAGGCAATCCTTGCGGAACGAATCGATCTCGAACCGGTCGGTCTTGCCGTCCGGACCGGTCACGGTCTGGGCCGCGAGGTCGATGCTGATCTTCGCGCCCGGCGAGGCGTGCAGCAGCTTCCGCAGCTCGGCCGCGCGTGCCGCGTCGACGCGGATCGGCAGGGCGCCGTTCTGGAAGCAGTTGTTGAAGAAGATGTCGCCGAAGCTCGGCGCGATGAAGGCCCGCAGACCGTTGTCGACCATCACCGTGACGGCATTCTCGCGCGAGGAGCCGCAGGCGAAGTTGCGCTCCGCCACCACGATCTTCGCGCCGGCATAGGCCGGCATGTTGGTGACGAACTCCGGCCGCGGTGTCTTGTCGGGCGTGTAGCGCAGGTCGTGGAACAGCGCACTGACCTGCATGTCGCGCGGCTTGCCGAGGAAGCGCGCGGGGATGATCTGGTCGGTGTCGAGGTTCGGCTGGTCGATCGGGATGGCGACCGCGTCGAGCGTGGTGAAGGCTTCCATGGCGATGCTCCTCAGGCCAGCTTACGGACGTCGGCGAAGTGGCCCGACACGGCGGCGGCCACCGCCATCGCCGGGCTGAGCAGATGCGTGCGCACGCCCGGCCCCTGGCGGCCGATGAAGTTGCGGTTCGAGGTCGAGGCGATGCGCTGCTGCGGCTTGCCCGTGTCGCCGTTCATGCCGACACACATCGAGCAGCCGGGCTCGCGCCATTCGAAGCCGGCCTCGACGAAGATCTTGTCGAGCCCCTCGGCCTCGGCCTGCTTCTTCACCAGGCCCGATCCCGCGACCACCCACGAGGGGATCACGACCTTGCGGCCCTTGGCGACCTTGGCGGCAGCGCGCAGATCCTCGATGCGGCTGTTGGTGCAGGAGCCGATGAAGACGCGGTCGACCGGCACCTGCTCCAGCGGCGTGCCGGGCACCAGGCCCATGTAATCGAGGGCGCGCTTCATGCTGTCCTTCTTGGCCCCATCCGGCGCCGTCGACGGCTCGGGAATGCGGCCGGTGATCGACAGCGCGTCTTCGGGGCTGGTGCCCCAAGTGACCATCGGCGTGATCGACGCCGCGTCGAGACTGACGTCGCGGTCGAAGGTGGCACCCTCGTCGCTCGGTACGGTGCGCCAGAAGGCGACGGCCTTGTCCCATTCGGATTCCTTCGGCGAGAAGGGCCGGCCCTTGAGATAGGCGATGGTCGTATCGTCCGGCGCCACCATGCCGGCTTTGCCGCCGGCCTCGATGGACATGTTGCAGACCGTGAGGCGGCCCTCGATCGACAGGCCGCGGATCGCGCTGCCGGCATATTCGATGACATGGCCAACCGCGCCGGCGGTGCCGATCTTTGCAATGATCGCCAGGATCACGTCCTTGGCCGTAATGCCCTCGCCCAGCGTGCCGTCGACGCTGATGCGCATCGCCTTGGGCTTGCGCTGCCACAGGCATTGCGTGGCCATCACATGCGCCACTTCCGACGAGCCGATGCCGAAAGCGAGCGCGCCCAGCGCGCCGTGCGTGGAGGTGTGCGAATCGCCGCAGACCAGCGTGAGGCCGGGCTGGGTCACGCCCTGCTCCGGGCCGACGACATGGGCGATGCCCTGCCGCTCGTCGCCGAGATCGAACAGGGTGACGCCGCTTTCGGCCGTGTTGGTGCGGATCGCCTCGACCAGCTTGCGGTGATGCGGGTCGACGATGTCGGCGACGTCGCGGCTGTCGCTGCGCACGTAATGGTCGGGCGTGGCGAAGCCGCGATCCGGGCGGCGCAGCTTCATATTGCGCTCGCGCAGCTTGGCGAAACCCGCAGCCGAGCCGTCATGCATCAGGTGGCGGTCGATGTAGAGCAGCGTATAGCCGTCGTCGCGATCGACGACGACGTGACGCTGCCAGATCTTCTCGAACATCGTGCGCGCGGCGGCCATGCACTTACTCCTTTGATTCATACCCCTCTCCCCCTCTAGCGGGGGAGAGGAACAAGACGCGGATTACTCGGCGGCGGCCTTGACCTGGTCGCGGAAGGCGGTGCGGCGCTCGTCCCATTCGGCGGCACCGAAGCGGGCGAAGGTCTTGCCCGGGGAGCCGCTGACCGGCGGGAACTTGCCCTGCTTCAGGTCGCCCAGCAGGCGGTCGCAGGTCGAGATGATGCCGCCCAGCAGCAGTCCGGGGACGATCGCAATCGCGTAGCCCATGCGTTCGGCGACATCGAGGTCGATCTCCGGCGTCTTGCCGCCGCGCACGACGTTCAGCAGGCAGGGGCCATTGACGCGCTTCGGCACCGACTCGATCTCGGCCATGGTCTGCGGCGCTTCGACGAAGGCCACGTCGGCGCCATTGGCCAGTGCCGCGTTCGCACGCTCGATCGCTTCTTCGAGGCCGACCACGGCGCGCGAATCGGTGCGGGCGATGATGCAGAAGTCCTTCGACTTGCGGGCCGCCGCGGCGGCGCGGATCTTGGCGATGAAGTCCTCGCGGCTGACCAGCTCCTTGTTGTCGAGATGGCCGCACTTCTTCGGGAACACCTGGTCCTCGATGTGGATCGCCGCGACGCCGGCGCGCTCGAACTCCTGCACCGTGCGGTAGACGTTCAGCTCGTTGCCGAAGCCGGTGTCGCTGTCGCTGATCAGCGGGATGTCGATCGAGTTCACGATGCGGCCGGCATTGCCCACCATCTCGCTCATGGTGATCAGACCGTAGTCGGGATAGCCCAGCGTCGCCGAGGTGCCGGCGCCGGTCATGTAGACGGCAGAGAAGCCGGCCTGGGCGATGGCGCGGCCGGTGATGCAATCGATCGCGCCGGGGGCGACGATCATCTTCTTCGAGGCCAGCAGTTTGCGGAAATTGGCGGCGTTGGACATGGTTTCCTCCTTCAGCGTTTGCGTTTTTGCGCCGGCGTGACGCCGGTAGACGACCTGAACTGCTCGGGATGCACGTTGAAGCGCAGCTTGAGATGCTCCGGCACGGCGAGCATCTCGACGTATTCGACGGCCCGCCCCTGCTGGTCGATCATCAGGCTGCGCAGATCGATCAGGGCCGCGCCCACCTTGACGCCGAGGCGCGAGGCGACCAGCGGTTCGGCCAACACCGCGGATACGAGCTGCTCGGCGCCGCAGATATGGGCGCCGGCACGGGCGAGCAGCTGGAACATCGGAATGCGGTTGAGGTCGGTTTTCGTGAAGGTCTCGCCCAGCGCGGCCGGGATGTAGCTGGTGAGATGCATCACCGGCGTGCCGTCCTGGGAGCGCACGCGCACGGCACGCTGCACCGGTTTCTGGTCGGCATCCCACAGCCGGTCCCGCGCGAAGCCGCGGGCCTGGACGTAACCGAACTCCACGACCTTGGCCACGGTCTCGGCACCGTAGGCCACGATGTTCTCGATCACCGAGGTCATCGGCATGCGCATGGGCTGGCCGATCTGCGGCCGCACGATGGTCCGCCGGCCGGCGCCGCGCTCGACCAGGCCCGCATCGTGCAGGCTGGTCATGGCGCGCCGGACGGTGATGCGCGAGACGCTGAACATCCGGGTAAGCTGCTCCTCGGTCGGCAGCGGCTCGCCCTCGGCGTAGCGGCCGGTCGAGATGCCATCCGCCAGCACCAGGTAGATCTGGTGATGCAGCGGCGAGCCCATCTCGCGGACGACGGCGATCCTGTTCATGGCTTTTCCGACGCCTCCGGCGCGGCGCCGCGATGCAGGCGCCTGTCGATGGCCAGCAGGGCGGAATTTGCCGCGATGGCGAAGATCGAGATGAGAACGGCGATGGACAGGATCGTCTTCACGTCGTGCAGGTCGATCGCCGTCATCAGCAAGAACCCCAGCCCGCGCTGCGAGGCGAAGAGCTCGCCCAGCATCGTGCCGAGCAGGGTGAGCGAGAATCCGATGCGCAGGCCGGAGAATATCTCCGGCAGCGTGGCCGGGACCAGGATGTGCCAGCCGGTCTGCGCCGGTGTGAGGCGCATGGCGCGCCCGGCCCGGAGATAGGTGCGGTTGACGTTGCGCACCGCGTTCATGGTGAACAGCACGACCGGGATGATGCCGTGCAGTGCACCGAAGGCGACCTTGGCCGGCATGCCGAGGCCGAACAGTAGCAGGATCACCGGATAGAGGGTGATCTTCGGTACCGAGTAGAGCGCCACGAGGATCGGCTCGGCGACCTCGCCGGTGAGCTTGTGCCCGCCCAGCACGACACCGATCAGGACGCCGCCGCCGCAGGCGATGGCCAGCGCCTGCAGGAAGGCGAGGGCGGTTTCGCGCAGGTGGGGCAGGAATCGCGCCTGCCCGATCATCTCCCAGAGATGGGCCATGGTCGGCGCCGGCGCGGTCACGGCCGAATCGCCCGCGATCTCGTGCAGGACCTGCCACAGCGCGACCAGCGAGATCGCGACGAGGATGGGATCGCGCCAGGCGCGCAGGTTCGTCAGTCCGCCGCTCATGCACCGCGCCGCCGCAACATGCGACGCTCCCAGGCGAAGACCGCCATGTTGAACAGGGTGACGATGCCCAGCACGAACAGGATCAGCGCATACATGCGAGGATTGTCGAAATTGTCGTAGGCGAAGGCGATTTCGTGGCCGATGCCGCTGGTCGACAGAATGAACTCGCCGGCGATCACGCCGATGAAGGAATAGGCCACCGCGAGCTTGAGGCCGGACAGGATGTGCGGCGCCGCTGCCGGCAGGCGGACCCGCCAGATCTCCTCGATCAGCGACAGGCGATGGATGCGCGCCGTCTTGAGCAGCACGCGCGGCACCCGGTCGAGACCCGCCATGGTGGCGAGGATCATCGCGACCATGGCGAACATCGTCGCCAGCACGATCAACGGCACCGGTCCCAGGCCGAAGATGACGATCAGCAGCGGATAGAACGCAAAATGTGGAATGGCGTAGTAGGCCGCAAGAAACGGGCTGAACGCCCGGCGCAGGAACGGCACCCAGTTGAGGATGAAGCCGATCACGAAGCCGCCGACGATGGCGATGCTCATGGCGATCGCCACGGCCGACAGCGTGTGCTGCAGGTGCATGCCGATCTCGTCCGACTGCAGCGTCGCAATGAGTGTCGTGACCATTTTGGACGGTGCGGTCACCATGGTCGGTGCGATCGCGCCAGTCCGGCAGGCCAGTTCGAGAGCGGCGACGGCGCCGACCAGCAGGATGGTGCGGATCCAGCCGGCCTTGCTCATCGCGCCGCCGTCCCCTGCCCCAGGGCGCGCAGCGATTCACCGCGCAGGTAGGACCAGAGACGCGCCGTGACGGCGCCGAAGTCGGGCCGCTCGGCGAGACGCGAATCGCGGTCGCGCGGCCAGCCGGTCTCGACGATGTCCATGAAGCGGCCTGGGCGGGCCGACATGACGCCGATGCGGTCAGACAGCAGGTTGGCCTCGTCGAGCGCATGGGTGATCAGCAGTACCGTTGCCGAGGTCTCGCGCCAGAGCCGCAGCAGTTCGTCGCCCATCAGGAGGCGCGTCTGCTGGTCGAGCGCACCGAAGGGCTCGTCGAGCAGGATCAGGCGCGGCTGCATGACCAGGGTCCGCGCTATGCAGACGCGTTGGCGCATGCCGCCGGAGAGCTGGCTGGGATAGGCGCGGCTGAAATCGCGCAGGCCCATGAAGCCGATCGCGAAATCGACCCGCCGCTTGCTTTCCGCCGCATCGACGCCGGCTCGCCGCAGGCCGAAGGACACGTTGTCCTCGACCGTGAGCCACGGGAAGCTGGCATCCTCCTGGAACACGACGCCGACGCCGTCCGGCACCTCGCCGCGCACCGGCTTGCCCTCGAACTCGACCGTGCCGGCCGACGGCATGGCCAGGCCTGCCAGCACGTCAAGCAGGGTCGACTTGCCGCAACCCGACGGGCCGACGACGCTGAAGAATTCGCCGGCCCTGAGGTCGAAGGAGATCGGACCCAGCGCATGGACCTCGCCATGGCCCGCGCGCGGCGGGTAGACGCGCGTCACGCCATCGAGACGCGCATGGATCTTGTGGGCGGCCTCGTTGTCGACGGCCGCCAGGCGCGGCCCGCCGGCGATCATTGGGTCTTCGCCGCGGCTGCCGGCACGAACTGCGCGTCGAGGGCCGCCTTCCAGTCCACGGGAAGCTGCAGCGCGCCGACCGAGCCCAGCGCATCGGCCATCGACTGCATCAGCGGCATCGCGAGCTCGCCCCTGCTCCACCAGGTCGGGTTCATCTTCTTGATGTTGTTGATGGCATTGGTCGTGACGTCGAGCGGCAGGTTGTAGGCCTTGGAGACGATCTCGGCCGCTTCCTTCGGATTGGCGTGCAGGAACTCGACGCCCTTGCGCCGAGCCTCGATCACCGCCTTCAGCTTCGGGCCGTTCTTGGCGATCATCTCGTCGGTCGCGATGCCGACGGTCTGGGCATAGGCCGGCAGCTTCTCGTCGAGCCAGCCCAGCGTCTTGTACTTGGTGCCGGCCTTCTCCTTCTGCGAGAAGATCGGCTCGGGAATGATGGCGACGTCGACCTTGTTGTGTTCGAGCGCCGTCAGGCCCGCGCCGAAATCGCCGATGGCGATCATCTTCACGTCGGCCGCGGTGATATCCCAGGACTTCAACGCGGTGAGCGTGATCGCCTCGCTGACCGACTTCGGGCGCGAATAGACGAAGCGCTTGCCCTTGAGGTCGGCGGGCTTGTCGATCGCCTCGCCAGGACGCGTGACCCAGAAGGAGCTGCGGCCGTTCGTGCCGCCGCTGATGATCTTGATGTTGAAGCCTTCCTTGATGGCGCTCAGTGCCGCCGGAAGCGCCACCTCGGCGAACAGCGTTTCGCCCGCCATCATGTTGCGGACCGACGTGCCGCCGCCCTTGGAAGTCAGGATGCCCTTGATGTCGACGCCCGCTTCCCTGAAGTAGCCCTTCTCCATCGCGATGGCATAGGGCACGCCATAGAGCAGCGAACCGTAATGGGTGACGACGATGTCGTCGGCACGCGCCGCCGTGACCGAGAGCAGGCCCAGACTGGCAAACGCGAACGCACGAACGGCGGCCTTGAAAGCCTTCATCATTCCCTCCCAGGGATGTTGCGGCCGACACCTCATGAGTCGGCTCTTCTATTGTTATGACATTAGGACATTCGAGTCCGGGCGAGTCAATCCGGCGTCGCGCGCGTCACTCGCTGCGCAGAAATCACCTCGAATTGCCCGGCCTTCGCGCCGTCGCTATCGTCGATCCGGTGCCGGGTTGGATTTTCCGTTTCGTAGCGTTACTGACGATCTTCTGCGTCGTCTCGACGGCGGCGCAGGCGCAACGTCGCCAGAGACAGGCGCAGGCGGCGCAAGCGCAGAACGGCAGCGTCTGGGAATCGCCTGCCGTCGCGCTCGAATACCGGATCGACCGGAACTGGTCGTTCCATCTCGATGCCCAGTTGCGCTTCGACCAGAACATGAGCCGCCTGCGGACGCTGCAGGTCCGGCCGGGCTTCGAGTATGTCCTCTCGCCCAACTGGGCGCTGGCCGCCGGCTACGTCCAGTTCACGCGTTACCTTCCGGGGGCGCGGCAGTCCCGCGGGCCTTTCCAGGACATCCTCTACCGGACTCGCTTCGAGGGATTGCCGATTGCCGGCCGGCTGCGCTGGGAGGAGCTGTTCTTCGACGACAACCGGCTGCTGGTGCGGACCCGCGCCCTGGCGGGCGTGCGCATCCCGCTCTGGCGTTCGCCGTGGGAACTCGCCCTCTCCGACGAGGTCTTCATCAATGTCAGTACCGACAGGCCCAACCGGACGTCGGGCTTCGCACAGAACCGTGCCTATATCGGCTTCGGCCGGCCGCTCACCGCCTGGGCCAAGGGATCGCTCGGCTACGAACTCGACACTCTCCGCGGCCGCAATGGCACCTTCCGCAACGAGCACAACATCAAGCTGAACCTGGTCTTCAGCCTGAACTGACGGTCGCGGCGCGGCCCTGGCCGCGGCGGGCGGCCGTCGGCAAGGCCTGCCGGTGTGGATTGCGCGCGGCGGCATCCCACATCAGGCGCGGATCGAAGGCTTCGGCCGCGAAGATGGTGACGATGACGACGGCGCAGAAGGCGAGCGCGCCCATGCCGGGCTCGATGGTGACGGCACGGCCGAACTGGACCAGCGCACCCAGCAGCGATTCCATGAAGATGTCGACCATCGACCAGCGGCCGATCCAGGCGACGATGAAGTAGAGCCGCGTGCGCTGGCGGAGCAGCACACCGGCATTCTCGGCCGTGCCGGTGAGCGAAGTCGCGCCGATCATGCCCACCAGGCCGATCAGCTTGAACAGCGGCACCAGGACGCTCGCAAAGAAGACCAGCAGCGCCAGCGGATACATCTTCGAGGAGACCAGCTCCTCGACCCCGCCCATGATGGTGCTGGGCGCGCCGGAGCCGAGCTGGATGACCGTCAGCACCGGATAGATGTTGGCGGGGATGTAGAGGATGACGCCGGCGATTACGAGCGCCAGCGTCCGGTTCAGGCTGTCGGGTTTGCGCTCGTGCACGCGCGCGCCGCAGCGCGGGCATCGCCCGTCATGCTCGGCCGGCACGCAGACGAGTTTGCAGTCCTCGCAGCCGGCCGCACCCGGCCGGTACTCCAGCGGCGCCACGGCCGGCATCGGCGCGTGGGTCTGGCCGCGCCGCTCGATCTCGTCCCACACCGCCTGCGGATCGAGCGCCAGTTCGGCCCACACGATGACGACCGTGAGGATGCCCAGCGCATAGACCGCCGGCCCCAGTTCGATCGTCACCAGGTCACCCAGCTTGGTGTAGGCAACGAACACGCCCAGCAGCAGCACTTCGAGCATCGCCCAGGTGCCCATGCGGCGGGCGATCAGGAAGATGCCGCGCAGGTTGGGCGGCAGGGTTCGCATACGCAGTCCGACCAGCACGTAGACAGTGCCCGCGAACTTGATGAGCGGCGCCAGCGCGGTGGTGAAGGCCACGGCAATGGCGAGCGGCCATAGCCCGTGGCGCACCAGCTCGGCGGGGCCCGAAAGCAGCGTGGTCTCGTGGACGATGCCGGCCGTCGAGACCTTCATCAGCATCGACAGCCACAGGACCGCGAACAGGACCAACGCGGCGAAAGTGAGGGCCAGGCAATGGCCGGTGGGGTCGGCGCGTGTGGCCCGCAGCTGCGTGCCGCAGCGCTCGCAATCGGAGCGCATGTTGGCCGCCATCGCCGGCACGATCTGGAACAGGCCGCAGCCCGGACATTCGCGGAGCTGGGGCGACGTGACCAGCGGTCCGGCCTCGCGTCGCGCGGCGAAGGCCCGCAACATCGGCTACTGCAGAAGCGTGGCGATGCCGTCCGACAGTTCGCCCAGCGCATCGCTCATGGCGGCGACGTGGCCTGGCGTGTCCGGCGTCGGTACGGGCTTCGTGATCGAGAAGTTGCGGGCCGCCGTGCGGGTCGGCCGGTTGAACTGGATGGCGGCCTGGGCCAGCAGGACGACGTTGCCGGCCTTGTCGGCGTCGAAGCGCTGAATGTCGATGCCGACCGTGGCATAGGGATCGATCGTGATCGAGCCGGCCTCACTGTAGACCTGGCTGCCAGGCAGGCGCTGAGAGAGTTCGAGCACGATGGTGCGGCCGATCATGCCGCCGACCGGCTCACCCCACCAGGCGTTGGAGCGCACGTCGAGCTTGAAGTCCTCGGTCGAGCGGACGATCTCCTTGCGGTCGAGATAGCCCGGCAGGCCGATGTCGCGGATCTGCACGATACGCGGCCCGCGCGTCAGCACGGGGCCGGGGCGGACCGCCAGCGTGTAGAGCGTGGGTTCCGGCGAAGAGCCGCAAGCCTGCAGCGCGGGCGCCGCGAGAAGCGGGAGGGCTAGAAAGCCGAAGCGGCGGCGGCCGAGGCGAGTGGAGATCATTCCTTGCCCGTGTTGGTGCGGCCCTTGATCAGGGCCTCGGGATGACGCGACAGCAGGTCGGCCAGGGCGCGGATCGAGCGCGCGGCGTCGGTGATCTGGGGCAGCAGGCGATCGATGTCGCGATGGAACTTCGACGTGTCGCCATAGCCCTTGTCGACGGAACCGATCAGCTTGTTGGCCTTGGCAACGGCCTCCTGAAGCTGCAGGGCGATGTCGGGCAGGCGCTTCAGCGCCGGCGTGGCATCCTTGTCGAGCTTGGCCGCGATGTCCTGCACGTCGATCATCGCCTTCTCGAGCGCCGCCAGGGTCGCCTTGATCTGCGGCCCGTTCACGGTCTGCTCGATGCCGGTGGCGGCGCCGAGCAGGCTGCTGCCGATCTTGTCGAAATCGATGCGGTTGATCTTGCTCAAGAGCTCGCTGGCCGAGGCGGTGATGCTGTCGAAGCCGCCGATCTCGGCGGCCGGGATGACATAGTGATCGCCTTCCATCTCGAGATCGGCCTGCTTGCTGTCCGGCACGACCTCCAGAGAGATGACCTTCTGCGGACTTATCAGGCTCGGTGCCTGCAACGTCGCGCGCAGTCCGCGCTTGATCATCTCCTCAGCGACGTTGATGGGTTCCAACCCCTGCGCCTTGGCGAGGTTGCTCACGCGACCGGCCTCGACGCGATAATGGATGGGCGCCACGACGCGGTCCTTCTTGGGGTCGTAGACCAGACCGACGCGGGTCACCTCGCCGATCTTCAGGCCATGGAAGATGACCTCGGCGCCCGCGGTGACTCCGGCGACCGAGCCCGGAAAATAGGAGATCAGCTTGATCTGCTGGCCGAAGCCCGCCGACTTGGCTTCCTCGATGTTGGCATAGAGCTTGAAACGCTGGTCGGGCGGGCTGATCGGCGCCGTCGAATCGTGCGCCGTGTCGAAGGCGATGCCGCCCAGCAGGATGGCGCGCAGCGATTCCATCTGGATGTTGATCCCGTTGGCGCCCAGCGAGACCGACAGGCCAGAGGCGTTCCAGAAATTGGAGTCGTTACGTACGTAACGATCGAACGGCGCGCGCACGAAGGCATGGATGGCGACGCGGCTGGCGAGATCGTGCAGGTCCCAGCCCAGCACCGTGCCGACCTCGATGTCACGGAAGAACACCGGCGCGCCGAGGCTGATCGAGCCCAGACGGTTGGTGTCGAGGCGAAAGGTGGTGCCCTTGACCGAGGCCTGCAGGATCGGCGGGTCTTCCTGGCCGACGAAGCTGCGCGTCGCGACGCCCTTGTCCGTCGAGGGCCGCATGCCGATGTAGGAGCCCGACAGGATGGTCTCGAGGCCGGATACGTTGCCGGCGAAGAGCTGTGGCTTCACCACCCAGAAGATCGTCTTGTCGGTGAGGAGCGGCTCGGCTTCCTTCACCGTCTCGATCGTCACCAGCACCTTGGAAAGGTCGGGCGGGATGACGATCGACTTCACCGTGCCCATGACGACGTTGCGATACTTGAGCTGCGACTGGCCCGCCGTGAGGCCGGCGGCCGTGTCGAACGCCACGGTGATGGTGGGACCGCGCTTGGAGAACGTATCCCAGGCGAGCCAGCCGGCGATCAGGGCCGTCAGGATCGGGACGATCCATACCAGCGGGATGCGGCGGCGATGGCGCACCGTAGCGGATCCAGGCGGGGCTTGCTCGCTCATCGTTCCTCGTTCGCCCCAAAATGGGACGCTCAGCGCTCCCGGTCGTCGATGTCTCGGGCCAGGACCTCGCGCTTGCCGACATGGTTGGCGGAGCTGACGACGCCCTCGCGTTCCATGCGTTCGACGATGCGGGCGGCCCTGTTATAGCCGATCTGCAGGTAGCGCTGGATGAAAGAAGTGCTGCACTTGCGCTCGCGGGCGACCAGGGCGATCGCCTGGTCGTAGAGCTGGTCGCTCTCACCCTCTTCGGCATCGCCCGGCAGACCCGAACCCTCGGCATCCGCGTCGGGATCGTCGGTGACGGATTCGATATAGGCCGGTGCGCCCTGGGCGCGCAGATGGCGCACCACCTCCTCGACCTCGCCGTCGCTCACGAACGGGCCGTGGACGCGGGCGATCTTGCCGCCGCCGGCCATGTACAGCATGTCGCCCTGGCCCAGCAGCTGCTCGCCGCCCTGCTCGCCCAGGATGGTGCGGCTGTCGATCTTGGAAGTGACCTGGAAGGAGATGCGGGTCGGGAAGTTGGCCTTGATGGTGCCGGTGATGACGTCGACCGACGGGCGCTGCGTGGCCATCACGACATGGATGCCGGCGGCGCGCGCCATCTGGGCGAGGCGCTGCACGGTGGCTTCGATTTCCTTGCCGGCGACCAGCATGAGGTCGGCCATCTCGTCGATGATGACGACGATGAAGGGCAGCGGCCGGAGATCCATCTCCTCGTCTTCGAAGGTGGGCTTGCGCGTCTCGGGATCGATGCCGGTCTGAACCTTGCGGGTCAACACGCCGCCCTTGCGCGCGGTCTCGACGAGCTTCTCGTTGTAGCCTGCGATGTTGCGCACCGCGACGGCGCTCATGGCGCGATAGCGGTCTTCCATCTCGCGCACGACCCACTTCAGCGCCACGATCGCCTTGCGCGGCTCGGTAACGACGGGCGTCAGAAGGTGCGGGATGTCCTGGTAGACGCTGAGTTCCAGCATCTTCGGATCGATCATGATGAAGCGGCACTGGTTCGGCGTCAGCCGGTACAGCAGCGACAGGATCATCGTGTTGACCGCCACCGACTTGCCCGAGCCGGTGGTGCCGCCGATCAGCAGATGCGGCATGCGCGCGAGGTCGGCGATCACCGGATCGCCGCCGATGTCCTTGCCCAGCGCCAGCGGCAAGGCGAGGCGGCCGTCCTCGTAGTGCTTGGTCGAGAGAAGCTCGCGCAGGAACACCGTCTCGCGCTTGGCGTTCGGCAATTCGATGCCGATGACGTTGCGGCCCGGCACGGTGGCGACGCGCGCCGACACCGCGCTCATCGAGCGGGCGATGTCGTCGGCAAGGCCGATGACGCGGCTCGACTTGGTGCCCGGCGCCGGCTCGAGTTCGTAGAGCGTCACGACCGGACCCGGCCGCACTTTCACGATCTGGCCCTTCACGCCGAAATCGTCGAGCACCGTCTCGAGCAGGCGCGCATTCTGCTCCAGCGCCTCCTCGTCGATCTTGGGCTGGGCGTTGACCCGCGACGGCAGCGACAGGATGTCGAGCGGCGGCAGCTTGTAGTCCCCGCCCCCGAGGTCGAGTTCGCGCTGGCCGGCCTTGGCGGCCCGCTTGCCCTGCGCCACGGCCGTCTTGCGCGGCACGATCTTCACGGCCGGCTGGGCCGCCACGACTGCGGGCTGGTCGAGATCCAGGGCATTGTCAGGCGTGAAGGGATTCTCGTCGGCCTGCTCGTCGGCCTCTTCCTCGACCACCGCCTGCGGCGGCGGAGGCGGTGCGATGGCCCGCGGCGGCGCCTCGAACTCCTCGTCGGCGACGGGCTGCCGGTACTGTTGCGGCGGCACTGCCTCGTGACTGCTGAAGCCCGGCTCGATGCGCTCCGCGGCGGGCGCGGAGGCCGGCGCCGAGCGGCGCATGAAGGGCTCGATACGCAGCCCCCCGGTGAGGCGGCTGAGGAAGGTACGTTCCTGGGCACGCGCCGGCGCGGCTTCGTCCAGAACCGGTGAATGCATCCTCAAGCCCTCGGGCGGCGCCGGGATGTCGTCGGCCGGCCGCTCGATCGGCGCATAGGGCGCGTCGACCAACAGCGAATCGCGGGCCGGCATCGAGGTGCCTTCCTCGGGGATCTGCTCGTAGCGGTTCTCGAAGCGCGCCGGATCGTACTGGCTGGCGTCGATCTCGCCCGGAATTTCGGCGTAGCCGATATGCGGCGCCGGCGGCTCGTTCTCTTCCTCGAGGTTCTGCGGCTTGCCGCGCCACAGGCCGATGGCAGCCCGCACGCCCAGCACGGTCCACAGGAAGGGCGCCCGCAGGATGCGGAAGATCAACGGCAGGTCGGTGCGGTTCATGCCGAGCGCCGGCGCCATCGCGATGAAGGCGAGGGCGGCGCATACCGGCTCGATCAGGGTGAGCGCCCCGCCGCTCGAATGGGTCAGCACCAGTTCGCGGAAGCGGCCGACCAGGGCAAGCCCGACCAGGCCGCCCGGCCCGGCATGGGTGGCCGCACCGCCGACGTCGCCGAGACCGACGCAGGCCACGCTCATCATCAGCAGCGCCAGAAGCAGCAGCGACAGGCGCAGCCCGAAGAAGCCGAGATGGTGGGTGCGCACCATGCGGACGCCCCAGGTGATGAAGGCGACCGGCGCGAGGATGATGGCCAGGCCGAAGGTCTGCAGCAGAAGGTCCGAGATGTAGGCGCCCGGCAGGCCCAGCAGGTTGTTCGGCGCGCGCGCCGTGGCGTGATTGAGCGAGGGATCGCCGGGGCTGTAGGTGAACAGCGCCATCATCAGCATCAGGCCGAAGCCCGCCGTCGCGACACCCACGATCTCCATCATGCGACGGCGCAGGAAATCGCGCCCGCCCTCCGGCAGGATCGAAGTCCTGGGCTGCAACGCTGACGAAAGGCTCAGCATGGCCATGCGCGCAAACGCTCCCTAAAGGACGGACGCGAGGCGCTGCAGCCCCTCGCGGGTGGTCTTCTCGTCATGCACCAGCGCCACGCGGATGTAGCGATGGGAAGTGTTGATGCCGTTGGTCTCGCGGCAGGCATAGGCGCCCGGCAGGACCTTGACGTGGGCCTCGCCCCACAGCTTGCGCGTCGCTTCCTCGCCGTTGCCGACGTCGAGCCAGAGGAAGAAGCCGCCGCCGGGCGTATAGTAGGAGAAGCGGTTGTGGAGGATCTGTTCGGCGACGCGGAAGTTCTTCGCGTACCATTCGCGCGTCTGGACCGGATGGGTCTCCTCGCGCCACAGCGCGGCCGACGCCTTCTGGACGGCGAACGGAATCTGCGGGCCGCCGTAGCTGCGCCAGCGCAACACCATCGCCACGAGCTTGGGATCGCCGGCCATGAAGCCCGAGCGCAGGCCGGCGGCGTTGGAACGCTTCGACAGCGAATGGAAGACGACCAGATTGCGGAACGGGTCCTTGCCCGCGGTCTCGTCGATCTCGAGCGCCGCTTCGAGGGCGCCCGGCGGCGGTGCGCCGGTGTAGATCTCGGCGTAGCACTCGTCGACCGCCAGCACCGTGTCGTACTTGCGGCAGAGACGCAGCAGGTTCTTGAGATAGTCCTTGCTGGCGATGGCGCCCTGCGGATTGGCCGGCGAGCAGAGATAGACGACCGACATCCGCCGCCAGGTCGCCTCGTCGAGACTCTCATAGTCCGGCAGGAAGCCGTTGGAGGCCTCGGCATTGACCAGCAGCGGCTCGCCGCCCGACAGGACCGCGCCACCGAGATAGGCCTGGTAGAACGGATTGGGCAGCGCGACGATCGGCTTGGCGCCGCCCTTCTCCTGCGGCGTCGCCACCGTCGAGATGACGTAGACGCCTTCCTTGCTGCCCGCCGTCGGATGGACGTGAATGTTCGGATCGAGCAGGCCCTGGGGCAGCTTGTAGCGCCGCGTCAGCCATTCGCAGATCGCGAGATTGAGATCGGGCAGGCCCTGGTTCGGCGGATAACGGTTCCAGCCGTCGACCTCGTCGATCACGATCTGGCGGGCGAAGGCCGGCATCGCGCCCTGCGGTTCGCCGACCGACATATTGATCATCGACAGGTGCGCCGGCGGCGTAATCGGGGCGATGAGCGAGTTCAGCCGCGCGAATGGAAAGTCGGTCAGCGTCTCGGTCAGGCGCGGATTGAGCATTCTCGTATCCAATGGGCCAGAACCGGCCCCAATAAAGCAACGGCGCCGACCCGTTCCGGCCAGCCTATCGCCATATTCTATGGAACAAATTTGCCAATCACAACAATGGAATAGGCTTCTTTCTTCATACAATGGAAGGGGTTGCGACCCCTTCCTCGCCAAGCCACTAGCGCTAGTCGGCCGCTCGCTGCCTCACTGGACGCGCTCGCCGTGGAGCGCCGTGTCGAGCCCCTCGACCTCCTCGTCCGGGGTGACCCTGAGCCCGATCGCGACATCGAGGATCTTGAGAATGATCCAGGTCGCCACGGCGCAGAAGACGCCGATCACGACGACGCCGTAGAGCTGGGTCAGGATCTGGCCGGCATGGCCGTCGACCAAGCCGACCGGCTGGCCCTTGGCCACGTCGTTGATCGCGCGGGTCGCGAAGACGCCGACCAGGATCGATCCCACGATGCCGCCGACGCCGTGGACGCCGAACGCATCCAGCGAATCGTCGTAGCCGAGCTTGTTCTTGAGCACGATCGAAGCCCAGTAGCAGACCGCGCCCGCGATGACGCCGATGACCATCGCCGCCCACGGCTCCACATAGCCCGCGGCCGGCGTGATCATGCCGAGGCCGGCGACCGCGCCGGTGAGGATGCCGAGGACCGACGGCTTGCCGCGGGCTGCCCATTCTATGACCATCCAGACCAAAGCCGCGACGGAGGCGGCGATGTGGGTGTTCAGCATCGCGCTGCCCGCCAGTTCGCCCGAGGCCAGCGCCGAGCCGGCGTTGAAGCCGAACCAGCCGACCCACAGCAGCGACGTGCCGATCAGGGTGAGCACCAGATTGTGCGGCGCCATGTATTCCTGGCCGTAGCCGTGCCGCTTGCCGATGACCACGCAGCAGACCAGCGCCGCGATACCCGCATTTAGATGGACGACGAGGCCGCCGGCGAAGTCGAGCACGCCGGCAGCCCCGAGAAAGCCGCCGCCCCAAACCCAGTGTGCGACCGGGACGTAGACGAACAGCACCCACAGCGCCATGAACCACATCATTGCCGAGAATTTCATGCGCTCGGCGAAGGCGCCCGCGATGATCGCCGGCGTGATGACGGCGAAGGTCGCCTGGTACATCAGGAAGACGTTCTCCGGCACCGTCTTGGCGAGTTCATGAGTGCTTCCGAGCAGGCCGTTGCCGAAGGCACGGGACAGCGAGCCGATCGCGCCGTTCAGCGCAACGCCGTCGGTGAAGGCCAGCGAATAGCCGACGGCGAACCACAGGACGGTCACCAGCGCCGCGACGGCGAAGGCCTGGACCGCTGTCGCCAGCACGTTCTTCTTGCGGACCATGCCGGCATAGAAAAGCGCCAGGCCCGGAATGTTCATCATCAGGACCAGCACGGTGGCCATCAGCAGCCACGCCGTGTCGCCGGTATCGATCTGCGGCTTGTCGGCGGCCCAGGCGGACGGGGCGAACATCATCGGGCACGCCAAAAACGCGCCGAAGCGCAGGGTCGTCCTGTTCATTTCATCCCCCGTGTCTTGTCTTGCTTGCTTGCCGTTCAGTCTTGCTCTTGTCGTTCTTCGAAGGGCCGGGTCGCCTCAGAGGGCGTTGGAGCCGGATTCGCCGGTGCGGATGCGCACGGCCTGCTCGACCGGCGTGACGAAGATCTTGCCGTCGCCGATCTTGCCGGTGTGGGCCGCCTTCTGGATCGCCTCGACGGCGCGCTCGACCTGGTTGTCGTCGACCACGATCTCGATCTTCACCTTGGGCAGGAAGCTCACGAGATATTCGGCGCCGCGATAGATCTCGGTCTGGCCCTTCTGTCGGCCGAAACCCTTGACCTCGCTCACCGTCAGGCCGGAGACGCCGACGCCGGTCAGCGCATCGCGCACCTCGTCGAGCTTGAACGGCTTGATGATGGCGGACACGAGCTTCATCTGATTTCCCCTCTGCCTTTTCGGCTTTCGCCGACAGACTGGCGTCTGCCGTTCGCGGCGTCAAACTGCGGACAGAAAAAGGCCCGGCGAGAGACTCGCCGGGCCCGAGGGTCCGCCGCGACACGGAGCGGCGGATGAGAGGGAACCAGGAGGAGAGGGGTTCCCGATCTCGAGGAGAGGCGGTCCTAGTGGATCGTCTCGCCGTGCAGGTTGATGTCGAGGCCTTCGACCTCTTCCTCGGTCGTCACGCGCAGCCCGATCAGGGCATCGACGATCTTGAGGATGATGAAGGTGGCGACCGCGCACCAGGCGACGACGACCAGCGTGCCCCAGAGCTGGGTCAGGACCTGGCCGGCATTGCCGTCGATCAGGCCCTTCTTGCCTTCGCCGCCGATCACTTCGACGGCGAACACGCCGGTCAGGATGGCGCCGACGAAACCGCCGATGCCGTGCACGCCGAACGCGTCGAGCGAGTCGTCGTAGCCCATCGCCTTCTTGAGGCCGGTGGCGCCCCAGAAGCAGACCAGGCCGGCGACGATGCCGATGGCCAGCGAGCCCATCGGGGTCACGAAGCCGGAGGCCGGGGTGATCGCGACGAGGCCGGCGACCGCACCCGAGATGATGCCGAGGACCGACGGCTTGCCGCGCGTCACCCACTCCGCGAACATCCAGGCCATGGCCGCCGCGGCCGAGGCGAACTGCGTTACCGCCATCGCCATGCCGGCGTTGGGGCTGGCGCCGACCGCGGAGCCGGCGTTGAAGCCGAACCAGCCCACCCACAGGAGGGCGGCGCCGATCACCGAGTAGACCAGGTTGAACGGCGCCATGTTCTCGGTGCCGAAGCCCTTGCGCTTGCCGATCACCAAGGCGCAGACGAGGCCCGCGACGCCGGCGTTGATGTGAACCACGGTGCCGCCCGCGAAGTCGAGGACGCCCCAGTCGCCGAGGAAGCCGCCGCCCCACACCCAGTGGGCGACCGGCGCGTAGACGATCAGCGACCACAGGGCCATGAACCACATCATCGCCGAGAACTTCATGCGCTCGGCGAAGGCACCGGCGATCAGGGCCGGCGTGATGATGGCGAAGGTGAGCTGGAAGCACATGAAGACGGTCTCGGGGATCGTCTTGGCGAGGTCATGCACGCTGTCCAGCGCGAGGCCCGCCATGAAGATGCGGCTCAGGCCGCCGACGATCGTGCTGCCGGGCGTGAAAGCCAGGCTGTAGCCGACGATCAACCAGAGCACCGAGATCATGCAGGTGATGGCGAAGCTCTGCATCACGGTCGACAGCACGTTCTTCTTGCGCACCATGCCGCCGTAGAACAGCGCCAGGCCCGGAATCGTCATCATGAGAACGAGCGCGGTCGAGACCAGCATCCACGCCGTATCGCCGGTATCGAACTTGGGCGCCGCCGCCGCAGCCGCCGGAGCGGCGGCGGGCGCG
>OFDC01000686.1_pt1 | contig 22851 bp, 23 predicted proteins | sample 1520941 | NCBI WGS metagenome assembly OFDC01 (sample SAMEA94258168, study PRJEB24077) | hot springs metagenome | biome: Aquatic biome; feature: Water | place: India | collected 2012-12-06 | depth 5 m | reverse complement strand
AAAGTAACCAAAAGAAATGCACCCTAGCTTCCGCTTTTATCCTGCGTTGCTCATCCTAGGACTTTCGTCTGTTGCCGGACTTGATGTGAGCGTCCAGCGAACTCACCCTAGCGGCTTGCACACCCCGCAAGCCACCGCGGAACTCGGACAGCCGCTGGCCGAAGTCCCCCACGCTTACTGCGCTACTCGGCGCGGCAGATAGGGGCCCGAAAACCCATGAGCGCCACCGCTTGTAGATTAAAGAAAGAGTTTGAGTTTTTTCAATGCCCAAATTCCTACTGCGTTAGTTTGGCGAGATAAATCCCATTCATCACGATGAGTAGCGCAGACAACGCAAGGGAGCCGCAGGCCGTGATGGCTGGGTGCCCTCTTCTTTGGCTACGGCCGCCACTGCGTGGCTTAACCTGAAGGTTAGCCTGCGCCGCAACACTGCGTTAGTTGTGGTTACTTTCTGTGGGGCAAGCAACAGAAAGTAACTCGCCCAGAGGCGAAAAGAAACCTCAGGCCCACGCCACTAACGTAACCAACCAAAAGAATTATCTTCTAAATCAATCTATTCTTTCCCAAAAAAATGCTGATACAGAATCGGCAGCACAAACAGCGTCAAAAACGTTGCTGTGATCAACCCGCCAATCACCACAATCGACAGAGGCCTTTGAATCTCTGCCCCTGGCCCGGTTGCAAAGAGTAGCGGAATCAACCCAAACGCCGTAATACTGGCTGTCATCAGCACGGGGCGCAGGCGGCGTCTGGCGCCTTCGTAGGCTATTTTTTCGGGAGCCATGCCTTGCTCGGCCAAATGCTGGAAATGGCTGACCATCACCACGCCATTGAGTACGGCTATCCCTAACAGGGCAATAAAACCCACCGAGGCGGGGACTGAAAGGTATTCACCCGAAAGCCATAACGCAAACACACCGCCTATCATGGCGAAGGGGATGTTTGCCAGCACCAGCAGGGCTTTGGGCAACGAACCAAACGTCATGAACAGTAACAGGGCGATCAATACAATGGCCACCGGGATGACGATACTCAGGCGGGCAGCGGCGCGTTGCTGGTTCTCGAACTGGCCGCCCCATACCAGCCAGTAGCCTTCAGGCAATTTTACTTCTTGGGTGACTTTCTGCTTGGCTTCCTCGACAAAACTCACCAGGTCGCGGTCTTTGACATTGGCGGTGACGACGACCATGCGGTTACCGCGTTCACGGTCTATTTTGACCGGGCCTTCTTCACGCACTATGGTCGCAACACTGGAAAGTGGCACGGTGCCGCCTTGGGGCAGGGTGAGCATGAGCTGGCTGAAATCTGAGGAGGATTCCCGTATCACCTGGCTGCCGCGTAGCAGGATAGGCGTGCGCCGGTTGCCTTCAAGTACAACGCCCAGCAGTTTGCCTTCGAGCTGGCTTTGCAGCAGGCTGTTGATCTCTGCGATACTGAGCCCCAGCCGCCCCACGGCCACACGGTCGATTTTGATTTGCAGGTATTGCACGCCGCTGTTCTGGGGGGTGTACACATCCTGGTTGCCGGGGACGGACTCCAGTACTTTGATGATTTCCTGCGCCTTCTTATTAAGCACATTGATGTCAGTACCAAAAATCTTCAGTGCCAGGTCGCCCCGCACCCCCAGGATCATTTCGTTAACGCGCATTTCAATCGGCTGGGTAAAGTTATAGTCCAGCCCAGGAGTGCTGTGCATGACCTTGCGCAGTTTTTCGATCAGGGCCGCTTTGTCGGGCACTTGCCATTGCTCACGCGGTTTAAGTAGCAGGAAATTGTCTGTCTGGTTGATGCCCATGGGATCCAGCCCCAGCTCGTCGGCCCCCGCACGGGAATAGACGCCCTGTACTTCGGGCACCTGCTGCAACAGGGTTTGTTGCAGATGGCTATCGGTGGCGATGCTTTGTGATAACGAAATGGAGGGCAATTTTTCTGTGCCGATAATCACGTCACCTTCGTCCATGGTCGGCATAAAAGTCTTGCCGATGAATGGATAAACGACGCCTGTTAGCACCAGTAATATGGCTGCCACTAGTAGCACGATGCGTTTATGTAACATGGCTTTGGTGAGTGAACTGGCATACCAGCGGTTCAGATGACGGATCAACCAGGGGTCTTTACTGGCGTGCTGTTTGATCAGGAAAGAAGCCAGTACCGGAATGACAGTCAATGAAAGCAGTAGAGAGGAACCCAGTGCAAACATAATGCTGAGGGCGACGGGGGCAAACAGTTTGCCTTCCAGGCCTTGCAAGGTAAGCAGGGGCAGAAACACGGTGATGATAATCACAATACCGGCACTTACCGGTACAGTCACCTCTCGCATTGCTGCCAGAATAACCCCCAGTTTGGTCTGATTTTCTGGCGCATGAGCAAGATGGTCTACAATATTTTCTACCACGACGACCGCAGAATCAACCAGCATGCCAATCGCAATCGCCAGGCCACCCAATGACATCAGGTTGGCAGACATGCCATAGCGCTGCATCAGCCAGAAAGTCGCCAGCATGGCCAACGGCAAGGCACAGGCCACCGTGAGGGCGGCGCGGAGGTTGCCCAAAAACAGGACCAGCAGGATCAATACCAGTACGACCGCTTCCATCAATGCCTTGTTGACGGTATGGACCGCGCGGTCAACCAGGTTGCCCCGGTCATAAAATACTTCAATCTTGACGTCGCCGGGCAAGCTGGGCTTGATTTCGGCCAGTTTGGCGCGCACGCCTTCCACCACTTGCCGCGCATTGGCGCCACGCAAGCCTAGTACCAGACCCTCCACCGCCTCGCCTTTGCCATTGCGGCTGACAGCGCCATAACGCGTCAATTCGCCAATGCGGACTTCTGCCACATCGGCAATGCGCACCGGGCTGCCTTGCTGGCCCTTGATGACGGTGTTGCGCACATCGTCCAGGGTTTTGAAAGCGCCTTCGGCGCGCACCAGTAAAGACTCTTCGCCATCTTGCAGGCGCCCCGCACCGTCGTTATGGTTGTTGTCACTGATGGCCTGCTGCAAGGCGCTCAAAGCGATACCGCGCGCTTGCAGCCTGGCATTATCGGGCACGATTTCAAAGCTGCGTACCAGTCCGCCCAGGGCATTCACATCCGCCACTCCTGGCACGGTACGCAGGCGGGGGCGTATCACCCAGTCGAGCAGTGTCCGTTTCTCTTGCAAGCTCAGCGTGTCTGACTCTATGGTGAACATAAACATTTCACCCAGCGGTGTAGTCATGGGTGCGATACCGCCTGAGACCTCAGCTGGCAAGTTGGCCCAGGCGTTATTGAGGCGTTCAGTGACCTGCTGGCGTGCCCAGTAAATATCGGTGCCGTCTTCAAAATCGATGGTGATATCCGTGAGTGCGTATTTGGCGACTGCCCGCAAACCGGTTTGCCTGGGAATGCCCAGCATTTCTACCTCTATGGGTGCCGTGATCCTGGCCTCTACCTCTTCGGGTGTCATCCCAGGCGATTTGATGATGATTTTCACCTGGGTGGAAGACACATCCGGAAACGCATCAATCGGGATGGTTTGATAAGCGGTCCAGCCAGCAAACAACAACCCTATCGTCAATACGCAGATCAGCAGCCTCTGTTTAAGTGCCTGTTCTATCAGCCAATGCAACATGATTTACTCCCCACTCAGGCCGAGCCAGTGGCCTTTTAAGGCGGCCACCCCTTGCACGGCGATGGTTTCATTGCCTTGCAAGCCTGCTTGTATGGTTAATTGCTGGTCTTGCTCAAGCAGGATCTTCACCGGCATGACGATCACCCCTTGGGCATGCTGCACAAATATCATGGCCTGCTCACCTTGCCTGGCCACGGCACTTCGGGGGACGGCAAAGCTGGCATGGCTTCCTTGTGTGGTATTTTCAACCAGTGCAACGTCGACAATCTGGCCGACGGACAATTGCTCGGCTCCCTGTGTGATAGAAGCACGCACCTGTGTGGTCTGGTTGTTTTTGTTCAGTTGCCTTAAAACGGTGTCCACCCTGGCAGTTAAGCCTAATTTGGGCAAGCGTACCGTGGCGCCGGGACTGACCTGTTGAGCTTGCTTGATTGGCATTTGTATCATGAGCCATAAGGGGCTGGGGTTGCTGATGGTGTAAATGGGCATCGCCATATCCACCCGTGCGCCTACCTGCTGTTGCTGCTCCATGATCTGCCCGCTGATAGGCGCGATAATCGCCATGCCGTTTTGCATGCTGCGCTTTTGTGCCAGCTGCCGGATGTGTACGTCACTCATGCCTGCCAGTTTCAATGTTTGCTGGCGTTCATGCATGAGCGCCTGGCTGGTTTCATAAGCGCTTTGTGTTTCCTGCATGCGGCGCTGGGAGATAATGCCGTCTTTAAATAGTTCCTGGTCACGTTTAAGTGCCTGCTCATGTAACCTGGCCTGAGTCTCGCTTTGCAGGTAATTGCTCTGCAAGGCCACCAGGTCTGGGCTGCTTAACTGGCCGATCACCTGGCCCTGCTTGACGCGGTCACCCACACTCACACTAAGCCGGGTAATCAGGCCGCCCTGTGGTGCGGTGACCACGCGGGTTTGAGTCGGTGGCAACACAACCTCTGCAGGATAGCTGGCAGAAAGGCCGCTGCTTTGTGCTTGCAAATGCCCCCATTGCACCTGCATCTGTTTGAGTTGTGCCGCTGAAAGCGGCATCACGGTGGCCGACCATGCGTTAAATGACAGGCAGGCCAAGGTGATTAAAAAAAACATTCTTTTCATGGTAGGACTCCTACGGCCTGATTGTATTTGGCAATATTCCATTGCACTTGTAACTGTTGGCTGCTCAAGCTGCGGTCAGCTTCAAAGGCGAGTAATTGCAGGCGTAATAACTGGTTGAGGTCGAGCTCGCCCAAGCGGTAAGCTTTGCGGGCGAGTGAGGCGTTTTCACTGGCGATGGTTTGCTGTTGCTGGATCAGCATGAGTTCCTGGCGGCTGACATGCAGGTTGTGTTCGGCTTCGTGCAGGTTGTTTTCCAGCTGGCGCCGCAGGGTTTCCAGCTGTGTGCGGGCATCACCGATATTTTGCTCGGCATTTGCAAGCAACGGCGCACGCTGCACTTCACTTTGCAGCGGGATAGTGATGGCAACACCCATGCTGGAGTTATAGGCATAATCAAACCCACTCTGGATGGTGCGTGTGCTTAAGGTGAGTTGCGGGTTTTGACGTTGCTCAATGGCTGTCAGGTCGCGTTGGCCTTCTGCCAGCTTGACTCTGGCTTGTGCTGCTTGCCAGTAGGGCGAGTCTTCATAGCTTTCACGTGTGGAGAGGGATTCTTCCAGCCGTGCCGGCATTTCATTCAGTCCGGTCAACTGCTGGTAGCGAAATTGCGCATGCATTAACTCTGCATTCGCCAGCACAAGCTGTCGTTCCGCCTGCAGGGTCTCCTGCTGCGATTGCATGATATCCAGCCTGGCGACTTCGCCAGCCTTGAAGCGCCTTTGCACATCCTCGCCTATGCTGCGCAGGGTGTTGTGGCGGTTTTCCATCAGGCTAACATCATTACGCCGCATGGCAATCTCCCACACAGCATTGCGTAACAAATCTGCCGCCAGTTGCTGCAACCCGGCCCGGTCTTGTGACAGGCTGTCATCCGCCAGGCTGGCCACCTGGCTACGCGCCTGGCGTTGTCCCGGTAGCCAGATCGGGATTTGCATCTGGGCTTGCCATTCGCGCTCATTGCGATTGCTCAGCAGGGCGTCATTCTGGTGCGAGAAACCGATTGAGGGGGCTTGTGGCAGCCAGCTATTGGCCACAGTTCTGCGCGCCTGCACCATTTGCTGGTGGGCAGCGAGTAACGATTGCTGTGGATGGATGGCCACCACCTGCAGCAAGACCTCATGCAGGCTTAAACGCGAGCTGGTTGAAACCGTATCTACATGGTCACTGCCCTGGCCTATACTGTCGGCCAATACAGCGGAGGCATGGCCAAGCATGAGCCATGCGCACCATGCGATGAACAAGGAGCGCAATGCTCCCATGCATATATAAAACATAGAGTCTCCTGAACAAAACAGGCAATCGGTTGGCTAATGCCAGCCGGTGCAACGTGTCAATGTTCAGGCGTGTGGTGGGCCGCGCGGGCTATGGCGTGTGAGGGGGGAGCGGTATTGTGCACTATCGTGTTGCAGCCTTTCAAATTGGCGGCGTAGTAACAACAGGCATAGTGACAAGAGAAAAAGCGTAGGGACTAAAGTAGTAAGCCAAATACTGGCATAGGCATCAATCAGAGACAACAAGGTATTGCTTTCGCTGATCGCCTGGCCTAGACCGATGATCTGACCATGTGATTTGTTGGAGTGTACATGCCAGTGGAACGGGTGCTTGGCCTCAGCGGCTTCGGTATACAAAGCTGGAATATCAACCATGTGCATATGCGGGCCATCATCGGCCGCGGTGTCTCCTGCCATATGGGCGTGAAGTAGCGGCGCCACGGTTTGCAATAGTGCAAACCAAAGCGTCAGTAACAACACCCATGTGCGATAAGATTTCATGCGTTCAATTTATCAAATTTTGCCTGGTGCCACAATCGCAATAAGCCGTAAAAAGTCATGTATTTCTTTATAACGGGTCAGCAATGCAATTTCTTAACCAGGTCTGAATCAGGTAAAATAATCGTTTTACAATCAAGCGGATCAGGCATCATGGTGCTGACCTTTCAACAAATCATTTTAAAACTACAAGAATACTGGGATAAACAAGGTTGCACCCTGCTGCAACCTTACGACATGGAAGTCGGTGCCGGTACTAGCCACACTGCTACTTTTTTGCGCGCATTAGGCCCTGAGCCATGGAAAGCAGCCTATGTGCAACCTAGCCGCCGCCCCAAAGACGGCCGCTATGGTGAAAACCCAAACCGCTTGCAACATTATTACCAGTATCAAGTGGTACTGAAACCAGCGCCAGCCAATATTCTGGAACTGTACTTAGGTTCACTCGAAGCATTGGGCTTTAATCTCAAGGAAAACGATATCCGCTTTGTGGAAGATGACTGGGAAAACCCAACCCTGGGCGCCTGGGGCCTGGGCTGGGAAGTCTGGCTCAACGGCATGGAAGTGACGCAGTTTACCTACTTCCAGCAAGTGGGTGGCATCAACTGCAAGCCGATTACGGGCGAGATCACTTATGGCCTGGAGCGTCTGGCGATGTACCTGCAAGGCGTAGAAAACGTCTATGACCTTGAATACTCACCTGGCGTGAAATATGGCGACGTGTTCCACCAGAATGAGGTCGAGCAGTCCACCTATAACTTTGAGCATTCCGATGCTGATTTCCTGTTCACAGCCTTTAATGCACACGAAAAACAGGCCAAGCACCTGATGGAAGTGAAACTCGCCTTGCCAGCCTACGAGCAAGTGCTCAAAGCCGCCCATACCTTTAACCTGCTGGATGCCCGTGGCGCGATTTCTGTCACCGAGCGTGCAGCCTACATTGGCCGGATTCGCAACCTGGCGCGTGCTGTTGCCGCCAGCTACCTGGATAGCCGTGCCAGATTGGGTTTCCCCATGGCGCCCAAAGCCTGGGCCGATGAAGTCATCGCCAAACTTGAGAGCGAACAAGCAGAACAAAACAAGAAAGCCGCCGCATGAGTACCCGCAACCTGTTAGTTGAATTATTTGTAGAAGAATTGCCACCGAAAGCGCTTAGGAAACTGGGTGAGGCATTTAGCGGGGTACTGGCTGAAAATTTGAAAGCTTCTGGTCTCCTGGCGGATAGCAGTATCACTACGACTTTTGCCTCTCCACGCCGTTTGGCTGCGCATATCACTGCCGTGGCTGATAAAGCCGCAGATAGGCCGGTCGCACAAAAACTCATGCCGGCGACGGTGGCGCTGGATGCCAATGGTAATGCTACACCAGCCTTGCTGAAGAAACTGCAAGCCTTGGGCGAAGACGAATCTGCCGTTACGAAATTGCGCAAAGAAAACGATGGCAAAGCCGATATCCTGTTCCTTGATGCCACTCAGGCAGGCGCCACATTACAGGAAGGCCTGCAAAAGGCGCTGGATGAGACCCTGGCAAAGTTGCCTATCCCGAAAGTCATGACTTACCAGATCAATGATGGCTGGCAAAGTGTGAATTTCGTGCGTCCGGCACATGGCCTGGTCGCTTTGCATGGCAACGACGTCGTGCCTGTTTCCACATTGGGTTTGACGGCTGGCAATACCACTCAGGGCCACCGTTTTGAAGCAAAGAATCCGGTAGTCACTATCACTTCTGCCGACACCTACGCCCAGCAATTGGCCGATGAAGGTGCCGTGATTGCCGGTTTTGATGCACGCCGTGCCGAGATCGTGAAACAGTTGCAAGCCGCAGCGAATAAACAAGGCCTGAAACCAATTGAGGATGATGCCTTGCTGGACGAAGTGACTGCGCTGGTGGAGCGCCCTAATGTGCTACTGGGCCAGTTTGAGGAAGAGTTTTTGGCCGTGCCACAAGAGTGCCTGATTCTGACCATGAAGGCCAACCAGAAATACTTCCCATTGCTGGATGCCAGCGGCAAGTTGACCAACAAATTTCTGATCGTTTCCAACATCAACCCAGCCGATGCCAGCAAGGTGATTGGTGGTAACGAACGCGTGGTACGTCCACGCCTGGCCGATGCCAAGTTCTTCTTTGACCAGGACCGCAAGAAAACGCTGGAAAGCCGTCTGGCTGGCTTGGGTAAAGTGGTTTACCACAATAAGCTGGGCTCACAAGGTGAGCGTAATGAGCGTGTGGTGGCGATTGCCTCAGCGATTGCCCAGCACATTGGCGGCGATGGATTTGTGGCTAAAGTGGTACAAGCCGCACGCTTATCTAAAGTGGATTTGCTGACTGATATGGTCGGTGAATTCCCAGAGTTGCAAGGCATTATGGGCCGCTATTATGCCCAGCATGAAGGCCTGGCCGATGACGTGGCTTATGCCATTGAAGACCATTACCGACCACGTTTTGCCGGGGATGAACTGCCGCGTAGCCAGGTCGGTGTGGTGGTCGCCTTGGCCGATAAATTAGAAACTCTGGTCGGCCTGTTTAGTATTGGTGAAAAACCAACTGGCGACAAAGATCCGTTTGCCCTGCGTCGCCAGGCATTGGGCATTTTGCGTATGTTGATGGAAACCGATTTGCCGTTAGCGTTCGACCAATTAATTGCACAAACACTGAGCGTATTTAATGGCAGTCAAGACGTGGCTGAAGCGATCAAGGCCTTCTGCTTTGACCGCCTGGCTGTGAATCTACGTGACCAGGGCGCAAGCGCGCAAGAGGTCGATGCAGTGTTGTCATTATCACCGAACCAATTAGCCGAAGTGCCTCGTCGCTTAAGTGCAGTGCAAGCCTTTGCCAACTTGGCAGAAGCGCCTGCGCTGGCGGCTGCTAACAAGCGCGTGTCTAACATTTTGAAAAAGGTGGAAGGCGAAGTGAAAGCCGAGGTGAAAGCGGAATTGTTGCAAGAAACGGCTGAAAAAGACTTGTATCAGGCGCTGACAACCGCCAAGCCTAAGGCGGACCAGCTGTTTGAAACTGGCGATTACACTGCCTCATTGCAAGCGCTCGCTGTACTCAAGGCACCCGTCGATACCTTCTTTGACGAGGTGATGGTCAATGCCGACGATCCTGCATTGAAAGCGAACCGCCTTGGTCTGTTAGCCACCTTGCACCAGGCCATGAATCGCGTGGCAGATTTGTCCAAGCTGGCGAGTTAATCTACTGCCGTCAGGAGTTTATGCATGAAATTAGTCATCCTCGACCGTGACGGCGTGATTAACCGCGACAGCGCGACCTTTATCAAAAACCCAAACGAGTGGATTCCGATCCCAGGTAGCCTGGAAGCGATTGCGCAATTAAACCAGCATGGCTACCGCGTGGCAGTGGCCACCAACCAGTCGGGAATCGCGCGCGGCTATTTTGATATGGCTACGCTCAATGCGATTCACGACAAAATGCACAAAGCCCTGGCGCAAGTCGGTGGCCGTATAGACGCAGTGTTTTACTGCCCGCATGCAGCGGATGATCATTGTCACTGCCGTAAACCTAACACTGGCATGATAGAAGAAATTGGCCGCCGTTTTAATATCGAGCTGACCAAAGTGCCCGGCGTGGGTGATGCCTTACGTGATTTGCAGGCGTTTGATAAAGCAGGGTGCCAACCTTATCTGGTGCGTACAGGCAAAGGCGAAGAAACCTATAACTTGGCTGATGTGCCCATGAATACCATTGTGGTTGCTGACCTTGCGGCGGCTGCTCAAGACATTATTGCGGGTGACAAATAATGCAAAAAGCGGTGTTGTATGCGCGCGCCTTGCTGTTCTATGCCGGGTTGATTGTGTTGACCATTCCATTTTCACTGCTGGCGATTTTGCTGATTCCACTCCCTGCGGTTACACGTTCACGTTGGGTCAGTGGCTGGGCGTATAGCGTCTTGTGGTGGCTCAAAGTGACGTGCAATCTGCGCTATGAGGTCACCGGCCGTGAGCGTATTCCTGCCAGTGCACATATCATTCTTGCCAAGCATCAGTCAGCCTGGGAGACCATAGGTTTGCAGTGTATTTTTCCGCCGCAAGTTTGGGTGATGAAAAAAGAACTACTGATGATTCCTTTCCTGGGTTGGGCATTCTGGGCGCTGGATGCGATTCCGATTGATCGCAGTTCTGGCCGTGAGGCATTGAAAAAACTGGTCAACAATGGCAAAGACCGCCTGAAGCAGGGCTTGAGCGTGGTAATTTTCCCGGAAGGCACCCGCACGGCCCCCGGTCATCGTGGAAAGTATCATATCGGCGGTGCCTGGTTAGCATCGCATAGCGAAACCACTGTCGTGCCGGTTGCGCATAATGCCGGGCGTTTTTGGCGCAAAAACTCCATCCTCAAATATCCGGGTGTGATCCAGGTGGTGATAGGCCAGCCGATTGATACCAAAGGCCTCAAGCCCGACGCCGTCAACAAACAGGTTGAGGACTGGATTGAAGCCGAGATGTTGAAGCTGTGATTGAGCAGCAACTAAAATTGCCTGGCGGGCAAACGATTCCTTACCAGCTCGATTTACGTCTGCGTAAAACCATAGGACTCAAAATTACGGCCAATGGGCTGGTCGTGCACGCCCCCAAACGTATTTCTGCCACCCAGCTTCAACAAGTTCTGCTGCAAAAAGCCGCTTGGATACAGCAGAAACTCGCCTTGCGAGAAACCAACCAAGTTGCCCCCATGCAATGGCAGGATGGCGAGCCACTGTTGTTTATGGGCCAGGATATTGTGCTGACGCTACAACATCATGCCACCAATAAAGCGGTGGTGTTGCAAGGTAACCAGTTGCTGCTGAGGTCGCCGCAGGTTGACCAGCCTGCATTTGTCGCGCGCAAAGTCTTGCAATGGTATGCGCAGCAAGCCTTGCCGGATTTCAAACGCAGAGTAGAGTTGGTTGCTGCGCAGATGGGTGAAAAAATTACTTCTGTCGCACTCTCCAATGCCAAATCCCGTTGGGGGAGCTGTAATAGCCGCAAGCAAATCCGCCTGAACTGGCGGCTGATACAGGCCCCGCCGCATATTATTCAATATGTGGTGTGCCATGAAATGGCGCATCTCATGGAAATGAACCACTCGGCCAGGTTTTATGCGGTGCAGGAGAGCTTGTTCCCCAATCACGTACAGGCTGAAAAAGAGCTGCGGGCGCTTTCGCCGATTTTGCACCGGATGGCTTGATCGCTCATTCTTAACGTGCTTTTTTGATCTCGGCCACCAACTGATCCAGCACCATCCCCCAGCCCTGCTCAAAGCCCATGGCTTCATGTCTCTGCTTGGCTGCGGCATCAGAATGCAACACATAGGCGGTATATCTGGTTCCGCGTGTGGTCGCTTCTAGCAGCAGGGTGGCAGTCATCAAGAATTCCGCACATTCGTGGCCAGGCGATAATTCTGGGATTTTTGCTGGCCTGAAGCCCGGCTCAAGGGCATTGGTCCAGCTCAGTTTTTTGTTTGGGATGACTTCAAGATAGCAGCCAATATTGGGAAACTGCTGTCCTTCGGGCGACTGCATCACGGTACGGAAAAGGCCGCCTGGTTTCAGGGCTATTTCACATTCGACGGTTTTCCATGGCAAGGGGCAAAACCACTTCTTCAGATGCTCCGGGGTCGTCCAGGCATGCCAGATTTCTTCCGGTGTGACATCTACTTCACGTTCAAGAACCAGGTCCAATTCAGGGTTCAAATCCAATGCAGGGTTCAACGCCAGGGCCATTAACTGTGTCCTTTATGCTAGCACTAAACAATTGCTATAAATATTCTATGCTGACTTGTTCCAGTGATTCTAAGTTCAGGTGATTTTTTTATTGGCGAGCCAGATCCCGCTAAATATGGTCAGCATGCCTATCAGCTGATATCCCTGGAATACTTCATGCAAAAGTAAGGTTGAGAGAATGGAGCCAAAGATGGGCATGGCATGAATAAACACACTGGCCCTTACCGAGCCTACCAGCGTGACAGCCTTAGAATAGGCCAATAATGCAATGACAGAAGGGAAAATGCCGATGTAAGCCAATATCCACCAAGTATGTGTATCCTCAAGATGAATGGTCGCGGTTTGACTCTCCCACACCGATAACGGAACAAGAAACACAAGTGCAATCAGCACCTGGCATAGCATCAGCCCGGTGCGGTTGATGTGTGCCGGGATGGCTTTTAGCCATAAGGTATAAAGCGCCCAGAAAATCATGGCGAGAAAAATAATCAGGTCGCCTGGCGCAAAGGCCAGGGTGAGTAGTATTTGCAAATTGCCATGAGAAACAACGATCAATACGCCGGCGAGTGAAACCAGCATACCTAAGAGTTGAGCGGCAGATAAGGTTTGCCTGTAAAACAGGTATCCAAAAATGGCCACCAGGAACGGAATAAACGAATTAAGGATAATGCCGTTAGTCGCCGTGGTCGTATGTAAACCCCAGTACACCAGTAAATTAAACGCGGCGACACCGGTAATCGCTGTGCCGAGGATATGCCAGCGATAAGCCAGGTAATGCCGCCGGTCTTGTAAAAAGGGCTTGAGGGCAAAAGGTAGCAAACACAAGGCAGCAATGCTCCAGCGTATGAGTGACAACGAGACAGGCGGAACCGCAGCACTGATGGCGCGTCCGGCAATAAAGTTACCTGCCCACAATAGTGGAGGTAATAGTAATAACAGCAAGGTGCGCCAAAATAGCGTGGGGGGATCGGTGTCTGACATGCCTGAATTTCTTCACTAGGGCCAGCGCCAGATTGTAGAGGAGAATGCTGGGTGAAGCCTATTTCAGGCAATAAAAAAGGGGCTAGTCGCCCCCTTTCTATCATGTGATATCAACTGTAATTATCAAGCCGCGCCTAATTGTACGGGGGTCAGCTGTATCAGCTTTTTGACCATGCTTGGGTGCTGCTCGGCATGCGCTTCTTTCAGGCAGGCTTTGGCACAGCTGGCACATTTGCCACACTCAGCCCCTACTCCTAACTCGTCTTTCAAATGCTTCACGGTTTTCGCACCATTTCTCACTGCTTGATGAATTTGCCGCTCAGTCACTGCATTACACACGCAAACGTACATATTGCCTCTGGTTAAAGTTACTAATGATAATTATTATCATTTATATGGAGTTTGTCAAGGGCAATATGGTTCCATGCAGCCATAAAAAAAGCCGCTTTCGCGGCTTAGTTCAATGATTAGCTTGTGAAGCTATCCAGCTAATCAGACTCAATCTGTGATTGCAGATAATTAGGCAAGCTCACGTCTGTAATCAGGCGTTGCTGGGTTTCCAGCCAGTCTATGGCCTCTTCACAGGCTTCCAGCAGCTCAGTCAGCAAGTCACGGGTGACAAAATCCTGCAGTTTTTCTGCCTCGGCAATTGCTTCCACCAGTTGCGGGCGTTGCACTTCTTTTTCAAAGCTCAAGTCACCCTGCAAGCACTCCACCACATCTTCACCTATCAGTAACTTGCCCAGGTTTTGCAGGTTGGGCAGGCCATCAAGAAACAGGATACGTTCAATCACTTCATCGGCTTCTTTCATGACGCGGATGGACTGTTTGTACTGGTAGCCGTTAAGACGTTCCAGGCCCCATTTTTTGAACATGCGCGCATGCAAAAAATATTGGTTAATAGAAGTCAGTTGGTTTTTAAGCACCTTGTTCAAGGTGGTGATGATTTGTTTGTCGCCTTTCATGCGCCGTGCTCCTTATGCAGCAGAAGGGCTGTTGCCCATCTGGCTCTGGCAGTAGTTTTCAATACCCACCAGTTTGATCAGGTTTAGTTGTTTCTCCAGCCAGTAGGCATGGTCCATTTCCGTATCTTCCAGTTGGACTAGCAACATTTCACGGGTGACGTAATCCTGCGCTTGTTCACAGGCTTCCATGGCTTTTTTCAGGTGTTTGACCACGGCGTACTCAAGCGCCAGGTCAGATTCCAGCATGGATTTCACGTCCTTGCCGATATTGAGCGCATCGCGCTTGGCCAGGTTAGGTTTGCCTTCGAGAAACAGGATACGCTGGATCAGCGCGCGGGCATGTTCACGTTCGTGCAGGGATTCATGCAGGCTGTGTTCTGCCAGGCTTCCCAATCCCATATCCGCATACATTTCACCGTGGATCAGGTATTGATCTGTGGCAGATAATTCACCCGCCAGCAGGTCATTCAAGATATCTATGATTTTTTTATCGCCTTTCATGCCTGGCTCCTGTTTGCATTTTTGATGCAGTCATCATACAGGAAAACACAAATGATGCAATTAAAATATTGACGTAACTATTTGATTTTAAATAATATTTTAAATAAAAATCTAAATGACAATCGTTCTTGATGCTGGTGTGGGGAAAGATTCCAAATAAGCTTCAGAGATTCAAGTTTCAGGGGTTAAAGTAATAACCGTAAATCATGCGCGATGTTTTCTGGCTTTTCACCATAACCCAGGTAAATACGCGGCGCGCCTGTTTTATCAAAGACATACAAGCCGGCACTATGGTCCATGGTGTAACCGGATTTGCCAGGCTCGCTGACCTTGGCCGCATATACCTTGTATTCACTGAGGTTGGCCGCAACCTCTTCTACCGTGCCACGCAGGCCGATAAAGCGAGGATCAAAGCCTGGAACGAATTGCGCCAGGACTTCCTGGGTATCGCGTTCGGGATCTACCGTCACAAACAGCACTTGTACGTCATCGGCTTTGTCGCCCAGCAGCTTCATGGTTTGCTTGAGGTCGCTCATGGTGGTCGGGCAGACGTCCGGACAATGCGTGTAGCCAAAGAACAGCACCACCACCTTGCCTTTAAAGTCATTCATGCTACGTAATTTTCCGGTATGGTCAGTCAGCGACAGCGGCTTGCCAAACTGCGTACCGGTTAAATCCGTGCCAATGAAACTGGCAGAACTCCCCTGCTGGCAGGCGACCAGTAGTGTGGTTAGCAGTATCAAGGCCAGGTAAACCCACTTAAAACGCACAGACATGCAAAAAATCCTTGTAAATCATCACTGAAATGGATTCTAGCATAGGCGAAAAGGGCGCAGATTAGTTTACAATACTGGTTTTTGATGACTGACGGATTAAAGGCGAGTTTAAATGGCAATACCGAGTTCGATGGCAGACCGTGACGGCGTTATCTGGTACGACGGCAATATGGTCAACTGGCGTGACGCCACCACCCATGTGTTAACCCATACCCTGCACTACGGCATGGGTGTGTTTGAAGGGGTGCGTGCCTATAAAACCGACAAAGGTACCGCCATTTTCCGCCTCAAAGAGCACACCGACCGCCTGTTCCGCAGTGCGCACATCCTCGGTATGAAAATGCCGTTTGATAAAGGGACCATCTCTGAAGCACAAAAAGCCGCAGTGCGTGAAAACAAGCTTGAGTCTGCCTACCTGCGCCCGATGGCGTTTTACGGGGCAGAAGCCATGGGCATCTCCGCCAAAACCCTGTCTACCCACGTGATCGTTGGTGCATGGAGCTGGGGCGCTTACATGGGTGAAGAGGCCATCACCAAAGGTATCCGCGTGAAAACGTCTTCTTTTGCACGTCACCACGTCAACATCACCATGTGTAAGGCCAAGGCCAACGGTAACTACATGAACAGCATCCTGGCGCACCAGGAAGCGGCTCAGGACGGTTACCAGGAAGCATTGCTCCTGGATGTAGATGGTTTCGTGGCAGAAGGTTCCGGTGAAAACATTTTCATCATCCGCAACGGCAAACTGTACACGCCTGACCTGACTTCCGCACTGGAAGGGATTACACGCGACACCATTATTCTCCTGGCGAAAGAAGAGCTGGGTCTGGAAGTGATTGAAAAACGCATTACGCGTGATGAAGTCTACAGTGCTGATGAGGCCTTCTTCACTGGCACAGCCGCTGAAGTGACACCTATCCGCGAACTGGATAACCGCGCGATTGGTGAAGGCACCCGTGGCCCGATCACCGAGAAACTGCAAAGCCTGTATTTCGATGTGGTGAAAGGCAAAAATGCCAAGTACGCACATTGGCTGACATTGGTTTAATCAATTTGCTATAAGCCTGTTTGCGGGAGAGTTTGAATGTCTGATGTCAAAGAGTTTGAAGTAGACGGCAAAGACTTGCCATTACATTGTCCCACCAAAGAAGTGGCGTTGTGGGCATCACACCCAAGGGTGTTTCTGGATGTGGCGAAAACGGGGCAGGTTTCTTGCCCGTACTGCGGGACGAAGTTCAAGTTGAAACCCGGCACGCAGGTGCATCACCATTAAGTAAAAAAACCCACGCAGCGCGTGGGTTTTTTGTTGGTGGGTTGTTGCAAATTTAGATGTTTTGGGTAGGTCATTCGTTATCTCTGCGTCATTCCGGCGAAGGCCGGAATCCAGGCGAGTTTAATACTTGTTTTTTGGCTGCAATCTAAGTGGTAAGGTGGGCATGTATGCCCACGCGGATAGTTTCTTGTTGTCTGTGATGTTCTTTTTCGCCTGTAGGCGAGTTACTTTTCTTTGCTTGCACAAAGATAAAGTAACCAAAAGAAATGCACCCTAGCTTCCGCTTGTTCCCTGCGTTGCTCATCAAAATAAGCGCTCGCGAAACTCATCCTAGCGGCCTGCACAAATCGCAGGCCACCGCGGGATTCGAACAGCCGCTCGCTTAATCTTATTTTGCCTGCGCTACTCGGCGCGTCAGATAGGGGCCCGAAAACCAATGAGCGCCACCGTTTGTGGGCTAAAAAGAAAAGAATTTGAGTTTTTAACTATTCCAAATTTCAACGATGGTACTTTGATGAGATGAATCCCATCCCATCACGCTGAGTAGCGGAGACGAAGTGGGAGAAGTCGGCCATCGGCTGTTCGAGTTCCGCGGTGGCTTGCGTAGTGTGCAAGCCGCTAGGGCGAGTTTCGATGGACGCCCACTTTGTTGAGCAACGCAAGGGAGCCGTAGGCCGTGATGGCTGGGTGCCCTCCTCTTTGGTTACTTTCTGTGGGGCAAGCAACAGAAAGTAACTCGCCTACAGGCGTAAAGAGTAGTTTGTGAGTGCGACGAATTGAAGATTTACTTTTTAGAGTTTCGTTATTCTTACATCAGCTAAATCGGTTTGCTCCATAACGCTTGCATCACCCTCTGCGTTTCTTTCGTCCCACTGTTCAAAAACACAAAATCCCCAGCCTCAGTGGCAACATTAAGCATCTGCTTTTGTGCCAGCACCTGATGTAGGCGCTTGGCAACCGCAGCCCCGGTATCAATCAAGGTGACTTCGGGCCCCACAATCTCTTGAATATGCTTTTTAACAAACGGGTAGTGTGTGCAGCCCAGCACTATGGTATCTGCGCCTGCTGCCATCAATGGTTGGCAGTATTGTTGCAATAGAGCCAGTGTCTGTGGGGTATCCAGCTGCCCCTGTTCTATGCACTCTACCAGTCCCACGCAGGCTTGTGTCAAGACCTGAACGCCCTGACCATAATGTTCTAGCAGGGCGGCGAATTGTGCGCTTTTGAGAGTGCCGGTGGTGGCGAGTACGCCTATGATGCCGTTTTTGCTGGCGGCGGCAGCGGGTTTGACGGCGGGTTCCATGCCGATAATGGGCAGGGTGTAACGCTCACGCATGGGGCCTATGGCTGCAGCAGTGGCAGTGTTGCAGGCGACGACTAGCGCTTTGGCACCGTGGCCGATGAGTGTGTCGGCAATGGTGAAGCAGCGTTGCTGGATTTCGGTCGCGGTTTTATTGCCATAAGGCGCATGCGCGCTGTCGGCAAAATAGATGAAATGTTCGTGTGGCAGTTGGTGGGTTAAATGCTGGAGTACGCTAAGGCCGCCGACCCCGGAATCCATCACCCCGACCGGGGCGTTGACTGCAATCGCTGAGCACATCGAAATGGCACGGTATGATTTATAATGGTTGGATTATATCGGATTTTAGACAGGTATCAGGCATGGCCAACCGGCTGAGCAAGATTTACACACGCACTGGCGATAGCGGCACAACAGGGCTCGGCGATGGCTCGCGCGTAGCGAAGTATGATTTGCGAGTGGAAGCCATGGGCGACGTGGACGAGCTCAATGCGGTGCTAGGCATGTTGCTGGTGGAAGATCTGGAAGATGAGGTGCGTGACAGCTTGCTGGCGATCCAGCATGATTTGTTCGACCTGGGGGGAGAGCTGTGCATGCCAGGGCACCACTTTATCCAGGCTGGACGCGTGACGTTTCTGGAAATGACGCTGGATGCATGGAATGAAACATTGCCACCATTGAAGGAATTTATCCTGCCGGGTGGTAGCCGGGCGGCGGCTGTGTGCCATTTGGCGCGTACAGTATGCCGTCGTGCCGAGCGGGTGTTACATGCCTTGCATGCGCAATCGCCGGTAACCGCTGAAGCATTGCAATACCTGAACCGTTTGTCCGATTTATTGTTTGTCCTGTGTCGCGCGCTGAACCGGCATGCAGGCGTACCCGATGTCCTGTGGAATAACCAACATAAACTGTAGCGCAGCCGTGCTGACGCTCGAAATACAAAACGAATGATTAAACAATTACTGCAAAAAGTCTTCCGGCGTCGTGCCAGCGCGAACACCCATACCCAATTGCCTGCGGCGCAAATCATCCCGGCGGGCAAACACAAAATCAACCAGAAGCACATCAGTCAGGCAGCACTGAAAACCTGTGACCAGCTACAGAAAGCGGGTTTTAAGGCCTATATTGTCGGTGGTGCCGTGCGCGATTTGCTGCTCAACCATCCGCCCAAGGACTTTGATGTGGCGACCAATGCCACGCCCGAGCAGGTGCATAAGGTGTTTCGCCGCTCACGTATTATTGGACGCCGCTTCAGGCTGGTACATGTGTTGTGGGGGCACGAGACGATAGAAGTCTCGACATTCCGTGGCCATCACCTGAGTGAAGGTGATGCTGAAACCAACGACAGTGGCCGCATTATCCGCGATAACGTCTTTGGCAGCATAGAAGAAGATGCCGTGCGTCGTGATTTCACCGCCAATGCCTTGTATTACGATCCCAAGCGCCAGGAAGTCCTCGATTTTCATCATGGGGTGGCTGATATCCGCGCCAAAATGCTGCGCATTATCGGCGACCCGGTCACGCGTTACCAGGAAGACCCGGTGCGAATGCTGCGCGCGGTGCGCCTGTCGGCCAAATTGGGCCTCAAACTGGAAAAGTCTACCGAAGCGCCAATCCGAAAGCTGGCCGACCTGTTGGAAGATGTGCCGCCCAGCCGCCTGTTTGACGAGATGCTCAAACTGTTCCTGTCCGGCCACGCGATTGAGAGCATCAATGCCTTGCGCGCGCAGCATCTGCACCACGGTCTGCTGCCGCTGCTCGACGTGGTGCTGGAGCAGCCCCTGGGTGAAAAGTTTGTCATGCTGGCGCTGAAAAATACTGATGAGCGCATTCTGTCCGGCAAGTCTTCCAACCCCAGCTTTTTGTTTGCCACCTTGCTGTGGCATGAGGTATTGCTGGCCTGGCAGGAAAACCAGAAGCGTGGTGAGCACATGATTCCGGCCTTGCATGAGGCCATGAACGAAGTCATCGATAAACAGGCCGAGAAAATGGCGATTCATAATCGCTATACCGCGACCATGAAGGAAATCTGGGCCATGCAACCGCGCTTTGAACAACGCTCCGGGAAGCGCCCATATGCCTTGCTGACTAATCCCAAATACCGGGCCGGATATGATTTCCTGCTGCTGCGTTGTGCCTCTGGCGAGCTGCCTCAGGAGATAGGCGACTGGTGGACACGGTTTGCCGACGCGAGCACTGAGGAACGTACAGCCATGTTATTGCCTGAAAACGGGCCAAAAAAACGCCGCCGTAAACCGCGCAAGAAAAAGCCGGCTGGCGAGGAACCGGCTTAATGGCGACAGCCCTGATTGCGCTGGGCAGTAATTTGCAACAGCCGCAGAAACAGGTTGGCAAAGCGATTGAAGTGTTGGCTAACACGCCTGGCCTGAGGTTAATCAAAGCCTCCAGCCTGTATGCGACGGCACCAGTGGGTTATGATAACCAGCCAGACTTTATCAATGCCGTGGTGCAGATGGCGACCGATATCCCGGCGCCGCAATTGATGCAGCTTTTACTCAATATTGAACAGAGCTTTGGTCGCGAGCGCCCATTCCCCAATGCACCGCGTATCCTGGATCTCGATCTGCTGGACTATGACGGTATGCAACTGGACACCGAGCTTTTGAAGCTGCCTCATCCGCGCATGCACGAGCGCGGCTTTGTCATTTTGCCGCTGGCTGAAATTGTGCCCGACTTTATGCTGCCACAGGGAAAGACTGTTGTAGAATGGGTAGCAGAATCTCAGCACCCTGATATTAGAAAAATTGGGATGTTAAAAAATTGGCATGAATAAAACTGGGACGTGCGCATACTGGCACTGATTTAATAAGCTGAACGAGCAAGAACAATGTTTAACCGTTTCCCTTATGTCGTGATTGAAGGCCCCATAGGCAGTGGCAAAACCACATTGGCACGCATGCTGGCCGATAAGTTTTCAGTCGAGCTGCTGTCTGAAAAAGCTGAGGCCAATCCATTCCTGACCCGCTTTTACCAGGATGCACAGCGTTATGCCTTGCCCACCCAGTTATTCTTCCTGTTCCAGCGTTCGCGCCAGATTGAAGATATGGCCCAGCGGGATATGTTCGGCCAGCCGACGGTCTCTGACTTCTTCCTGGAGAAGGACCCGCTGTTTGCGCGGTTAAACCTGGATGATGAAGAGTATTCCCTCTATCACCAGATTTACCACCATCTACAACTTAAGGCGCCAAAACCCGATTTGGTGGTGTATCTGCAAACCCCGGTGGATGCGCTGATGGACCGCATAGAAGAGCGCAATATCAGCTACGAGCAGGATATGCCGCGCGAATATATTGCGCGCCTGGCAGAGGCTTACAGCGAATTTTTTCACGCCTATGATGCCTCACCTTTGCTGATCGTGAATAACGAAAAGCTCAATATCATTAAAGACCCTGAAGCCTTTGATTTGCTGATTGAACGCATTGGCCAGATCAAGAGCAGCCGCGAGTACTTTAACCCTAACTTTTAATTAAAATATGATCGGCAATAAGTGCCGACATATTTGGATCCCTGACACAGATGCTGAATACCCTTCTCACAAAGGCACAGGCAGGCGAGAAGATTGCCATGCTGACCTGCTACGACGCCACGTTTGCCAAAGTGCTGGCATTGGCTGGCGTGGATGTCTTGCTGGTGGGGGATTCACTCGGCATGGTGATACAAGGGGCGAGCAATACGCTGGAAGTCACCATGCAGGATATGATTTACCACACGCGGCTGGTGGCAAAAGGCGCCCCCCATACGGTGATTATGACTGACATGCCAGCCTGCAGTTATGAGCATGATCCGCAAACGGCGCTGGCCAACGCGCAAACACTGATGGCTGCCGGTGCGCATATCGTGAAGATAGAAGGCGGTGGCGAGATGGTCGCCACAGCGCGCTACCTGGTTGAAAATGGCGTGCCTGTCTGCGCGCACCTTGGCTTTACCCCGCAATCGGTTGAAAAACTGGGTGGCTATAAAATCCAGGGCAAAACGGAAGAAAGCGCGCAGGCCATGCTGACAGATGCGCAAGCCATGGCGCAAGCTGGGGTCAGCATGGTACTGTTTGAAATGATCCCAGCGGCGTTAGCCACAGAAATTACACAAAGCATCAATGTGCCAACAATAGGGATAGGTGCCGGGGCTGGATGTACTGGTCAGGTACTGGTGTTGCAGGATTTGCTGGGCATTTATAGCGGCCCGACGGATAAAGCGCCGCAAGACTACAAGGCGCCCAGATTTGCGCAAAACTTTTTGCAGCAGGGGGGCAGTGTGCAGCAGGCCGTGAGCGATTATGTGCAAGCAGTCAAGGAAGGGCGTTTTCCTGAAGATAGGCATAGTTATTAGGCGGTGAGGGGTTTTCGCCTTTTCGGCGACCGTTCTTTCTTATGCTTGTCCATAAGAAAGAAGGCAAAGAACAGGACACCCTAGCTTCCGCTTGTATCCTGCGTTGCTCATCAAAATAAGCGCTCGCAGAACTCATCCTAGTGGCCTGCACATACCGCAGGCCACCGCGGGATTCGGACAGCCGCTCGCTTGATCTTATTTTGCCTGCGCTACTCGGCGCGGCAGATAGGGGCCCGAAAACCCATGAGCGCCATCGGTTGTGCATCAAAGAAAAGAATTTGAATTTTTAGACGTGCCAATTTCCACACTGAGAGTTTGGCGAGATAAATCCCATCCCATCACGCTGAGTAGCGGAAACAAAGTAAGGAAGAAGGGAGCGACTGTCTGAATCCCGCAGCAGCTCACGTAGTATGTGAGCTGCCAGGTTGAGTTTCGTGACCGCTTACTTTGCTGATAACTAAGACTGCGAAGCAGTCTGTTACGGCGTAGGCTAACTTGCGCAGCAA